>CEVA01046347.1_pt1 | contig 13128 bp, 13 predicted proteins | sample 361521 | NCBI WGS metagenome assembly CEVA01 (sample SAMEA2622823, study PRJEB7988) | marine metagenome | isolation source: saline water (ENVO:00002010), including
GGTGGGTGAGCCCGTCGGTCTGTTTCGGACGATCCTGAATCCGGAACAAAAGATGGCGTCGCCCGAAGTTCGCTCGCGGATTCGTACGGATGCGGGGGGACTGTCGGGGATTGCCACGTTTATCCGCGATCGGATTTCGATTCCAGATGGTCAGATCGCGTGGTGCCTGCCGGCTCTGCTTGCGTGCCTTCGCGAGATTCGGAGGAGGGACGTACGGGTCCTCTATACGTCCTCGCCGCCGAATTCAGTTCATCTTCTGGGTTCGATGGTGAAGGGTCTGATGGGGTTACCGTGGGTGGCCGAGTTCCGGGACACTTGGACCCACGATCCGATCGATGCGTTCCTCTCTCAAGGCGGATGGCGTCTGCGTCTGGAGGCCTCAATGGAGCGGCACGTTGCGATCGGGGCCGATCGGGTTGTGGGCGTGACGAACCGGGCTTGCGACTTTCTGGAGACGCTGGCAGGGGCCGGGAAGGTGCGTTGCGTTCCCAATGGTTTCGCGGAGGACCTATCCTTTGTCGAAGACGAGGTGGGATCGGATGGTCCGCTGCACATCGTGCATGTGGGATCGTTTTCGGAGAGCCATCAACGTCGGTCCCCCGACGTCCTCGTGAAGGCTGTGGCATCGCTGGGGGACGCGGTGCGGCTTTCGCTGGTGGGCCCGTTGACGGAAGAAGAGAAGGATCGCGTCAGGCGACTGGGTGCGGGGTGCGTCGAGACAGTTGGGATGGTGCCGCGCGATGAGGCGCTTCAATGGCAGCGGGATTCGGACGCAGTTGTGTTGGTCGATCACGCGCGTTCACATCCTTCTACGAACGTGCCGAGCAAATGCTATGAATACCTGGCGTCTGGGAGATCGATCCTCGCGCTGACTCCGGAGGGGGCGACACGTGATCTGCTGAAGGAAGTCGGTGGCGGGATCTGCGTGGATCCGGATGATGAACCTGGCATAACGTCCGCGTTAGGCAGGCTGATAGAAGTCAAGCGCAGGGGCAAGCTGCGAGAGTTTGCTGCGCGTGATGGGACGATGGAACGCTATTGCAGGAAGGGTCTGGCGGGAGAGCTGGCGAAGGTTTTCGATGAGATGGCCGAAGGGTAGACCTCCGTCACCGTTCTGTCGTGCGACTCCGACTATGCGAGTTGCAGGTGGGCGAAGAAGCCAGAGGGGCCATCGGGTGTGGATTTTGTGTTCCACTTGTCGACCAGGTCGAAGTAGGGCTGTTCCTCTTCATCTTCCCAGTCGACGAGTGCCTTGATCTGGGCAGGGGTGTTGCGCCCATCGAGTTCGTACGGGCATTCGACGGAATCGCTGATGCTGAGCAGGGTAAGTTCGTCGTTGGAATCATACTCGACGTCGAAGGGATAGCGGCGGCACGTGACGGGGCGATGTTCGTAGATGCCGCATCGATCGTCTTCCTGAAGGTACTGACACCCGGTTTCCTCGCTTCGGATCAGACCCATGATCCGGTCGCCTTCCTCCAGTTTGATCCATCCTCGATTGCTGAGATCCCATTCGATCTCGTCCGGCGGGTAGAAGGTGGCGATCTTCTCCGGTGGCTGGCCGGTGTGTCGCATGATGCGCCGGACGTCCTCGTCGGTGAGTAGAACGATGGGTTCCCGACAGCACTGGCCACAGCAGGTGCAGCGGAAGTTCAACAGGTGTTCCCAGTCCTTACCCAATCCGTGTTCCTTTCAGTGATTCGCGATCGGTTTTGAGGCCTGTGGTTTCGATAGCGCAGCCAAGAAATTGGTTTTTTGGATCTCGCGCAGGGATCTCTCACCCGGTCCAGGACGGCTTCGCAGGGCGAGTCGGGTTCGAGATGACAAAAGCGGTGACGGTTTCTCCGATGGATCGTGCAATCGCGATTCTATGCCTGTGGGGAGGCGCTTCGATAGCTTTCGATGGCGGCTTTGAGGCCGGATTCGGGGCTGGTGAGGATGGGGGTGGTCAGGCCCTGGGATCGTTGGGCGGCACCGGCCATGGAGGCCTGTGCCAGGACGATAAGGTCGGCGTCGGCACCGGCGCGCTCGAGTTCGGCGGCGATTTTCTGCTCGTAGGCTTCGGTGTCGCCGCGCTCGAAGGACTCCCACGCATCGGAGCAGAGCAACTCGATCAGGTCGACGGTGGCACCCTTTGCGTCGGCCGCGGCCTGGAGGATGTCCATGGTGGGGCCGAGCGTGCTCTGGAGCGTGGCGGCGACAACGATTTTCTTTCCGCGAGAGACGGCTTCCTCGGCCATAGGCGCATCGACGCGGAGGACGGGGCGATCGGTCAGGGGGCGGGCGACTTCGGCACAAGGGCCGATGGAAGAGCAGGTGCACAAGATGGTTCGTGCTCCGCTGTCGCTGGCGTTCAGGATGGCGTTGGCGACGCGCCGGTTCAGGCCGGGGCTGATGCCGCGTGCTCGGGCTTCGGCGATGAGGCTGTTGTCCACGACGTGCTGCACTGGAATGTCGGGAGCTATCTCGTCGAGGAGTTTGCCGAACGCAGCGACGTTTCCGGCGGCAGTGTGAATGAGGGTAAGCGTGTCCATTCGGGCGAGAAGGTAGGTGTTCGGGGGGGATGGGTCAAGACAGTGGGATTACAGGGCAAAATTGGGCAATTGACGAAAGCGGCTTCGTGAGGACCGGCCCTCGATACACATTCCTCAGCAAAGCTGAGAAAGGCACTCGGGCAGACGGTGTGTCTTTTCTCCGTGCTCTGTTCTTCGGATAACTCTCGTGGGGGTATCGATTCAGAGTATATTCAGCACTTTGCTGATTGAGGGATCTGGTTTAACGGGGAACTTGGATGACGGCGCTGGCGCTGAATATCATCTTTACGGTCTTCTTCTTTCACACGATTCGACTCGCCCAGACCCGAGGGCGGAATGTGATGGTGGTGGGGGTCGTGAACTATTTCGTGGCGTCGCCGGTGTGTTTCGCGATCAGCTACTCGACGGGGGTCACCGATCTGTCGACCCCGACCCTGTTCTGGGGATTCGTCCAGGGGATCTGTTTCATCGTGACCTACTATCTGCTCTGTTCCTCCATGAACGTGAGCGGGATGGCCATTACGACGGCGATTCTTCGATTAGCGGTCGTGATTCCGGTGATCGCTTCCATCCTCATCTGGGATGAGATCCCAACCACCCTTCAGGTCGTAGGTATAGTCACGTGTCTGGGCGCCCTGCCTCTGATCGGGCTTCGAACGAAGGCTCGAGAAGGAGAGGCCCGACCACCGATCACGGTCGGAGTGATCGTGGTGATCGTTCTGTTATTCGTCGGAATCGGGATCGCCAATCTCGCATCCAAGGCTTTCGTGGAGTCGGGTGTCCCCGATGTCAATACCACTTTCGTTGGCGTCCTGTTCGGTGTAGCGGGCCTCGCCGGTCTGCTGGCTTTCTTGGACCCCGCGTGGAGACAGGATCTTTCAGGTGTGGCCGACGGGGTTCGCCTGGGGCTCATCAACGTCGCGAGCATCACATTCCAGGTGATGGCGTTGGAACAGGTGGATGGCATCATCGCCTTTCCCGTACAGGCCGCTGGCGGTATGACTCTCAACACCCTTTGGGCGGCGTGGATCTGGGGAGAGCGATTCGCGGGCAAGACGATCGTCGGGATGGCGATCGCGGTCGTCGGGCTCGTGCTGATTAACCTAGCGTAGGGGGCTCCATTCCAGACTGGGTATTCTTGATGGCCGCGGGCTGGCTCGTGGGGATGATGCGGGCGGGATTCGGTGGTGGCGTAGGTGTGGTGGCGGCGCCGCTACTGGCACTGGTGATGCCGGCGAAGATGGCGCTCGGCGTGATCATGCCGCTGGTGTGGGTCACAGATGCGATTTCGGTTCGTTACTACTGGGGCCACTGGGTGGCGTCGACGGTGTGGGCGATCGTTCCCGGGTGTATCCTCGGTGTGGCGGGCGGATGGTATCTACTCGACGTGATCCCCGAAGATGTGTTCAGACGGCTGCTCGGAGGGCTGGCGTGTGTGTTTGCCCTCCTCCAGCCGATCCGCGAGCGAGTGGCGGCCCTGATGTCGGCCCCGGGACGTGTTGGGGGATCCCTGATTGGAGCGCTGACAGGGATGGCATCGACCCTCTTGCATTCGGGGGGTGTGGTGCTGATGCTATACCTGGTTCCCCAGAAGCTCCCCGGCCGACAGTTCGTGGCGACGGCGTTCCTGGTGGGCGTCATCCTGAATGTCTTCAAGTTCGCGCCCTACCTGGATCTCGGTCTGATCAATGCGGAATCGCTCGCGCTGGACTTGAAGATCCTGCCGGCTCTCGGATTGGGTGCACTGATGGGACTTCTGTTGAACCAGCGACTGTCCGTGGTCTGGTTCAATCGGGTCGTACTCGTGATCGTGATGGCTGTGGGGACGCGGCTGGTGTTTTATTGATGCCTGCGCGCCCCGCCAGACAGGAAAAGGAGTGAGCTCGCTTGAGTGCTGAGGTTCAAGAGAGAGACAGCGAGGGATTCGAGATCGGAAGTGCCCGGTTCTGGACCGCATCGAACGTCGTGAGTCTGCTTCGGGTCGTGCTCGTGGCGCCGACGATTTACTACATCCTGGCGGGAGAGGGGTACCACTGGCACGTGTTCGGTTACGTGATGCTGATGGTCATCTCGGACGTGTTGGACGGGACGCTGGCTCGGGCGCGAAAGGAAATCACGGAGTGGGGCAAGATCATCGACCCGCTGGCCGACAAGATTGCCATCGATACGATCTCGATCGTGCTGTGGTATGACCGGGGTCTACCCCTCTGGGTTGTTGTCGCCGTTCTGGGTCGGGACCTGTTGATCCTGCTGGGGGCTGCTCTGCTGGCGTCGAAAGTACGGGTCGTGCCATCGGCGAACGTGTGGGGAAAAGCGACGACGTGCGTGATGGCGGCCTTGCTTCTGAGCTACGGTGTAGACTACCATCCTCCCAAGGTCTATCTGTTGCCGCTCGCCGGCGTTCTGATCGCGGCGTCTTTCATCAGCTACGCCTATCGGCTTCGGGTCCTCAATCGGCCTGGGGCGTGAGAAATCGTGGGTGACCCGCGGATCAGTGTCGTGGTTCCCGTGTTGAACGAAGCGGGCTCGGTAGAGACGTGTCTGCGTCAGTTTGAGTCGTCCGGTGACGAGGTTGAAGTCTTGGTGGTCGACGGGGGGAGCGCGGACGACACGCGGGAGCGGGTGATTGCCACAGGCGCGGCGCACTTGGTCGAGAGCCCGAAAGGTCGCGCGGTCCAGATGAATGCGGGGGCCGCCGCGTCGAGGGGCGACATTCTGTTGTTTCTTCACTCGGATAGTATTCTGCCCGAAGGGTGGGAGACGGAGATCACCGAAGCCCTGGCAGATGACCGTATCGCCGGTGGGCGGTTCAGGCTGGCCCTGTCGGAGGATGGACTAGGCTATCGACTGATCGAGTGGATGAGCACGTTGCGGTCCCGCTTTCTGGGTATTACGTATGGGGATCAGGGCATTTTCGTTCGTCGGAGGGCGTTCGAAGGGGTCGGCGGCTTTCCCGATCGACAGATCTTCGAGGATTCCGAGTTCTGCGACGCCCTCAAGCGACTGGGCCGATTCGTGATGGTGGGGGCCTCCCTGACGACATCTGCACGGCGCTGGAAACGCTGGGGCATCTGTCGGACCGTGCTTCGGATGTGGTGGTTGCGGCTGTTGTACGCCCTCTCTGTGTCGGACGAGAAGCTGAGTTCCATGTATAAGGATGTGAGATAGTGGAATACCGCACTTTCGGCAGAACGGGATGGCAGGTCAGCGAAATCGGCATGGGCGGTTCGTGGTTCTATGGCCGGCCGGAGATGGGCATCCTGCCGGTTTCGCACGGGGTGTCGGTGGTCGAGCGGGCGCTCGAACTCGGGGTGAACTACTTTGACACGGCCCCGCTTTATGGAAAGGGTCGCAGTGAGGAAGTGCTGGGGGAGGCCTTGCGCGGGGTGACGGAACCCTACTACCTCGCGACGAAGGTGGGTTACTACCCCGAGCCGTGGAACTACACACGCGACGACGTTTGGAGGGGGATCGACGCCAGCTTCAAGCGCCTCAAGCGGGACCACGTCCACTTGCTGCAGTTGCACGAATCGGAGATGGCGGGATGGGACGGGATCTTCGGGAAGGGGCGTGCGCTGGAAGCCATGCTGGAAGCGAAGGAGCAGGGCGTCGCCGACGAAATCGGGCTGACCGGATCCGACCTGGATCTGATGGCAAGTGTGCTGGAAGAGACGGACGCGTTCGTGTCGGTGATTACGTTTCTGAAGTACGATCTGTTGACGCAGGAAGCTCGCAACCGACTGATCCCGACGGCGGTGGACAACGAAGTGGCGGTGATTCTGGCCTCGCCGCTGCATGGCGGTCTGCTGGGATCGACACGCGATCGATGGTTCGAGCAGGATCGCTTCAGCGAGCTCTATCCCAAGCTGGAACGGATCGAGTCTCTGCTGGCAGACGAAGAGGAGCCGATCGAGAGACTGGGGCTGCGGTATCTGTTGTCGGATCCGAACGTGTCGCTGATTCTGAGCGGGGTGCAGTACATCGGGGAGCTGGAAGCATCGTGCTCGGTATCGGACGGAGCATACCTGGATGAGGGGTTGATCGAGGAGATCGAGAGGATCGAAACGTGAGTGCGGTTCGCATCGGGATGATTGGGCTTGGGCACATCGCGATTCATTCGCATTTGCCGCCGCTGGCCGAGATGTCGAAGAAGGGCGAAGTGGTGTTGCAAGCGTTCTGTGATGTGAACGAAGAGTCGGGAAGGGAGCAGGCGCAAGCGTTCGGGGTGGAGAACGTCTACACGGATCACCACGAGATGTTCGAGCGAGAGGAACTGGATGCGGTCTATCTGTGTATCCCTCCAACCCTGCACGAGGATGTCGAAACCATCTGTGCGACCCGGGGGATCGCCATCTTCGTCGAGAAGCCCCAAACGCTCGACATCGCGCAGGCCCGACGCTTCAGCGATGCTATCGGCGGCAGCGGCATCGTGTCGCAGGTCGGATTTATGAATCGCTACTATCCGTCGGCGGAGGCGGTCAGAGCCCGACTCGAGGAACTGACCCCACGCCACGCGCAGGTCCAGCTGTTTTACGGGGGAAACCCGGTGCGGTTCTGGACGAGTCGGTTCGATCTGTGCGGAGGGACCTTCGTCGAGAACACGATTCACTACGTGGACCTGTTGCGCTACTTTCTGGGTGATATCGAGTCGGTTTCCGCTTTTTACGTGGATCGTAAACCGAGCGAGGGCCCGCCACCCATGGACACGCCCCACGTCTACAACGTGAACTACCGGTTCAAGGGTGGTGTGACGGCGAATGCGACGACAAGCCGCGTCCTGACGAACGTCAGTGTGTCGCGACGAGAGGTCCTGGTCGTGTCGGACGATTCGATGATTTCGTGGTCCTCCAATGAGGTGGTGGAAAACGGGGAAACGTTCGAGGGGGTGGAGAAAGCGAACGCCTTCGGGCGGCAGGCGGAGGCCTTCGTGGCGGCCGTTCGGGCGAAGGACCCTGAGGCGACACGGAGCGCCTATCCCGATGCGTTGAACAGCCTGTCGGCGGTTCTCGGAGCAAACCTGTCCGCGGAGCGAGGTGGTGAACTCGTCTCGCTCGCTGAACTGGAGACCGGATGACGGCCGAAGAACTGGTTACTCGCTTCCCGGAGATTCCGGCCGACCTGCACGCCGAGCCGGTGCTGGCTCAGCTGGCCGAACGGTTCGGATCGGTGCTGGAAACCGCAACAAAGCCGAGTGCGTGCAGCCAGGACCACACGATCGAGAACCGCGCCTACCTGGCGCTGATCGGGCCGATGGACATTTACCGATATGGCTTGTCGACACGTGAGAAGGTCATCGGCCAGATGGCATCCCTTCTGGCGGATGCGGACAGGACCGTGGCCGATCTCGAGGGCTGATCGATGGATCTTTGCGATTTGACGACCACAGAGCTGGGGAAGGGGTATCGCGAAGGGAACCTTTCTCCCGTTGAGGTGACCGAAGCTCATCTTCATCGCATCGACTCGCTGAACTCGGAAACACACGACTACATTACGGTGACTTCGGAGCGGGCGCTTTCGGATGCGCGTCAGGCGGAAGCGGCGTTCCGCGATGGAAAGGACGTCGGGCCGTTGCAGGGCGTTCCTATCGCCCTGAAAGATCTGGTGGACACGAAAGGGATCACGACGACGGCCGGCACGAAGGTGTGGGCCAATCGCGTTCCCGATCGTGACGGGACGGTCGCGCGGCGGCTGGCCCGTGCGGGGACGGTCCTCCTGGGCAAAACGAACCTCGTTGAGTTCGCGTTCGGGCCCTATGGTGTGAACACCCATTACGGCACGCCTCCCAATCCGTGGGACGCGGCGTGCGTACCCGGTGGGTCGAGCAGCGGGTCGGGAGGGGCCGTCGGGCGAGGGATGGCGGTGGCGGCGATTGGTACGGATACCGGCGGCTCGATTCGCCTTCCCGCGTCCTTCTGCGGCATCGTCGGGCTCAAGCCCACAGTCCAGTCCGTGAGTCGGGCCGGCGTGGTCCCTCTGTGCTGGACATTGGACAGCGTCGGGCCGCTCACGCGACGGGTGATTGACGCCGCGCACGTGTTCGATGCGATCGCGGGCCCGGATCCGGAAGATCGGGTAACGCGTGGAGCGCGGTCCGACTCCATCGCGGCCGGATTGGACGAAGAGGTGAGAGGCCTCAAGGTCGGTCGTGTGGTGGATCCGTTCGAAGATGGCGCGGATGAGGAGATGGTTGCCTGCGTCGACGCGTCGTGCGAAGTTCTGGAGGCGTTGGGCGTTCACGTCGAGCCGTTCGTGTTTCCTGAAGCGCGCGAAGAACTGCAGGCCGAGCTCGAGGGGCGTGGGAGCATCACGCTGATGGGTGTGGAAGGCTATGCCACCCATCGGGAGACGCTTGAGGGACCCGGCCCGTTCGACGAACGGATCAAGGCCCGCATCGGGGGGGGCAAGAAGTACAGCGGAGTCGATTACGCGGAAGCATTGCGTGAGCGGGAACGACTGGCGGCAGCGGCCGAACGTCGTCTGCGCGATGTGGATGCGGTCATTGCGCCGACGACTCTCTATCCGGCCCCTCGGATCGATGAGGCCGCTGTGGCGCCGGCTCGCCTGACGACGCGTCTGGTCAACTTCCTCGGTCTCTGTGCCGTATCCGTCCCGTGTGGTTTCACGAAGTCTGGATTGCCTGCTGGACTCCAGATCATCGGACGTCCTTTTTCAGAAGCTCGTATCATGAGGCTCGCGCACGCCTACGAACAGGCGACGCCCTGGCATCGCCAGCGGCCGGACTAAAGAATGCCCAAAGTTCTACTCTCTACTGGACATCAGATGGTCCGCGATCGATTCACGGAAGCCCTGTCCCTGGACGGCCATTCCTTCGACGTATGCCATACGGGAGAAGCGGTCGAGGCCGCGTTGAGACGCGATCTGCCCGACATCGTCATCGCTGACGTCGACTTGCCGGGACTGGATGCCTTCGAGCTCGTGGGCATGCTCACGACGGTTGCGGCGGGACGGCCGATTCCTCCGGTCGTAATTCGGTCGAACGAGACGACCGAAGACGGCGAAGATGGGCATTTCGTGTTCATGGGAGGATCGGACCAGCCGGAAGATCTGCGGGCGCTCGTCCGGGCCCGCCTGGCGGCTGCCGACACGGCGCTCAAGCACGGCAGGATTCTGATCGCGGATGACGACTGGAGTCTGAGGAAGAGCCTCCAGGTTCGACTGCAAAAGGAAGACTATGAAGTCCTCACAGCCATGGACGGGCTAGAAGCCTTTGAACGGCTGTCCGATGTCCCCGATCTGGTGCTCACGGACGTGGACATGCCGGGGTTGGACGGGCTGGGGCTGGTTCAGCGCATGCGGTCGACAGCTGATTATCGTGAGATTCCGGTGATCATCATGACCGCCCACGCCACGGCGGGCGAAGAAGCGGCCGAAGGACTGAAGCTGGGCGCGAACGACTACGTGCGGAAGCCGTTTGACTGGCAGGAACTGTCCGCACGGGTCCAAACGCAGCTCCGGATTCGGGAGATCTCGAGACTGACGGCCGAGAAGCAACGGGATCTCGCGATCATCGAGTTGGCTGGAGCCGCGGCCCAGGAGATCAACAATCCGCTCGCCGTGATCACGGCCCGTTTGGAACTCGTGCTCTCCGAACTGGACGAGGCGGATTCGAACTACAAGAGTCTGGAGCAGGTGGATCACCTCGTCCACCGAACCGCCAACGTCGTACAGAAGATGAGCCAGGTGAGACGCTACCAGGTTCAGAACTACTGTGGAGGGGTCAACATTCTGGACTTGGACGGGGCTTCGGCCGACGAGGAAGACGAATCGGGCGAGACAGACTTGTGACGGAAGTCGTCAGTCTCAATTTGGGGCGGCCCTCATCTCTGAGCTTCGGGGGCGATCGACTGAAGACCGGGATCTTCAAATGGCCAATCGAAACCGCTTACTTGACGAAGACCGGATTCCGGGGCGATGTTCAGGTCGACCGCGAGAATCACGGGGGAGAGGACAAGGCCGTCTGTGTCTACACGGTCGAACATTACGACCACTGGCAGCGCGAGATGTCGACCTCATTTTGGCCGGGGACCTTCGGTGAGAATCTTACGGTCCGTGATGGATACGAAAGGGACATCCGAATCGGGGATGTATTTTCGGTCGGACAGGCCGAAGTGGAAGTCAGTCAACCAAGACAACCTTGTCACAAGCTGTCGAAGAAGGTCGGGGAGCTCTCATTTTCAAACCGCGTGGTCGAGCGGGGATTTACAGGCTTCTACGTCCGTGTTTTGCAGGAGGGGCTCATCGCCAAAGGCGATGAGGTCAGCCTTTCCCGGCGTGGGTCGGCTCGTTGCACGATTCAGATGGCGAACAATGTGATGTACAAGAAGACGCAGGACCCATCAGACCTTTCGGCGCTGATCGAGGCGTCGGCCCTGTCTGATGCGTGGCGATCGACTCTGCAAGCCCGAACATAGACATTCTAACTTGGAGTTGATGATGGCTTACGACAGACGAGCGTTCCTACGGACCGCCGGGGCCGTTTCACTGGGTTTCACTGGTCTTCAACACTTTGCCCACGGGTTGGCGGTTGCGGACACAGGCTACGGAGAACTTGTGGACGATCCCGAAAAAATAATACGACTTCCCAAAGGATTCAGCTACCACGCTTTCTCTTACACCGGAGAACCGATGGATGACGGGTTCTTCGTTCCCGGCGCGCACGACGGGATGGCTGCTTTCGAAGGACCGGATGGAACAACGATCGTTGTTCGGAACCACGAACTGTCCCAAGCCATGCCAGGCGACGAGAGGACACCCTTTGGCGATCAGCCGGACTTGATCGGAAAAATCCCCGAGGGAGGCGCCTACGATGCCGGTGAGGGCGCAGCGTTCTGTCCCGGGGGTACGACGACGTTCGTCTACGACACAAAGACGAAATCCCTGAAACGCGAGTTTCTCAGCCTTATCGGGACGATTCGCAACTGTGCGGGGGGGGCGACTCCTTGGGGATCCTGGCTGACTTGCGAGGAAACGACCCAGCGTCGCGGAGAAGGCCGGCTTCGTGATCACGGCTACAACTTCGAAGTTCCCGCCAGCGCGGAGATCGGGCTCGCGGATCCGGTCCCGCTAACCGCGATGGGTCGATTCAACCACGAGGCTGTCGCGGTCGATCCTGCTTCGGGCATCGTGTATCAGACAGAGGACGCTGGTGACGGTCTCATCTATCGTTTTATTCCGCAGGAGCCTGGGAACCTCAAGGCGGGCGGACGTCTGCAGTGCCTGGCCGCACGTGATGCCCGGCGCTTGGATACACGAAATTGGGAGGATCGGATCGAAGTCCCCGTGGGACGGACGATGGCTGTTCGCTGGATCGATCTCGACGATGTGACGGCACCTCACGACGACCTTCGTTATCGAGGCTACGGGATTGGGGCCGCCCGGTTCGCGCGTGGGGAAGGGATGTGGTATGGGAACGGGGCGATCTACTTTGCCTGCACAAACGGAGGCCCGGGGAATCACGGTCAAATTTGGAAGTATATCCCGTCCGGAGCCGAAGGTACTCCGGACGAAACGGAAGACCCGGGGCGCCTCGCGCTACACGCTGAAGCGGCCAGCGCCAACCTGCTCGATCGAGCGGACAATCTGACCGTGGCTCCGTGGGGCGATCTCATCTTATGCGAGGACGGACCCGGGGGCGACAGGCTGGTGGGTGTCACACCGGAGGGGCAGTTCTACGAGTTCGCGGAGAATGTGATGAATACGTCAGAATTCGCCGGCGCTTGCTTCTCGCCCGACGGGTCGACGTTGTTCGTGAACATTCAGAGTCCCGGAATCACGTTGGCGATCACGGGGCCCTTGAAGACATCCTGATTTTCGTCCTCTTTCTCTTTGAACGGCCCCGGGTGTAAATCCGGGGCCGTTCTTGTATGGGTTGACGTGGCCGATCTTCCTCGCCTCTTTGCCTCGCCAGCAGCCAGCACTGATCACAGGAACATCGATTGGAAATCTGCGATCTGAACATCCATCGCGTGAGGGTCCCTCGGATCTACACGACGAAAGTGGCGCCGGCCGGCGGTCACGAGGACGGCAAGGCCGGGTCGGAGTACGTGCTGCTCGAGATGATGGCGGACGAAGGGGCCGTGGGTTTGGGCGAGATTTCGGATGTCGAGCCGGAGTGGGGCGAGGTCGGGTGGGACACGATCGGCGACTCGATCGCGGATGCGGTGCTCGGTCGACCGGTGAAGCGGAAGTCCGAGATCCTCGATGCGGTCAGGGCGGGGCTTCCGGAGTCGCTTCATCGCGAACTCCACGCGGCGGTTCCGGCTGCAGTCGAATCAGCGCTGATCGACGTAGCGGCGAGCACCTACGGCATACCCTTCTATGAGCTGCTCGGCGGCGCTCATCGATCCCGTGTAGAGGTCAGCTGGGTCGCCTACATCCGGGGCACGGAAGAACTCGAGACGGAAATCCGTGAGAAAGTGGACGAAGGGTTCGGCGCGTTCAAGCTGAAGGTGGGAGAGAACCAGGCACTCGATGTGGAGCGGGTAAAGCTCGCCCGAAAGTTGGCGGGTCCGGAAGGACATATCCGGCTGGATGCGAGCGGGGAGTGGGACGAAGCCGAAGCCATCGATGCCCT
>CEVA01017876.1_pt1 | contig 13121 bp, 17 predicted proteins | sample 361521 | NCBI WGS metagenome assembly CEVA01 (sample SAMEA2622823, study PRJEB7988) | marine metagenome | isolation source: saline water (ENVO:00002010), including
TAAATTGGGCGGAGAGCGGCTCTCCAAACTGGCTTACTGCATCGATGTATTCAAATTTCTGCCTCAAAATAAGGGTACTCAGGTGTTCTTCGTAGCTAACTAATATAATACTGCGAGGTGAGCTACCTGGGACAGGTATTTATCTGAATTCGACCATGGCGCACAAACCAAAAGAGGTTACCGTTTGGACCTCGTATATGATGCCCGAGTTTGGCGCCGTGATGAAGGTATAAAACGTAGCATGGGGGTTTGATTGACTCCACCGAAGAAGATGACGGTGATTAGGAGTTTTAGTAGACTTCTCATTTGGGGGTTATTTTAGAGTTCACTTATGCTTAGTGGGTAATCTTACGAAAACTTTTTCATATTGGATTCCGAATCGGATAATTTTTCGTGGCTTTCCCAGGAAAAAACGACACATAAGATGATATGAAGGTATTGGTTACTGGTGGCGGAGGCTTTTTGGGTCGCTACGTAGTGAACAAACTCCTCGCATCTGGACGCGATGTGCGAGTGCTGGGACGTTCCGATCAACCTGAATTAAGGAGTTTAGGTGTAGATGTTATACAGGGTGACTTAAGAGATGCTGCTGCAGTGCTGGCTGCCTCCAAAGGAATGGATGTGATACAACACATTGCCGCGAAAGCAGGGGTTTGGGGATGCTGGGGGATCTATTATCGGACCAACGTCTGGGGCACCCAAAACGTACTATCTGCCTGTAAGAAGAATGGAATTAACCGCTTGGTCTATACGAGCACACCAAGTGTAGCTTTTAACGGGGAGGCTCTTCGCGGAGTGGATGAATCACAGCCTTATGGCCGTGGCTGGCTCTGCCATTACGCACACACCAAAATGTTGGCAGAGAAAGAGGTTCTTGAGGCCAATGATCCGAATGGATCGGGATTGAGGACCATTGCTCTCCGGCCCCATCTGATCTGGGGTGTGGGTGACAATCATCTGATCCCCCGCGTTATCGATCGCGCCAAAAAAGGAAAACTGCGCATCGTCGGGGACGGCATGAACAAGGTGGATATCGTACATGTGCAAAACGCGGCGGATGCCCAAATTTTCGCCCAGGACGCTTTGGAAATTGAAGAAAACGGCGGCAAAGCATACTTTATTTCCCAAGGTCAACCGGTCGTTTTATGGGATTGGATCAATGATCTGCTGGATCGCCTGGGAATTCCCAAAATAGAAAAACGAATTTCTTTGGGTGCGGCCTATAAGCTTGGAGCCGTTATGGAAGGTATTTGGAAGGCCTTCCGCTTATCAGGAGAGCCGCCTATGACGCGGTTTGTTGCAACTGAATTAGCAAAAGACCATTTTTTTGATATCTCTTCGGCGCGCGAGAAATTGGGGTACCAACCAAAAGTAACGATCGAGGAAGGATTAGAGGAACTAGTGGAGCACTATAAGCAAATATAGGAGCTGCTTTCGCTGCGAAATAATCATTATTACGAATCGCAGCGAAAGTAGCTCCTACATGTAAAAACCAATTATCGAATCTCTTGTTCTTAATCGGCCAGTTCCAGTTGTTTTTGGGGCATTAAGGCGATCGTTTCCTAAATCAGCTCCACAAACTCAGAACGAAGACCACCGGAATCAACGCCCTTAGATTTTTCAGCTAAGGCATGTACCTCTTCCAGGTCGAGTGATTGAGTATGTTCGGAGTTGCGTAAGGCCATGTCGAAGGAGGCACCGCTGTAGCGAATCGAAAATCCTGCGACGCGTTTTTAAACTGACTTGAGGAGACTGCATCCGAAGCTTCTGTTCTGCCAAAAACTCCTCAGTAACTACCTGAATATTACTCCAATATCCTTGATTTCAGATTTTAGGGCTGCGTCTTCTAAAGGCGTGGGATAGTAGTTGTTGGTTGCTGAATGAACCTTCCCGGCTTCGAATTCGGTGATCCCGCTACTTTCGGAATAAGGAACGGCTATCCTCATTCGGCTGCCAGCCAATGTGTTAGTAGTTTGATATTCACTATTTTCTTTTCCTTTGGCATTATAGTGGCGCGGATGCGTTCTTGCTGTGAATCGGTCAATTCCTCCTGGTGTGAGTGCCTTCAGGTTGGAGCCTAGTTCTTCCGCAAAGGCCTTTAAGGATTGGAAAACCTCGTTGTTTTCGGGATTGTGAGTTGGGGTTATCATGTACAGAGATAACGCCTGATACGGGCGTTTTCTTAGAAGGAGTTGTAAAAACTTTTACCTGCCCGCTTTTGTCGTTGGCGGACTGCCTCGTAAAGCACTGCTGAGGCGGTGGCACTGACGTTGAGTGAATCGGCTTTGCCGAGCATGGGAAGGCTGATTTTGCGATCGCAGTTTTGTATCCAGAAATCGGATAATCCGTCTTTCTCACTACCTAGGACGATAGCCGAAGAATTGAACAGTTGTGCCTGACAATAGTCTTCACCTCCACCGGGGGTAGTGGCGTGGGAAACAATCTTGTTCCTTTTTAAGTATTCGATCGTCTCCTCCGACGAGGCCAGCACTGCTGGCACCTGAAAGGCCAATCCTCCTGAGGCTCTTATTACATTGGGGTTAAAGAGATCCGTAATCGGGTCGTTGAGAATAATGGCGTCGACACTGGTCGCATCGGCGGTTCTAAGCAAAGCGCCAAGATTACCGGGTTTTTCAAGGCGCTCAGCGATGAGCAGAAGCGGTGTATCGCATAGAGCGATGTCTCGCAGGGTTTTTTGAAATGTTTTGCAGATGGCCATGAAGCCATCCGGGTTTTGCCTATAGGAGCTGTGCTCAAATACTTTTTTTGATAGGCAGACTATGGGGACATCTTTGCCTAGCAGTTTTTGGAGCAAGGTCTCCGAGGCTTTTTGGTGTTTGAAGAGTTCCTCGCAAATCAGGATTTGAGTGGCGTCCAAGCCTGATTTCAATCCGCGGGCCAATTCCCGCTCGCCTTCCAGCAGAAATAAGCCAGACCGGTCCCGGTGCCTTTTTTGTATAAGCTCTTTGATTAGTTTTACGCGCGGATTCTGCAAACTGTCAATTCTCGTCAGGGCCATGGTTGAAATAATCGGGTATTGATTTGCGGAGAAGTTAGGCCTGTAATCTTCGGGTTAAAAGCATTTTATGGCCAAGGCACCGAGAGGATTTCGGGAGGGGAAATTTCAATACCACGAGGAGGTGGAATTACAGGTTGATAACTTGACCAACTTGGGTCAGGGCGTTGGGCGAATCGAAGGCTGGGTGGTTATGGTGAATTTTGCATTGCCTAGCGAACGTGTACGAGCACGAATATTTCGAAATCATGCCAATTTCTCCGATGCGGATTTGCTTGAGGTCCTGGATGCATCTCCTGAAAGGATCGAACCTAGGTGTGAATTATTTGGGACTTGTGGTGGCTGCCAGTATCAGAATCTTAATTACGCCGCTCAACTCAAATACAAGACCCAGCAGGTTCAGGAACTGGTGGACCGGCAGTTGGAGGGAAACCATCAGGTTCTGCCTGCTGTAGGTTCGCCTCAACCTTACGGCTACCGTTCCAAATTAACCCCACACTTTCATAAGCCTCGTGCAGGGCGGGACTTTCGCATTGGGTTTTTAGAGGCCGGCCGTCGCAGAAGATTGGTCGATGTAGAACGTTGTCCGATTGCGACCGAAGCTATAAACGAAGCTCTGCCGAAGGTACGTCAGGGTGTTATCGAGAATTTTAAAAACTACAAAAACGGTGCCACGGTGTTATTGCGCGACGTCGAGGAAGGCGTGATAACTGATTATCAAGCTATAGTTACCGAGGTAGTCGAAGATGTGGTTTTTCGGTTCAAGGCCAGCGAGTTTTTCCAAAACAATCCCTTTATTCTTCCTCGATTGGCCGAGCACGTATTGACGGAGTCTCAAGCGGATGGAATTCGCTACTTTCTGGATACTTATTGCGGCTCAGGTTTATTTGCCCTCTATGCCGGCAGATATTTTGAGAAAGTTATCGGTATTGAAATCAGTGAACGGTCTGTGGAATACGCCAACAGCAATGCTCAATTGAATGGCCTTGAAAATTGCCAATTTCAAGTTGGGGATGCCGCTTCTCTGTTTGAACATGTGGATTTTCCAAAGGAAGAAACGGTAGTGATCGTGGATCCGCCACGAAAAGGCTGTAGCCTTGAATTTTTGGACCAACTGTTTGCCTATGGACCGGCGAGAGTGGTGTATGTGAGCTGCAATCCGGGTACACAGATGCGCGATTTGAGCCGGTTCTTATCCACAGGCTACACTATTAAAAAACTACAGCCTTTTGACCTGTTTCCTCAAACGCGGCACATCGAAAATGTCGCAACTTTGGAGCGATCCCGTAACGAAATGTAAATTTTGGGGTTGAAGCAACCTGGAGACTTTGTCCGGATTTTCCAGGTTTATGCGTATAACCTTTGCTGGAAAATTGACGGGAATGGCGCTTTGGAACAGTTGTAACGCATTGGCCAGAGCCTGGATCAATTCAAATCCCAGGAGTAAGGAACCACCTGTTATCAACGCATGCATCTCTTTTCTCGAATCATTTTCCTGTTGAATCTGGTGAGTTTTTTGCCCTCGATTGTCCGCCGTCCATGGGAACGAGTATCAGCTATACCGATTTGGTTAAACCATCGGTACTAAATCAACCTGTCTATGAACCTGGAAAGCCAATTGAAGTGGTCGCGAGGGAATTTGGGATTGATCCGGAGACTACCATAAAACTGGCTTCCAATGAAAATCCGCTGGGTGTTTCACCTAAGGTTTTGGAGGCGGTTAAATCTTTCTTGAATCAATCCCATTTTTACCCAGATGGGGGTTGTTATCTGCTTCGGCAAAAATTAGCCGGGCTCACGGGCCTTACTCCCGGCCAGTTTATTTTTGGGAACGGTTCCAATGAAATCTTCGAATTGGTGGGGCATGCCTTTATTTCTGAAGGCGACGAGGTTGTCATGGGCGAGCAGGCATTCATCGTTTATAAACTGGTGACCTTGCTTTTTGATGCCAAACCGATGGAAGTGCCACTGGTTGATTTCACTCACGATTTGGGCGGTATGTTGGCTGCGGTTAGTGAAAGGACCAAAGTCGTTTTTTTACCTTGTCCGAATAATCCGACGGGTACGCTAAATTCCAATGAGCAAGTCTTGGAGTTTGCCGAAGCCTTGCCTGAACATGTGATTCTTGTCTTGGATGAAGCTTATGCCGAGTATCAACAGGAGCCGGTTGACTTAAGGCCATTAATGGCAGACGGCCGGAAGATCATCTGCTCTCGGACATTTTCCAAGATTTATAGCCTGGCCGGATTTAGAATAGGTTATGGCTATTGCAGTGAAGAATGCGCTTCCTTGATGAATCGCGTAAGGGAGCCTTTTAACGTAAATTCCATTGCCCAGGCTGCGGCGCTTGCCGCTTTGAATGATCAGGACTGGGTGGATAAAAGCCGGGAGCTCAATGAGCAGGGGCTAAAAATGCTCTCGGATTTTTTTCATGCAAAAGGAATTCCCTTTGTCCCCAGCCGGGGAAATTTTATTTTGGCCGAACTTGGCGATTGCGCTAGAATTTTCAACGAGATGGAACAGGAAGGTGTGATCGTTCGACCGATGGGGCCCTATGGCCTTCCGGAATACATGCGAATATCGATAGGCACAGGGATTCAGAACCAACGGCTGATTGAAACATTGCAAAAGGTGTTAGATATTTCCTAAAGTTTAGGAATGAAGGAGTTAGAGTGAATTTGATTGTTGGGGATACTCTTTTATTCGGGAGCGCCGCTATACTCCTGATTCTATTGAATGCCATATTTGTGGGCAGCGAATTCAGCCTAATTCGGTTGCGGTACAGTCATTTTAATCCTGATCTGCTCGATAAACTGCGCAAAACAAAACGCTTTGCAAAAATTCTCGATCGCGTAGACGAGGCTCTGCAGTTTCTTCGGCTTGGCATATCTTTATCCACTCTTGTGTTAGGTGTTGTACTTGTTCCTTTGGTGAGCTCTCTGCTGACCTACCTCGGAATTGATACAGGCGGAGTTTGGGCAGGATTTGTTTATGTTGCCTGCTTGGTGGTCGCCATTGGCTTGAATTATGTGTTGGGTGAATCCGTTCCCCGAGGTGTTGCCCTTCAACACCCTGTCGGGATGCTCCATGCCAGCTATTGGCTCATTTGGTTGCTTCGTACCCTGACCTTTCCATTCATGAAATTGTTTGGCTGGTTTTCTCGGCAAAGTTTACGAATGTTCCATTTGGATCCGCATGCCGATTTGAACAAATTGGACCTTGAGACCCAAATCTTGAGCATGGATGAAGATTCCTCTATTCCCGCATTCACTCAGCGGGTCTTCAAAAATGTAATCTCAATGCGCGAACTCGTGGTTCACGATGTGATGTTACCGCGCAATCAGATCCAGTTCTTTGATATTTTCGACGGGAATGAGTTTAACCTGGAGTTATCGAAAAAAGCGGGCCACACGCGATATCCTCTCTGCGAAGGTGATATGGATAATTGCCTGGGAATTGTTCACATTAAAGATGTTTACAGGTCCGAAATGGAGGTACAGCGGTTGGAGTTCAAAAAATTGGCCAGGCCGGTAATTGTTGTTGGTCCGGATGATTCTCTCGAACTGGTGTTAGAGCAATTGTTGGATAAACGTCTGCACATGGCGCTTGTACGCGATGAATTCGGAGGTACGGTTGGCGTCGTTACTATGGAAAATATCGTCGAACAGTTGGTGGGAAATATTCAGGATGAATTTGACAGCGAAGCTGAGCAAATCGAAGAGGTTCAGGAAGACGTTTTCATAGTGGATGGACTAACGCCGATTCACGATGTTGAAGAGATTTTAAATATTGAGATCGATGAGGATGAAGTCTCAACACTGGGTGGATTGCTGACTTCGGAATTGGGGAAAATTCCGGATGCGGGCCAAAAGGTTAGATTACAAAACTTGGAGATTGAGGCTATGGAAGTGGATGAGAAACGGGTTTTATCTGCCCGCGTACGTGTCCTTCATAATACCGACGATTAATGCTATCTAGTGAATCACGCCCCTGGTGACTCAAAGTGACTCCAAGAATTGTCGCTTCTTGGAGGGAGCCACAGTGGCCAACATCAAATCGACAAGTTCGGCTCCTTCTAGCTGATGAAGTTCCTTGTCGGGTGTCAAATGGGCTGGCAGATCCTGTATAAGTTTATGTGGCATTGTCTTGTTTTCGGCCATTCCCTGGCTCAGGGCTATCGCTCCCGCAGGATCTCCAGATAGGATTTTTATGTGTATGCGCTCCACAACCTTAAGCTCTCCGTTTCAGGTCACTGCTACTCGTATCAGTGCCATAAATATAAGGGCTATAATTACCGGCAACTGCCTCATGAGCGGGAAGTGGGAAAAATTTCCTGAGAAAGCACCTCAGCCTCTGGCTGCAGCTCTTCCCATTCGGTCGCGTAACGCGTCTCCGATTCCTCCCTTGGGAGGTAACTCCAAATAAATTTTATTAAAATGCTTCTGATCTAGGAATTGCAGACAATGGTAAAAGTTTTGAGCGGCTTCTTCCATGGTGCCTGTTTCAGAGAGGTAGAGTTGTTTTGGGTCGAAATCAGAATTCCAAAATAGGTGCAAAACAACTTCGTTGGAATTAACTTCAGGAACAGCGCCAGAAAATAGCTCGATGGGCGTGTTTGGGCTGTAATGTTTTTTCATTAATCCGGGGGAAATTAAACCTGAGTTGCCGGAATCCACACGATTTACTTTGTCTATCACTGGGATTCCAAGAGCTACGGATATTGAGTCTAGTGAAATACTTCCGTACCGAAGTAATTCCGGCTGACTCGGCGTACTCAGAGAAACAATTGTCGATTCAAGCCCCTTTTCACTGGGACCCCCATCCAGGATAAAGGATATCTGATCTCCGAGCTGTTGTTGGACGTGTTCGGTCCTGGTTGGACTTACATATCCGAATGGGTTGGCGCTGGGCGCTGCGATTGGAAACGAGCATCGTCTCGCCAATTCCCTAAAAATCGGATGTGAGGGCATACGGACAGCCACGGTTTGCAAGCCCGCTGTCACTCGGTCTGACACGATTGATTTTTTTCGCAGTATCATCGTAAGAGGTCCCGGCCAGAAAAGGGATGCCAGGACTTTTGCTGATTCTGAAATATCTGCGATCGATGAAAGTTGCTCGAGACTCTCTATATGAACGATCAGGGGATTTTGTGCCGGTCGGCCTTTGGTTTTGAATATTTTGGCAACGGCTCTCGGATCGAGAGCATTTCCGGCCAATCCGTATACGGTCTCGGTTGGAATGGCGGCTATCTCTCCGGATTGCAGATAAGCTGCTATATCATCGAGATTTGAGGAGGTAGGCTGAAGGATCCGGGCCATGGTTTAGTCCCAATGTGTTCGCCCATCCGCTGAGAGATGACGTAGGTTACTTCATTAGAAGCATAATCCTGGCCCGTTTGATTACTTTGGTAATATGCCTTTGTTGCCTTGTTGAAAGCTTGGTGATCCGTTTCGGCAGGATCTTGCCTGTTTCTGTTACATAACGGGACAAAATTTCCGCGTCCGTGAAATCCAGATCCATTGGATTCCATGAGCGTTTGTTCTCGGATGCATTTTCGATTGCCATTAGAGGTGGGTAGAGAATCCGTTAATCTCTTCGAAGCAAGCTAAAAAAGTGCCTATAACTTTAAGATGTTGATGTGAAATCTCTTTGAAGTTGACGAACCTTTATCCGAGGACATTCACTTTTCGGGAATCAGAGTCCCCGTAGTTCAATGGATAGAACCGCGGTTTCCTAAACCGTAGATCCCAGTTCGATTCTGGGCGGGGATACCAATTTTCAATCAACAACTCAGATGAAGAGTCGTTTTTTGGGCAAAATCTCCGAAAAAACCTCAGTTTTCCTGCGAGTCATTATTTTCCGCTAGCTTACACCGGTGCCAGCTCCACCCGTCCGGGGCGGGGGTCGAGGGGGTCCAGCTCCCGGATATATATACATCAACCATCCCCGAAAAAGATTGTTCTCTTAATGGGCGAGCTTTGTTAACAGGTGGTTGATGAAAAGATCACTAGCCCTTCTCGCTACCTTTGTCATTGCCTCCGGTTATCACTCTTTGTCCGGAGAAACTTCCGGAGATTGGACATACACGGTTACCGACAGCCAGGCTACCATCACTGGCTATTAGAGATTATCGAACAATTAGTTACAAAGTAGTTTACCTGCTTGAAAAGTTGGAAAATTTACTCTTTGGTTAGATTATGGATAATTTGGCGAAATTTGCTCCAATTTTAGCGGTTACCGCTTTGGTATTTGGACTTATAGGATTAATTCTGGGGATTGTGGCATTTCAGAAAGCTTCACAGTTAGATGCTGTCGGCGACATTAAGGATGCCAACTCAACTATCAGTGAAAGCGTGGCCGGATTGCAGGAAGAGATGTCCGGTTTGTCCAAGAAATATGTAACGATGACCAACCTCAAGGAATTTGCCAATTCAACACAGGAAGCTTTCAATCAAATAACTGAGCAGTTGACTAAAATCCGCACCCAGAGTCGTACCGATACCATCAAAATTGCCGAATTGGAAACAAGGCTCGGGGGAGGGACCGTTTCCAGATCGGTTGCACCGGTCTCCAGCACTACTTCCAGTGGCACCAACGAGTCGTCAGGTGGAACAACGTCATCTACTGTTTTGGCCGGGGGTAGCACTGATTACGTGATTCAGTCTGGCGATACACTGGCCAAGGTGGCTAAAAGTTTTGGAGTCAACCTTGAAAAACTGATCTCGGCCAATCCAGACGTACAGCCCCGTTACCTTCGAGTTGGCCAGAAGATAGTTATCCCAGCTCAATAATCGACTGCCTTTGTGTGATGGCCGGTTCGGAAAACCCCCATCGCTGGGAGAAAAAGGCTTCGGAGGTTCATGCCGATTGCCGGATCTTTGAAGTGCATAAGTCTCGATTTCGTCACCCAGTGCGCCAGTCTGAAGGGGATTTTTTCGTTATCAATGCTCAGGACTGGATAACGGTTGTGGCAACTACGGCCCAGAACGAGTTGATTACGGTGCGGCAGTTTCGTTTCGGTATTGAGGATTTTTCCCTGGAAGTACCTGCCGGAGTGATGGAGCCCGGGGAAGTGCCAATCAGGTCCGCCGAGCGTGAGTTACTTGAGGAAACTGGATTTCGGGGAGATTCCGCATTACTCCTTGGCTGGACCTATCCCAACCCTGCTCTTCAAAATAACCGTTGTCATGTAATTGGCATTCAAAATGCGCGGCAGGTGGCTTCTCCGGATTGGGATCCGCATGAAGAAATGCAAACGCGATTGCTACCAATGGGAAAAGTCCCCCGCATGTTGAGGGCCGGGGAATTTTCTCATGCCCTCAGCCTCTGTGCCTTGCACTATTATTTTTTAAACCAATCGCTGTGACTTGTATTAGATTCGATTTTGGAGATTTATTTGAAGGATTGCGCTGATTCGGAGTCATAGCTATAAGGATACCTCTTTATGAAGCGCTTGTTGATACCGGTTCTGTTTGGCACCCTGGTTTTTGGTGTGTTGGCCGTTCCCAAAGTTTGGCTCGCCCTCGGTTTTTTTGAAGAAGGAGGCTGGATTTACGCCAAAACCTATTTTACGCGCATCCTTATCGATTTTCTTTTTGCATGGGTGATCGCCGTAGTGGTTTGGTTGCAGTTGGAACGTCGGCCATGGATTACGACTTTTGCTTTTTGTTTTTCCGTCTTATTAGCGTCAGTGTTTTGGTTTACTCCAATCAAAAACGCGCCCCGGTCCTTTAGGCAGGAAATGGCTTTTATTTACGACTTTATTGAGGCGGCGCCAATGCGGGAACTTCCGCGGGTTCCCAGAATAGTCGAACGAGGGGCCGAGCCGGCGAATATTCAGGAAAAGGCGCCTGCCAATGCAAGGACCTTTGAACCTATTAAGCTGGGCCCGAAAGAGCAGGTTGAGAAAACGTTTTATTCTCTTCTTCGCTCACTCAAGAAATACGAATACGAATCGGTGTTCACCCTTGCTGATGCCCGTACATGGACCTACTTTACTGAGCTCAAGGAGCTCGCCCTGACCGCAGATCGTGAAGAGCTTGAAAAATTGAGACCGATTGACCGCTTTCAAGTCCTCGCTTTGCGCCACATAAAAAATGCGGAACAGCTTTCGGAAATAAACGAAAAAAGCTTATTTAGACAGGCTGTTTTACAAGGCTGGTTTTTCGTGGGGGACAAGCCGGATGTTCGTATCGATTTCATTGATATTCTTTCTGGAGGAAACGAAGCGCAGGCCGATATCATTGTGAATAGCATCATTCCCGATAATCGTCTCGAGTTTATAAAAGAGGGCGGCGCCTGGAAAATGAATCTCCTTCAGTTGCTGCCGACCCAGGAAGAAAAGCTTATGGCCACCTTCCAAGAACGTGGTCAGTCGGAAACAGAATTTTTCTGGAATTTCCTGAAACAGGAAACGGGCAAGGATCCTGACCCTGAAATTTGGGATCCGGTGATCGAAGTCCCAGAGCAGGGATAATGGGAAGTTCGCTACCGGCCATCAATGAATAAGGATAGGAGCAACTATCAGGGCGAAGCCCCCTTAATCAAGGGTTAAAAAACGACCATGGACGCGACTGCCTGAATTGGTTATGTTGCTTGTAAATTAGGTCCATCTGCAATTTTTTCAGCGATTGTACGGTAAATACGAATGGTAATCGAAAGGTATCACATTCTCTGCCTATTTACGCTCTGTGAATCGGCTATCTTCTCTTATGATAATCAACGTCTCGATCGATATTTCCAACAAGGTAATCCTTGTCATTGATGATAGTCCTTTGGGTCGGGAATTGATCTCGATTGATTTTATCGAGAAGGATTTTTCCGGTTTGGTTCGTTGTAACAAACCACAGGTACGAAGGATAATGGACAACTTGTTGAGCAATGCGGTCAAGTTTCCCGATCCGGGCACCAATATTACTGTTATTCTTTAGAGCGATCACAATTGGGCATTCTTTCGTGTGGCTGATGAAGATCCCGGGAGTCCAGATGGCGAATCCGCCAAGCCCATCGGTGGCGAATCAAGTACGGGACTGGGCCTGAACATTTGCAAGAAAGTGATGCAGGCTCATGGTGGTGACATTTATGCGGAAAATTTAGCTGAGCATGGCGCTCAATTTTCTGTCCAACTGCAAAAAACTGCTCTTACATAATTCCATATGGAATTGGAAGTAGTTTGGGAAGCTGGTGCCACACTGGGGGAAGGACCCATTTGGTTTGACAATCAGCTTTTTTGGATCGATATCGAACTTGGCCATTTGCACATTTACCATCCTGCAGATGATGGGAAGGAGACTTTCAAATTGCCATGGAAGATCGGGACTGTTGTTCCTCGTAAATCGGGTGGTCTCGTTTTGGGAACGGAAAAAGGCTTTGTTTTATTCGATCCAAAATCTGAGAAAGTGATTCCCTTGCCGAACCCGCCACACGAAATGATGGCTGGCCGTTTCAATGACGGCAAATGTGACCCGCAGGGCCGATTCTGGGCAGGAACGAAGGCCAGTCAAGACGGAGTAGCTACCGGTCACCTTTACCGTCTTGACCCCGACTTCCAATGCACCGTGATTCAGGAAGGTATTGGCTGTTCAAACGGACTTGCCTGGACAGCTGACCAAAACACTTTTTGTTACATCGATAGTTTCAAAAATCGGATTGAAGCTTACGATTTCGACCCCGACTCAGGATCGATTGAAAACCAACGAATAATTAAGGATACGCCTGAAGGCCATGAGCCACCGGTTTTCGATGGCATGACGATCGATAGCGAAGACCGGCTCTGGGTTGCTCGATGGGGAGGATGGAGCATACAGTGCATTGACCCTTCCACGGGGGAAGTGCTTGAGCAGGTTGAAGTCCCGGTTCGCAAGACTACCGCCTGTTGGTTTGGAGGCCCTGATTTATCAGATTTATATATCACTTGCGCCTCCATTGATGAATCAGAAAAACAGCTCAAGAAACAGCCCTTGGCCGGGTCGCTGTTTCGGTGCCGACCAGGGGCAACTGGAATTCCCGTGGTTCCATTCGCTGGCTAGCGGATGTTTTGCGGAGCCTTCAACCACTTCGCAGAAAAAATGGACTTATCCGTTACCGTTCCCTGTGCGGCCTCTTC
>CEVA01096562.1_pt1 | contig 13107 bp, 11 predicted proteins | sample 361521 | NCBI WGS metagenome assembly CEVA01 (sample SAMEA2622823, study PRJEB7988) | marine metagenome | isolation source: saline water (ENVO:00002010), including
GTCCACTCGTGCTCATGAGAAATCCTCCACTCTTAAAAGAACCGGTTCGCCCTTCACCGCCTTCAGCCGCCGGATGGCCGCCAACGCCTTCTGCATCGCTGCGTTTGGCGCGTCGTGGATCATCAGGATCAACGGCACACTGGCTCCTTCGTGCCCCTCCGGTTGGATCACCGAGGAAATCCCGATATTACCGCGGGACAGGATGGACGCGATTTGTGCCAGCACGCCCGGCCGGTCCACCACGCTCAGCCGCAGGTAAAACGAACAATTTGCCGCGTCCAGTGCCATCACCGCTCCGTTGGTGTCATGGGGCACAAATGCATGCCGCCGGTCGGTAGTTCCATGTTTCAGGTCCAGCGCCGCATCCGCCAAGTCACTCAACACCGCGCTCGCCGTCGCGTCCTGGCCGGCTCCCTGACCGTAATACAAGGTGTCACCCACCACATCGCCCCGCACATAGATTGCATTAAAAACCCCCCCTACGCTGGCCAGCACATGCCCGCTGGGGATCAGCGCCGGATAGACAGTCACCTGCACGGGTGAACCGCCATTTCCCTTTACGATTCCCAGCAGCTTGATCGAGTACCCCAACATCTCCGCAAACTCCAAATCCAGCGGTGTCACGTGCCGGATGCCCTCCTTGTGAACCCGGCGCGGATCCACCCAAAACCCATGAGCCAGCGACGCAAGAATGCCCGCCTTGTGGGCCGCGTCATGGCCATCCACATCCAGCCCCGGCTCCGCTTCCGCGTACCCCAGTCGCTGCGCCTCCTCCAGAACCTCTCCAAACGCCGCCCTCTCCGCTGCCATTCGCGACAGGATAAAATTGCAGGTTCCGTTTAAAATCCCGTACAGTCGCGTGATTCGGTTTCCCACCAGCCCCTCACGCAACACCTTGATGATCGGGATACCGCCCGCCACACTCGCCTCATAATACAGGTTCGCTCCATGCTTGCGTGCCGCCCGGAAAAGCTGCTCACCGTGAAACGCCAGCAGCGCCTTGTTGGCTGTTACCACCGGTTTTCCCGCTCGCAACGCCGCCAGCACCACCTCTCGCGCGGTGTCAGTGCCTCCCACCAACTCTGCCACCAAGTCCACCTTGGGGTCCGCCACCACATCCTGCCAGTGTTTGGTCAATACGGAGCGCGGTAGCTTCACCTTTCGTGGCTTGCGCACGTTGCGCACCGCCACGCAGGACACCCGCAGGCGCACCCCCAGCCGCGACGACATCAGAGCACCATTCCGCCGCAGGGCTTTAAACACCCCGCCGCCAACCGTGCCGCCGCCAATCAGGCCAATGTTGACTATCTGCATCAAAGGACGCGCGAGAATGCCGACAAACCCAACCGGCGACAACCCCTTTTGAAATTTTGCTGCAACCCGGCGCCAAACCCGTACACTGCCCGGCCATGGCTTGGTACCGCCCATTACACTGGCAAATCCTCATCGGAATGGCGCTGGGCGCGCTGTTTGGAGTTTTCGCCGCCCACCAAGGTTGGGCCGCATTCACCGCAGACTGGATTGCTCCAATCGGCAAAATCTTTGTCAACCTGTTAAAGCTCATTGCCATGCCGCTCGTGTTAACCTCGCTGGTCTGTGGCGTGGCGTCGCTCTCCGACTTCAAAAAACTCTCCCGCATGGGAGGAAAGACAATTGCCCTCTACCTTTGTACCACGGCCATTGCGGTGACCATTGGTCTGCTGATGGTAAACCTCGTCCAGCCCGGCCACAAAATGGCCGACGATCAAAAAGCCAAGTACCAAGCGCAAGGGCAAAAGGCCACGGGTGAGGCCAACTTTGCCTCCGAGAAGATCGCCTCCGAGAAGTTGAAGACCGGCGTGGCCAATGCCACCAAGGCCAAGGAAAGCGGTCCGCTTGCGCCGCTGGTGAACATGGTACCCGACAATTTTATGGGTTCCGCCAGCGATAATCGTAACATGCTGCAAATCGTCTTTGTTAGTCTGCTTATCGGCATCGCCCTCGTGCAGGTGCCCGATGACAAACGCAAGCCGGTCTTCGCCGTTTTCCAAGGTCTACAGGAAGTCGTCATCAAGGCTGTTTTCATGATCATGATCATCGCGCCTGTGGCTGTCTTTGCCCTAATTGCCGATACGATCACCGGCGTTGCCAAGGATGATCCCGGGGCCATCCTTGGATTGTTTCAGACCCTCGGCTGGTACTGTCTTTGTGTCATTGCAGGCCTCGCGCTGCACCTCGCCATCGTTTATCTCGGCCTGCTAAAGCTCCTGACACCCTTGACTCTCCGCCAGTTTTTTAGCGGTATTGGTCCCGCGCAACTGCTTGCCTTTTCCAGCAGCAGTAGTGGCGCCACCCTTCCTGTCACCATGAAACGCTGTGAGGAAAAACTTGGCGTCGCCAAGGAAACCTCGTCCTTCGTCCTTCCCCTTGGCGCTACCATCAACATGGATGGCACGGCGTTATATCAGGCCGTCGCAGTTGTATTTATCGGTCAAGTGATGCTCGATACCTCCTTCACCCTCGCCACGCAGGTGAATATCGTGCTGCTTACTGTACTCGCGTCCGTCGGTACTGCCGCAGTGCCGGGAGCGGGCATGGTCATGCTCATCATCATCCTCGAGGGTGTCTGGCCCGCGGACGCCGCCGTTACACCTGTTCCCGCATTCCTGCTTGTTCTCGGCGTTGATCGTATTCTCGACATGTGTCGCACGGCATTGAATGTCACGGGTGACGCCACTGTCGCTACAATCATTGCCAAGACCGAGGGCCAGTTGAAATCGCCAGAATAGAAACGTTGCTCATCAGGCGCCTTGGGTCGGGACGAGACGCTGGCCGCTCCCGGCTTTTTTCCAACGGACAGCCAGCACAATCAGCGCGGTGAAGACGGCGCCCCCGGCCGCGGCATTTCGAAAGAAAATCCAAGTTGGTGGATAACCCGGCTTTCCGATGGTGAACGCCTGTACCAACCCGGAAAAACTTTTGGGATATCCCGGATCCATCATCCAGGTTAGGCCATTGGTAACAGCAAAAAACGCTACGCCACCCAGCATGCCGGAAAGAATCAGTGTGGCTGGATGGGCATCCGCGGTAAACCGGCGCCCCCAGCAAACAAGGAGCATGCCCAGTCCATAGTTGAAGGGCATGTACCAGCCGAAGGTTGAGAACCCAAGGGGCTGATAATAAAACACGTTGATGGCCAGGTCGCTCACGAGCATGAACAGGCAGGGCAAAATCCACGCGCCCGATCCGGCGGCAAGGGTTCCCGCGCAGAGAAACGTGGCGTAAACCGGACTGAAGTTTGAGGGCAACAATTCCGGCCAGCGCAGCGCGGTGAATGCCACTGCTAGCACTATCCATAACCCAATATTGCGCGCCCGTTTCACGGATTTAGTTCTGTAGGCCAAGGATGCGAAGCGTGCCGTCAGAATCCTTAACCATGTGGAAATAGTGTGCCCGTGGTTCCTCTTTAACGCCAGCCTGAGCAACGGCAATGCTGAAATATTTGCCTTTCCATGCAGCTCCCTTTAAAACGAGTGAGCTGCCTTTCTTGAGGCGGCTGGACCATTGGAGCACTTGGCGGCGCGCCATCGGTTGTGCCTTCGGGCTCATGCAGGCATCTAGTGTATTGGTGGATTTCGCCAGTTGGCATAACAGGCCCAATGCGTCGACCGATTCCTTGGACTCAAGCGAAGCGTCGACTGGGGCGCGGAATTTCGGTTCGTCTTCGAGGCTGGTCCAGTATCCCCAAGCAGTTGCGCCCAGCCCCGCCACCACCAAAATGACCTGCGTTATTTTCACGGCTGTTGTTTGTTGAGTTTGAACAACTTGTCGTCCGTACCACAAATATAACCCAGACGATCCGCATTAACCGGCAAGGACGTGTGAGGATTTCTCAGATCCACGTGGCCGTCAGCCCAACTGATACACGCCTTGCCATTGTGACGAAACTGCGTGTAGGCCGTCTCCCATCCGGGCCAGCGGCGCGCTTCCGAAGGGGGTGTCCAATACCAGTTCTCCTCCTCCGGCCCCATCCAGTTTCGGCCGGAATCCCCGAAGACAACCGTCTCAGCAGGATTGCGAATGAGGCTTGAGTGAACCCCCTCCCACCAATATTTGTAATCTGCGCCATCCCACCAGTTGCCCTTCTCAACCTTTTTGTTGAGGTAATGGTAGTTGTAGCCGTAGCTGCAGGTTTGGCCGTCGGCCCGTGGGGTATAACTGTTATGCGCAGGGTCGGCCCAAACCTTGATGTCTCCATTTACATACGGACTGAGAGTTCCGCGCGAAAAATCAACCTTTGTCCCAGGCCCCTGATAGATGCCAAAGAATTGTTTGCCGGTATGATCTCCCACACCAACCATCCGGCTCTGGTTGTCCCCTTCAAACAATGCTGCCGCGGCCCCAATTTGCTTCAGGTTATTTTTATTTTGGGCCGTCATGGCTTTAAATTTTACCTTGGACAGTGCCGGCAGGAGAATCGCAGCCAAAATCCCGATGATGGCGATAACCACCAGCAGTTCAATCAGGGTGAAAGCTCGGTTCGTTTTCATGATTAATCCTCGTCGTAACCCAAATGCGGCCGGAGCCATTTTTCGGCTTCGGATTGGGAAATGTTTTTGCGCGCGGCATAGTCGGCCACCTGATCCTCGCCGATTAGGCCGAGGTTGAAATATTTTGCGTCCGCCTGATTCAGGTAATACCCGCTTACCGTGCTGGGCGGTTTCATGGCATAGCTGGTGGTGAGAGTGGCGCCCGTGCGCTCCTCGGCCTCGAGCAATTTCCAAAGCGTCGCTTTCTCACTGTGATCCGGACAGGACGGATATCCCGCCGCCGGCCGGATGCCGCGGTACTTTTCCCTGATCAAAAACTTCGCCTGCTCCTCGTCGAGTTTGGTTTCTGCCGCAAACCCTTCCTCAGCGCCAGCACCGCTCTGGTCGCGCAGGGTTTTATGAATGTACTCCGCGCTGGCCTCGGCGAGGCGATCGCCCAGCGCCTGCACGATGATGGCGCTGTAATCATCGCCCGCATCGCGGAAGGTGGCGGCGTAATCCTCCACCTCTTGGCCCACCGTCACCACAAAGCCGCCAAAGTAATCCACGCGCCCGCTCTCCTTTGGCGCGATGTTATCCGCCAGACTGCGACACAGTTGCCCTTCCTTTTTCTGGCGTTGCTGGCGCAGGAAATGGAACGTGGCCAGTTGCTGGGTACGTGAATCATCCGCGTACACTTCCACATCCTCTCCCACACTGTTGGCCGGCCAAAATCCGGCCACCGCCCGCGCGGTGAACCGCTGGTTGGCAATGATGTCCTCCAGCATTTTCTGGCCGTCGGCAAACAGCTTCTTCGCCTCCTTCCCTTCCTCGGGCTTGTTGAAAATAGTCGGGTACACCCCGTGCAACTGCCACGCCCAGAAGAATGGCGACCAGTCGATGTAGGTCGCCAGCACATCCAGCGGGATGGATTTAAAATGCTGCAGGCCAAGGATTTCCGGCATGCGAATCTCCTCGGTGGCCCAGTCGTATTGCGGCGCGGCGGCGCGGGCATTGGCCAAGGGCACAATGTCTTTGCGGCCATCCTCGCCGCTGGCAAACTTCTCACGCAGGCGCTCGTGTTCGGCTTCCAGTTCTTCACGAAAATCATCACGCCGATTTTCACTGAGCAAATCGTTGCACACACCCACCACCAGCGAGGCATCAAGCACATGACACGTGGGCCCCTCGTAGGCCGGGGCAATCTTGATCGCCGTGTGAGCCTTGCTTGTGGTGGCGCCGCCAATCAACAGCGGTGTCCGGAGGCCGCGCCGTTGCATTTCCTTGGCGTTAAAAATCATTTCATCCAGCGACGGCGTGATCAACCCGCTCAGGCCAATGATGTCCGCGTTGTGTTCCTCGGCGGCTTTCAAAATGGAATCACAATCCACCATCACGCCCAGATCGATGACTTTGTAGCCATTACAGCCGAGCACGACGCCGACGATATTTTTACCGATGTCGTGCACGTCGCCCTTGACCGTGGCGATCACAAACGTACCCGCGCTGGTTTCGTCGCCCTCGCCTTTCTCCGCCTCCATGAACGGGGTGAGATAAGCCACGGCCTTTTTCATCACGCGCGCGCTTTTCACCACTTGCGGCAGGAACATCTTGCCGGCACCAAACAGCTCGCCGACCACTTTCATGCCATCCATCAACGGCCCCTCGATCACTTCGAGTGGACGCGCGGCAGCCGCGCGGGCTTCCTCGGTATCTTCCTCAATGAATTCGGTGATGCCGTTTACCAGTGCGTGGCTCAGTCGAGCGGCCACCGGTTCCTCGCGCCATTTTTGATCGGCAGCGGCGCGTTCTTTTTTGACACCCTTGAACTGCTCCGCGTAATCAATGAGGCGATCCGTCGCATCCGAGCGCCGGTTCAACAAAACGTCTTCCACGTGCTCCAGCAACTCGGGCTCAATTTGTTCGTACACCTCAAGCATGCCGGCATTGACGATGCCCATGTCCAGGCCGGCCTCCACGGCGTGATAGAGGAACGCCGAGTGCATCGCCTCGCGAACGACGTTATTGCCGCGAAAGGAAAACGAAATATTGCTCACGCCGCCGCTGGTGCGGGCGCCCGGGCAACGCTCCTTCACTTGCCGCACGGCCTCGATGAAGTTGACCGCATAATCATTATGCTCCTCCATGCCGGTGGCGACGGTCAGGATGTTGAGGTCAAAAATGATGTCTTCCGGCGGAAAATCCAGTTGCTCGGTCAGCAGCGTGTAGGCGCGTTCGGCGATGGCCACTTTGTCCTCAATCGTCGCCGCCTGACCTTTTTCGTCAAAGGCCATGACCACGGCAGCCGCCCCGTAGCGCCGGCACAAGGCCGCCTGCCGAAGGAATTCCTCCTCGCCTCCCTTGAGGCTGATTGAGTTCACGATGCCCTTGCCCTGCAGACACTTCAGGCCTTCTTCCAGCACGGTCCACTTGGAGCTGTCCACCATGATCGGCACACGTGATATGTCCGGATCGGACGCGAGCAGGTTCAAAAATTTGCGCATGCACGCCTCGGCATCGAGCAGGCCTTCGTCGAAACAAATGTCGATGACGTTGGCGCCGTTCACCACCTGCTGCCGCGCCAACGCAAGTGCTGCCTCAAAATCACCTTCCTTGATGAGTTTCTTGAACTTCGGCGAGCCCATCACGTTCGTGCGCTCACCCACCATCGCCAGTTGGCCGGTGCGATCGCCAATCGTCTGCGGCTCCAGACCACTTAAACGCAGTGAACCCGGCAATGTTGCGGGCACGCGCGGCTTCACTTCGGCCAGCGTCTCAATGATCGCCTGCAAATGGGCTGGCGTCGTGCCGCAGCAACCGCCGGCCACGTTTAGTAAGCCTTGATCAGCCAAGTCACGCAACGCCGCCGCCGTGTCCACCGGCCGTTCGTCGTAACCCGTTTCCGCCAATGGATTTGGCAATCCGGCGTTCGGATAACAGTGCACATAGGTATCCGCAATGCGCGACAACTCGCGGATGTACGGCGCCATTTCCTTCGCGCCGAGCGCGCAGTTGATGCCCACGGTGAAGGGCTTGGCGTGCGCGATGGAATTCCAAAACGCCTCGGTTGTCTGCCCCGAGAGCGTGCGGCCGGAGGCATCGGTGATCGTCACCGAAACCATCACCGGCAACCGTTCACCGTGTTCCAAAAACACTTCCTCAATCGCAAACAACGCCGCCTTGAGGTTGAGCGTATCGAAAGTCGTTTCCGGCAACAGGATGTCCACGCCGCCCTCGATCAAGGCCTCCGTCTGCTCACGGTACACCGCCACGAGATCATCAAAGGTCACCGCGCGAAAACCTGGATCATTTACATCCGGCGATATCGAAGCCGTACGATTGGTTGGCCCGATCGCCCCTGCCACATAACAGCGGCGCGAGGCATCCTTGGCCATCACCGCCTCCACCGCTTCGCGGGCCAGCTGGGCCGAGGCGACATTCAATTCGCGCGCGATATCCTCCATCGCATAATCCGCCATGCCAATGCGCGTGGCGCTGAAAGTATTCGTCTCAATGATGTCGCAGCCCGCCTCGAGAAATTGCATGTGAATGCCGCGAATAATCTCCGGGCGCGCGAGAGACAGCAGATCATTGTTCCCCTTCAGGTCACCCGGATGATCGGCAAACCGTTCCCCACGAAAATCGCCCTCCTCCAGCTCATGGCGCTGCACCATCGTCCCCATCGCGCCATCCAAAAAAAGAATACGCTCAGCCAATTGCTCCCGCAGTTCTGCCTTGATGGGCGATTCATTCATCAGCGCTCCATGCTACGCTATACACTCCATTCGTCAACACTTAAATCAATATATCCGGATATGTTGATATGTTTAAGTATTGATCCAATCGATGTTCGATATTTGGTATTTCAATTTCCCAATGCGAATAGGGTGCGATATTGTCGGGACATGGCATGGTTGTGCGTAATCTCAGCGGTGGTACTCATTTATGGATTGATCACCAGCGCGAAACAATTGGAGATTCAAAACAACCTCGGGTGATTACCGTGGCGGCACCGGACAAGGGTTCCTTTGAGCTGCAAGTCGGCAAAGTGTGGCTGGCGCGTCTGGATATGTTGCTGGTGTACATTGCGCGCATGGGGTGCGCCGGCATCAGCGATGCGGCGTGTCATTATATTAATTTATCTCGTGAGCTTTGGCATGCTGGCAAGCAACCTGATGTTCCTCGCTTGGAGCAAGCTCGACGGAGTGCCGCGCATCCTCACCTTCATGGACATGGGCGTCATCCTTATTGTACTCAGCGGTCTGTACCGCAAGTATCGGGAGAAGTTGAAGGAGTACCTTTAGGGAGTGATCATCAAAACCGCAGCACGTCCACGTGTTCACCTTCGCCCAACACCGTCTTCGGAGTCACGTCCACGAGTCCGTTAGCTTGACCCAGGCCGGCGACGGCATGGGAGGCCTGCAAGCCGGTGGCGTGCACGGTGCCTTGGGTGTCAACGCGCACGCGCATAAAATGGCGACGGTCGCCGCGATTAGCCAGTGGGTCGGCCAGCACTCCCGGGTGTGAGGGCAATTCCAATGTAGTCGCGCCTTGCATTTGCAACACCGCCGGGCGCACCAGTACGAGGAATGTGACCATGGCCGAGACTGGATTGCCCGGCACGCCAAAGAGCGGACGGTCGTCCAGCCGCCCAAAAACGAATGGCTTGCCTGGTTTGATCTTTACCCGCCAAAAATCGAGCGAGCCGCCGAGCTTTTCGAAGGCCGCCTTTACGTAGTCATGCTCGCCCACGCTCACGCCACCGGAGGTGACCACCGCATCGCACTCGGCAAACGCCCCGCCCAACGCGTCAACGGTGGCTTCCAGCGTGTCCGGCACCAGTGGAAACACTCGCGCCTCCGCGCCGGCTTGTCGAATGAGTTCCGCAAGAGCCACGCGGTTGCTTTCATAGATGCCCCCCTCGCCCAGTTCCATCCCGGGTTCGCGCAATTCGTCGCCGGTGGCCAACACGCCAACAATCGGGCGCCGAAAGGTCTCCACGCGGGCCACACCGGCGGCCCCAAGCAGTTGCAAACGGCCAGCGTGTAATTTCTCGCCTGTTCGGCCAATGGTTTCCCCCTCCCTCACATCTTCACCTTGCAAGCGAATGTGTTCAAATGGCTTCACTCCTTCGGTGATCTCAATCGTGTCGCCTTTCATCTGTGTGTCTTCCTGCATCACTACGGCATTGGCTCCTGCGGGAATGGGGGAGCCAGTGTATATGCGCACGCATTGGGCCTCTCTGACCGCGCCCGCGAAGAATGCGCCTGCGGGGACTTCGCCGATTTGCCGGAGGCGCGCGCCGGTGGCGGCATCGGCGGCACGTACGGCGTAACCGTCCATTGCGGAGTTGTCGAAGGCGGGGAGATTGACGGGGGATTCTTGTGATGCTGCCAGGATACGGCCGGCGGCATTGGCAAGGGGGATGGTTTCCTGCTCCGTGGGGCGGATGGTTTTCAGGATGCGTGTGGTGGCTTCTTCGAGTTCGATCATTTTCCGATGCAGAATTGGCTGAAGATGGTGTCGAGCAGATCTTCGGTTGAGGTTTTGCCGACAACTTCGCCGGTTGCGTTGGCGGCGATGCGGAGATCCATGGCGGGCAGCTCGAGAGTTTGGCCGTCGCGCAGGGCCTCGAGGCCTCGGGTCAATGCCTCGCGGGCGCGCCGGAGGGCGTCCTGATGACGGGCGTTGATCATGGCGGGGAGCATATCGGCACGGATGTCGCCGGACCACGCGGCGGCGCGGATGGCGTCTTTCAGTGCTTCAATGCCGTTGCCGTCGAGGCATGAGATTTTAATGGTGTCGGGGTGGTTGAGTTGGGAGGCGAGGTCGGCCTTGTTGGCGATGAGGATTTGTCGCTTGCCTTGGTTGTTGTCGATTTGTTGCTGGTCGTCCTTGGACATTGGTTCGCTGGCGTCGAGGACGTGGAGGATAAGCTCGGCTTGGGCGATACTTTGGTGGCTGCGGCGAATGCCTTCGGCCTCGATAGGGTCGGTGGAATGGCGAAGACCGGCGGTGTCTATGAAAACGACGGGGATGCCGCGGATGTTGGCGGTTTCCTCGATGGTATCGCGGGTGGTGCCGGGAGCGGAGGTGACAATGGCGCGGTCGTGGCCAAGGAGCTGGTTGAGCAGGCTGGACTTGCCGGCATTGGGACGGCCAATGATGGCGGCGCGGATGCCTTGGCGCAGAACGCGGCCTTCGTCGGCGGTGGCGAGTAGCTCGTCAATGTTGGTAAGGACGGCCTCAAGGCGAGCAAGGAGTTGTACAAGGGTATCGGGAGCAATGTCCTCATCGGGGAAATCGATGTGGGCCTCGACATGGGCAAGGGTTTGCATGAGGTCGTCACGCAACTGGTGGATGCGTTGACTTAGCCTACCCGCAAGCTGCTCGTTGGCGGCGGCAAGGGCGAGATCGGTGCGGGCGTGGATGAGGTCACTAACAGCTTCGGCTTGGGTGAGGTCGATCCGGCCATTTAGAAAGGCGCGCCGGGTGAACTCGCCGGGCTCGGCGCTGCGTGCGCCGGCAGCAAGGATGGCCTTCAGTACGGATTGCGCGGCGAGCAGGCCGCCATGGCAGGTGATCTCGATGGTATCCTCGCGAGTGAAAGTCCGCGGAGCTCGGAGGACGGCGAGAAGAACTTCGTCGATGTTACGTCCACGGTCGACGATTTTGCCGTAGTGAAGGGTATGGCTTGGAGCGGCGGCAGGTGATTTTGAATTGGAGCCAATTGGTTTAAAGCATTGGCCCGCGATGGCGTGGGCATCGGCACCGGAGAGGCGGATGACAGCAAGGCCACCTTCCCCGAGCGGGGTGGCGATGGCGGCGATGGTGTCGTTGATCATGGCGGGTTGTTGTAGCCGGACCCTACGGAGTCGGCGGGGAGGCCACCGGCCTCACCCACAGCGGCACGGTTTCTATCTGGGACACGCACCGGCTTCGGGATCTTCCCCTTGTAAAAAGAGCCGGGCTTTCTGGTAGCTTTTCTTGTGGAGATAATGGAGAAGGTCGGGCTGGGTGTTCTTAGGCATGGCGGCGGTGAGGGTGTCGAGGCGTGTGAAGAGGACCATGAGGTCGGGCTTGGGGTTGGCATTGACGCGGGCGACGGCGTCCTCGAGCTCGAGCAGGGTGTCGAGGAGCTGCTGTTCAGTGGAGGTCATGGCCTTGGGATAACGCAGATTGCTTCAGCCCTCAATCCAACTCTGCGGCTCCACGGCATAACACGAGTTTTTTTGCGTGCAGGGCCACAGAGGATAAAGGGGGTTGCGTTGTAACAGGGTAGCGTGTAGTGCCTTCGGCCATGACGAAGACAGCGTTGTTGTTTGCAGGGCAAGGTGCTCAGGTGGTCGGGATGGGCCGGGACTTGGCGGAGCGATATACCGAGGCACAAACGTTGTTTGACCGGACCAACGAGGTGCTTGATTACGACTTGGCGAAAATTTGTTTCGAGGGTCCTGAGGATCTCCTGACCCAAACGGAAAATGCGCAGCCCGGCATTTTTCTCCACAGTTGGGTGGCGTTGGAAATCCTCAGACTGCGTGTCCCCGACTTGCAGTTCGAGGCGGCAGCTGGCTTATCTCTGGGAGAGTTTACTGCCCTAGCAGCTGCGGGAGTGATGTCAATGGAGGCGGGCCTGTCGGTTGTGCGGAAGCGTGGAAGGTTTATGCAGGAGGCTTGTGATGCGACCGAAGGCGGCATGGCGGCGGTCATTGGACTCGACGAAAACACCACGCGAGAGGTATGCGCCGCCACGGATGTTGAACTGGCGAATTTGAATTGCCCTGGGCAACTGGTGATATCTGGCGCGAAGGAAAACATTGATCGGGCCTGTGAGTTTGCGAAGGAGAAAGGCGCAAAACGTGCACTGCCCCTAGCGGTAGCAGGGGCTTATCACTCTCGCTTGATGGAAAGCGCTCAGCCAAAACTTGAGTCTGCCCTTCGTAAAGTGGAACTTAACCTGCCCGGCATGCCGGTAATTTCAAACGTCACCGCCGAACCCCACGCAACTCCGGGCGAGATACTCCAACGATTGGTGGAACAAGTGACTGCGCCGGTTCGCTGGGAAGCTTCAATTCGCTGGCTGCTGTCACGAGGCTTCACGAGGTTTATTGAACTGGGACCGGGAACCGCTCTTACAGGCTTTATGCGTCGCATTGACCGCGAGGTGGAGATTATCAATGTTGCCGATCTCGACAGCTTGGAGAAAGCGGTCGAAGTACTTTCAAGTTGAGTGTTTGGTGGACAATGAGCGGAGGGCAACGCAGAGCCCCCGTTGAGTCATTATGCTCATGAGACGACTTGCTATTCTCCTTTCCGTAATAATCTTAGGCACACCTTCCATCGGAGCAGCCTTGGTGGTTTAAGTGATTTTTCTTTAAGCAAGAGTTCAGATTTCAGATCATGGTTTCCTGCGAAGAACTTTTTAGCGTGTAAAGTTGTAATAAAACATTATCAGGCTGTACGATCGTTTTTCGCATGCACTTGTTTGTGCAAGAATTGTACTAGGATAATGATGATTCACGAGAGTTCACAGCTTTACAAAATTGGGGCAATTGCTCGCTTGACGGGGATTAATCCGGTCACGATCAGAATGTGGCAA
>CEVA01243486.1_pt1 | contig 13069 bp, 11 predicted proteins | sample 361521 | NCBI WGS metagenome assembly CEVA01 (sample SAMEA2622823, study PRJEB7988) | marine metagenome | isolation source: saline water (ENVO:00002010), including
TAAACAAGGAATATTAGGGTCCCCTGATTCAAACTTATCTGTACAGCCATCAGAACCATAATCTGTTAATACCTCTCCAACATCCCAGGTCATATTTCCTTCCGTACCATTAGGATTGCCAAGAATATCATAGTTATCTCCACTAATATCTACAGTGCTTACATATGCTACAGGATTTTTTAAAGAAAAACTGATTTCAGTAATACTATCTAGAATTTCAGGTGTAATTTCAACCACAATATTCAAAAGTGAAATCTCTGATCCTAATTGCTCTTCAGAGACAATATCTTCCATAATTAAAACTGATTCCATATCTATTACATTATCTAATTCACTAGAAGGATTATTTTCTATATTAACAGCATATATTTTACCCCATGAATCATTCAATAATGAATTTTTTATATAATATGGTTGTACTAAATTTTCATTGAGACTTATAATTTCAGAAAGTGAATAACGATTCTTATATATTGTAACTATAGAATCTCTTTGATATTCTAAATTAAGCATTGGTTTTAGAGTTGGATATGTTATGATATCAGAAGAGACTATCTCTATATATTTAGGTTCATCTGACAGATTGCTAAGTAAAGGGACATATGAAATTATTATCCCACTATAATAATCAACTATATTTCCACACCAATCTTCTATTATACTAGTATTATAATTATGCAAATTAATAGATATACTATTTCCACCTATATCAATAAAGGAATCATCAATTACAATATAACTATCTAGTTCATTCATAGTTGTCATAATATCAGAACTAGATATAATTTGATTTTCCTCCCAATTGCTACTAACATGATTATTAGAAAGAAAATAAATTTTTAATGCATCTCTATCAATAGTTAAACTATTATCTTCATTTTTTAATTGAGTAATTGAAGTAAGAATAATATCAACCTTAGAAATACTATCTGGATTATTACAAATATCATGATCTGATATTAATTCTGGAAATAAGTGAATTAATAACGCAGTTGTATCTTGCGTATCATCCGATAAGGCAACTATCCCTGAATATAATATAAAACTTTCACCTGTATGCAAATCATCCTGTGTTGAGAATGAATTTGTATTATCTATATGGAAAATTTTCTTTTCATAGCTGTACCCACCAGGAATATTGTAAGAAATAGGGTCTGATTGACAGCCTAAAAAAAAGGCTATAATTATAAACTTATAGAAGTTGAATGATTTAATAAACAATAAGGAATTATAATTCTCTACAGGCCGCTTCAATAGTGTTGGAAATATTTTCCCAAACATCTTTATTTGTTTTTTTAGGTATATCAATAATTATATGATTTGTTGATTTTAATTTATCAGAAATATTTTTATTTTTATTTATTTTTTCCATTAATTTCTGTGACTCATAATTTAAAATGATCGTTAAATCTGCATACTCCATTCCTTGCATATGACTATCTACTTTTGCTCCACTTTGATATGGATCAATATCCAGAATATCAAAAGTTGATTTAGAAAATTTTCTATAATTATTCATAGAATGAATAAGATATACTGATTTCATATTAGCATAAAATTTTTCATTACTAAACTTTTGCTTTAATAATGTTGGCATCAAAGAAGTTTGCCAATCATTGCATAAAATTATATCTGGCACCCAATATAATGATTGAAGAGTCTCTAACGCAGCTTTATTAAAAAAAGAGAAACGCCTATCAATATCACTAAATACACGACCATTCCGAGCTTTATATATTAAATCTGACAATTCCTTATAAAATGGATTATTTTCCATAAAATATACTTGAACTCTTGTATCTGGAATAAATGCAGATTTTATATTAATAATATTTTTTTTATTATTAAAAACAATAGGAAGATCCCTTAATCGAATCACCTCTCGAAGAATATATTTACGCTCACTAATAAATCCATATTTAGGTTGTGCAACACGAATATCAATATCTGTTTTTAAATGTAAGCAATTAGTAAATTTTCTAGAAAATGATGCTAATCCATACGTATCTGCGAATGGTGCAACTTCTGCAGATAAATAATATAACTTAATTGGTGCCATAATATCTCTTAATTGATAATGAAATTATTGAATATACATTTTTACTTTTTCAGAATATTCACTATTAGGAAAATCTTTTAAAAAATCATTGAATTTCTGTCTAGCAATATCCTTTTTACCTAAGTTAGTATAACATAAGCCTATTTTATACTGTGCATCATCTAATTTATTACTATTTCTAAATGATGAAACTTTTTCAAATTCCTTTATGCTTCTGCTATAATCATTAATAGCATAATATATCTCTCCTATCCAGTATTGAGAGTTATCTGCTAAATCATGATCACTATTTATTTGTATAAGATAGCTAAATCCAGCTAAGCTTGATTCCCATTCTGAATTTTGATAACTCGCAAGAGCATCTATATATTTTTTGTTATATTCTTCTAAAGAAATTTTTGGCAATTCCATTGAAGGTCCATTTATTGAAACATCTTCAATTTCTTTAATATGCAATATAAGAGTAGCTACTCTTTTTTCAAATCGCACTATATCTTTTATAATAGTAAAATACAGACTATCTGTATACAAACTTCGGTCTTCTAATACTTGAATTTTTTTCTGTAGCTTATCTAAGACTATTAAAAAATCTTTTTCTATAGAAGTGCTTTGAAATCCATCTAAATTAATTTCTAATCTATCTCTTTCATCAGTATGAATACTTAAACTGTCAATTAAATTAGAATATTTGCTCATTGATGATTCATAAAAGCTTATTCTATCTTCTAATAAATTAATTTTTCCTTCTTGACTTTCTAAATGATTTTTTAACATATTAATGGTTTCAACTGATTCGGGGGCTATAGTAGGCACGGTTGATTGGCACCCTATAAGCATTATAGAAAAAATTAATAATATAAACTTCTTTGCACTAAAAGAAACTATTTCTAGCTCCATAGAGAAACCTCAATTTTATTTAATAATAATTGATTTAAAGGGAATAAATTTACATGTTTTTATACATGCTTAACAATTTATATAATATGTTTATTAATGATATTATTTGCTAATGCTAACATAATAAAACAAGTGATTAAAAATGAGCCACCATAACTAATAAAGGGAACCGGCAATCCCGTTACAGGCAACAACCCAACAGTCATGCCAATATTAACTATTAAATGTATAAAAAGAATACTAGAGAATCCGATTAACGTTAAACTTGAAAATTTATTAGATATTGTGCCTGCATATGATATAATCCAATATAACATCATAAAAAATAAAATCATAATTAAAATAATACCAATAAGTCCCATTTCTTCACCAATAACTGAAATAATAAAATCTGTATCACGTACAGGTAAAAAACGAAGCTGCGTTTGTGTACCTTTACCTAATCCCCTTCCCCATACACCTCCTGATCCAATAGCTGTAATAGATTGAATTACTTGATACCCTGCCCCTTGGGGATCTCTCATAGGATTAAACAATGTAAGAATTCTTTCTCTTTGATGATTGTATAAAAAATTGTTCCAAATAAATGGCGACAATACACCAAAACTTATATTTATTAAAAAATTTATTAAACTTAATAATATTTTTGACTGATGAAAATATATAACAATTATTAAAATAAGCATCCAAATAGAAAAGGCTATTAAATCAAATGCAGATATAATGCTTATAAAAGGTGCTATTATATAAAAAATATAAAACATACTAACGCCACCCCAATATAGCATTGGGATTGCAATAAAAGCATACACAATAGCAGTACCAAAATCAGGCTGATTAAAAACAAGAATACTGGGAACTAATGCTAAAATCAATGTAAAAGATAGCAAAGATACTTCTGTAATCTTTCCCTGAAAATCAGATATCAAACGCGCTAAAGTGAAAACTAACAATAATTTTCCTATTTCTGATGGTTGCACTGATAAGGAGCCTATAAATATCCATCTTTGAGAGCCTCCTATTACCGGCATAAAATATGTTGATATAATTAATAAAATGAGAATAACATAAAAATGATATGCATATTCATGTAAGAATTGCACTCTAAACCACTGCAGAGAAATCACTAAAAAGAATCCTAAGCTTATCCAAATTAATTGTTTTACATAGGTTGACGCTAAATAAGGAACTCCAAGATTGGTATATTTTAATGTAACAATACTAATTAATAATAATAACAAAATACAATTAACAATACGCCAACGAAAATTTAATTTTTCCGGACTTTGATATATTTTATTAATAATACTACTGTACAAGTTCATTTTTTCTATAATATTCAAACAATTTTCCTGCTATTTTGGTACTTTCTATTGAACCTTTCCCACCATGTTCCACTAAAATTGATAATGACAAAATAGGATTGTTTTGAATCTTCATATAGCCTGCAAACCATGAATGATCTTCTCCATGCGGATTTTGCGCAGTTCCTGTTTTTCCATAAATGTCAGCACCATTTATCTTAGCCAATTTACCTGTTCCTTTTACATGATTAACCACATTCCACATTGCATCCTGTAAAAAGTTCCACGTGTGTGATTCTAAATATAAATTTCTTTCATCAGGAGTACTATTTATCGTTAAATGTGGACAATATGTATTACCATCACTAGCAATAAAATTAATCATTTGTAATACTTGAAGAGGTGTAACTAAAACATCCCCCTGTCCAATTACAAAGGTAAGCAAATTACCTGTAGACCAACCATATTTACCATACTTCTGATTCATATATCTGACATTAGGAATGTTACCTTGCTGTTCACCATATAAATCAATGCCCGTAATTGATCCATATCCAAATTTTTTGGCCATTTTTATCCAATCTTGGAATGACAGCTTTTGAATTAATTGATAAAAATAAACATTACAAGAATGTATAATAGCTTGTTGCATATTCATCTTGCCATGCCCATCTATATTCCAGCAATGAAATGTTCTATCCCCTATAGTATATGCACCATTGCAATTTACTATCCATTTTTTATCAACTTGTTTTTTTTCAAGAGCTAATGCTGCTGCAATTAATTTGAATGTGCTCCCAGGAGGATATAAACCTTGAATTACTCTATTTAACAAAGGGGCATTCTTATCCATTCTCCACTTATCCCAAACAGATATAGGTAAAGGACCTACAAATGAATTTAAGTCATAATCTGGAGCAGACAAATAAGCTAATACTTCTCCTGTTAATGGATTCATACAAATCACTGCTCCTTTTTTTCCTTCAAATAATTTTTCTATATATGCTTGCAGTTTACTATCAATAGTTAAATATAATGATTCACCTGGAATTGAAGGAATTGGGGCAATATCTTCAACAATACCATGATCAATCCCATAAATATCTACCAAATGATACTCCATTCCATTATATCCTCTAAGAGAGGATTCATAAACTTTTTCTATTCCACTGTACCCATATACATCCCCTATGTGATAATTACTATTATTTTTAGAATCTGTAACAAGCCGTAAATAACCAAGGACATGAGTTAGACGAGCTTCATTCGGATATATCCTTGCAGGGAATTCTTGAAAAATCATACCGGGGAGATCTAATTTATTTTCTTCCAATATAGATCGAGTTTTAAAGTTAATATGATTTTTTATTTTGTAAGGACGAAAACGATAAAACGATTTTTTTTTGTTATTAATTTTTTCTAATAAATTATTAGCATTTAAATTTAATTTTTGAGAAATAAGGTCATAGTTGAAATTTTTCGTCACATCAAATGGGATTACAGAGAAATCATATATTTGCAAATTATCAACAAGAGGTATATTAAATCGATCAAATATTATTCCTCTAGGAGCTTGCAATAACAACTTACGCACGCTATTTGCTCCTGCTCGATCTGTATATTTTTCATATTGATACACTTGCAAATAAACAAATCGAAAAAAAATAATTGAAAATAATATGAAATAAAATATTTGAAATTGTCTGGATTTTTTAATTTTCAAAAAAACACCTTATTTGCTAATACTATTTTGTATAATATATTTATCTATTATTAAAAAAATTATAAAAGATATAATAGTTTGTATAAATATTATTTCCACAAAATGAAGTAAAGATATAGATATATCATTTAATCTAATAAATTGATATAAATAAAAATGTAAAAAGAAAATAATAAAAATATATAGCATGCAAAATTTTCTACTCCAAATGCTATAATATAATGTCAAAGTTCCTAAACAGTAACCAATGAAGGATTTAATAAATGACATAACACCAATCAATTCAAATTGTGTTAATAAATCCTGTGTAAAACCAAACAAAAAACCTATTATAGTGGCCTCAAATCGGCCATAGTAATACCCTATATATAACAAAAATATTATTAAAATATCTGGAATAATAATTAAGCCATCAACTTTAATTACAGGAATAAAAATTTGAACTGTAATTATACTAATTACTAAAAACAACATTTTAATAAAAAATAAATATTTCATAATATCACAAATACATAGTCAGGATTATCAATTGTTCCTAATATTTCTACAATTATATGTTGAAATGGAAATTTTTCCTTTTTTTCAAAAGAAATAACTTTAGCAATAGGAATATTAGGAGGATAAATTTCAGATATTCCAGAAGAATATACAATATCACCTTTTTTTATAGATGCTGTTTTTCTTACACCATCTAAAATACCAAATTTTCCATGGGTAGATATGAACAAACCCAATGCACGCTCTGTCCCTACACGAATAGACACCCTGAAATTCTTATCTGTTATAAGCTGAACAATTGTTGTATGGTCATCAAGTACAATAGTTTTTCCAAGCAAACCATTTTCATCTAATACAGGAAGATTTTTATTTAAACCATCTAACTTCCCTATATCAATAGTAATTGTATGACTAATAATTCCAAGATGATAATTAACTACATTAGCCGTTTGATAACTTAATGAATGCTCTTTACTAAAATTTAATAATTGTTTTAACCTCTTATTTTCTTTCCGATAGCTATCTAATTCTGCATTCAATAATGTTAACTTAACTACTTTATTTTTTAAAACATAATTTTCTTCTTGAACGCTAAAAATATTTTTATACCATTTTATTGGATAAGAAATTTTACTATATAACCAAGAAACTTGAAGTTTTAATTTTTGAATCTGTGGAGATGTATTAGAGGAAAGTAGAACTATTGAAAAAAATAATGAAATAAATAATGCCAGAACATCTTTATTGATGTAAGAAATTCTGGATCGAGGCATTATGGTTGAATTAATACTTCTCTATACTTTTTAAGATCTTCTAAAACAAGGCCCGTTCCCTTTACAACAGAAAGAAGTGGGTCTTCTGCAACATTTACTGGCAATTCGGTTTTATTACGAATATGCACATCAAGATCCTTCAACAATGATCCACCGCCAGTTAATATAATTCCAAAATCAATAATATCAGATGAATGCTCTGGAGGTGTCTTATCAAGGGCATTACGGATAGCTGTTGTTATTTGGAAAATAGTTTCAGATAAAGCTTGACGTATTTCATCAGATGAAACTTCCAGTGTTTTAGGAATACCTGTCATTTTATCTTGACCTTTAACCGCAATTTTTTGACCAGCATTTCTAATAGCTGATCCTACTGTACACTTAATATCTTCTGCAGTCCTATCACCGATCCCTAGCTTATGCTGCTCATTAAACCAATCGACAATTGCTTTTGTTTGTTCATCGCCTGCAATACGAATAGTTTCAAGGGTCCCAATCCCATTTAATGATATAACTGCAATTTCCGTAGTACCTCCTCCAATATCTACTATCATATTTCCAACAGGTTTATCTACCTCAATCCCAATACCTATTGCTGCAGCCATAGGCTCTTCAATAAGATACACTTCACTTGCATTAGCATGCTCAGCAGACTCCATAACAGATCTCTGCTCAACATCCGTTACTCCAGAGGGGATACAAATAACAATCCTTGGACGAGCAATACGGCTTAATTTAATTTTTCTAATAAATCCACCTATCATAGCATCAGTCATTTTATAATCCGCAATCACACCATCTTTAAGTGGACGAATTGTTTCAATACCACTATGTGTTCTTCCTACCATTTCTTTGGCTTCATTACCAACAGCAATAATTTCACCACTAACAACATTTTTTGCGACTATAGATGGTTCATTAAGAACAATCCCTTGCCCTTTTATCCAAACTAAGGTATTTGCTGTCCCTAAATCAATTGCGATATCACCTGTTACAATATTTCGAAAGTTATTCAACATATATTAATGAAAAAAATGGCGTGTACCTGTAAAAATCATTGCAATTCCTAATTCGTTTGCTCTTTCTATTACCTCTTTATCTTTGATTGAACCCCCTGGCTGAATAATTGCCTTTATACCTGCATTTGATGCTAATTCAATACTGTCAGAAAAAGGGAAAAATGCATCTGAGGCCATAATTGAACCTTCCAAATATAAATCGTTATCAGTCATTTTTTGAATAGCTATTTTTACTGAATCAATTCTAGACATCTGCCCCGCACCAACTCCTATAAGCTGGTTTTGGTTTGCTATTACTATAGCATTTGATTTAACATACCTAACTAATTCCCAACCAAGCTCCATTCCAGATAGTTCTTTCTCAGTTGGTTTTCTTTTAGTAACATTTTGCAAACGATCTTTCCAACCTTTATCAATATCTTTTTGTTGATATAAAAATCCTCCAGCCACTGATTTAATAGAAAAAGACATATCATTAGTGGTGTCAACAGAAATCACTCTTAGATTTTTTTTCTTTTTAAATACTTTAATCGCTTTATCAGAAAATGATGGTGCTATTATACATTCTAAAAATGGTTGTATCAATATTTCTGCTTCCTCTAAATCAACTTCACGATTAAAACCTACTATTCCACCAAAATAACTTATAGGGTCTGTCGATACTGCACGCTCATATGCTTCCTTAAGATTACCTCCTAATCCAAAACCGCATGGATTAGCATGTTTAATAATAGTACATGCAGGCTGATCAAATCCTATAGAAATAGAATATGCAGATTCCATATCCATATAATTATTATATGAGAGCTCTTTTCCTTGATGTTGTTTCCAACCTAATGCATTTCCATCTTCCACGTAAAATGCTGCTTCTTGATGTGGGTTTTCTCCATATCGAAGTGTACTATATTTTTTTAATTTTAAATGTAAATCTTCAGTGGAAATCTCATTTTTATTACTAAAATAATTATAAATTTCTTTTTCATAACTTGATGTAACAGAAAATACTTCCGTAGCTAATTTTTTACGGTATTCTAATGGAACTTCTCCATTATTTTCTTTAAAAACTTCTATAAAATCTGAATATAGGTCTGTATTGCATAGCGGTAAAACAGAATGATAATTTTTTGCGGCTGCACGAACCATAGAAGGGCCTCCAATATCGATGTATTCTATAGCCTCTCTAAAACCCAATTTTTTTTCTACAGCCTCTTTTACAAAAGGATAAAAATTTACTACAATCATATCAATTTCTATTCCATGGATATCACTTAAATCACGTAGATGTTGTGGGTTGTTTCGATCCGCTAATATTCCACCAAACACTTTTGGATGAAGCGTTTTTACACGACCATCCATTATAGCACCACTACCTGTTAAATAGCTTATTGATGTAACATCTAATCCAGCTTTTTCCAATGTTTTTTTAGTACCTCCTGTTGATAATATTTCTACATCATAATCAGCTAATAATTTACTAAGTTCTACGATGCCACTCTTATCCCAAACACTAATTAATACTCTTTTAATCTTCAACTACTTCCTCTATTTTAAATTTGTTATTTTTCCTTATAATTCTATTTTCACAAAAAGCTTTAACTACTTTTGGATATAATCTATGTTCTACTTTTAGAACCCTTTTAGCCAAGCTTTCTGAAGTGTCATTATGTATAACCCTAACTGTTTCTTGAGCAATAATTTCTCCATTATCATACTCTTCATCAACAAAATGCACGGTAACACCACTTTCTAAGTCACCTGATGCTATAACAGCTTCATGAACTCTATTCCCATAATACCCCTTACCACCAAATTTAGGTAAAAGTGCTGGATGAATATTTAATATACGGTTATGATATGCTTTAACAATTTCTAATGGCAATAATTTCATATATCCTGCTAAAACAATAAGATCTATAGAATTTTTATTCAATTTCTTAATTAATAATCTATTATAATCTTCTATATTTGGATAAAGAAAATTATTTACAATAAAAGTAGACATATTATTTTCTTTAGCATACTTTATTGCCCCAGAATTAGAATTATTGCTTACAACTAATAATATTTCACCTGATATTTCACCTTTTTTAATATATTGATGAATAGCTTGAAAATTTGATCCGCTTCCTGATGCAAAAATAGCAATATTTTTCATTTAGTTAATGCTTTTTCAATTTGAATAAATATATCATTAAGCTTATCTGTATCTTTAAAAACATTGAAACCATCTGATTCAATAATTAGCACTTGTTGATTCTTACATTTTTTAATCCATCTTTCATATGATATATTTAAGCTATGAATATATTCAGAAGATATATCTTTTTCAAATAATCTGTCACGATTTTTTACCCTAGATAAAAGTGTATCTGTAGATGCACGAAGGTAAATTATTAAATCTGGTTTTCGTAAAAATTGAACCATATTGCAAAATAATTCTTTATAAGTTTTCCAATCACGCTCTGTCATGAACTTCATATCATAAAGATTTCGAGCAAATATTTCAACATCTTCATATATAGTTCTATCTTGGATAACTCCATTAGAATTTATTTTAATAGCAATTTGGCTAGAGAAACGATGGTGAAGAAAATATATCTGAAGATTAAAACTCCATCTATGCATATCTCTATAAAAATCATCCAAATATGGGTTGTCGGAAACAGATTCATAATAAGCGTCCCAACCAAAATGATTAGATATAATTTCGGCTAAAGTAGTTTTTCCAGCTCCAATATTTCCTGCTATTCCTACAAATGGATTTTTTATCAATTAATTCTTTGTCCTATCATTTCATTTTCATTAACACATATCATCTTTAATGGCATAATTGTATTAACTTCTAAAGAATCACCCTTTGTTTTAACTTTTATATAATTAGAAGAAAACCCAGATACAAAACCTTCCTCATAACTTTCGATCAAAACATTGCTCATCTTATTAATATTCTGCTGTAAAAAATTATTTTTCTTATCCTCTGATAATTTATGGAGAAATTGACTACGCCTTGTAATTTCTTGTGGACATACTTTAGGAAGTATAGATAATGCATCTGTATTCTCTCTACAAGAATAAGAAAAAACATGCAAATATGATATATCAATATCTTGTAAAAAACTTACTGTTTCTTGAAATTGGATTTTAGTCTCACTAGGAAAACCAACAATCACATCTACTCCAATTGATGCTTCTGGCAATAATGATTTAATTTTAGATATCCTATCTTTATATGTTTCTAAAGTATATCGACGACGCATTTGTTTTAAAACATCTTCAGAACCTGATTGTAAAGGAATGTGAAAATGTGGTAAAAACTTCTTTGATTCTTTTATAAAATATATAATTTCATTTGTTAAAAGATTTGGTTCAATAGAAGATATTCTATATCGCTTTATGCCTTCAATCTTTTCTAATTCTTTTATAAGACTTAAAAAATCTTCCCCATTAGGAATTCCAAAATCTCCGATGTTAACACCTGTTAAAACAATTTCTTTAGTACCATTTTTTGCAATTTTCTTTGCTACATTTATAGTTTCTGCAATCGTACCACTTCGACTTTTACCTCTTGCTAATGGAATTGTACAAAAACTACATGTATAGTTGCAACCATCTTGCACCTTAAGAAAAGATCGAGTTCTATCTCCAGAAGAAAAGGATGGATGAAAAGTATCTGTTTTATCAATATTAGAATTTATTACTAAGGGGAAATCCTTATCTTTTATCAATTCTATATGCTCTATTAAATTGAATTTTTCTTCTGCTCCTACAATTAAACTAACACCTGGAATTTGTTTAATTTTTTCAGGCTGCAATTGAGCATAACATCCTATAATAACTATTTTTGCATTGGGGGAACGTTTTAATATCTGCCTAACTCTTTTATGAGTTTTCTTATCAGCATTTTCAGTGACAGAACATGAATTAATAATATATATATCAGCTTGCTCTTGAAAACCTACCTGCGCGTAACCAGATGCAATGAAATCTCGTGACAAAGAAGATGTTTCTGCATAATTTAGCTTACAACCAAACGTGTGAAAAGCAACTTTTTTATAATCAGAACCCATATTATTATTTGTTAGTACTAATCAATGTAAGATAAAATCATTTCCTGGAAAGATTAAATTTATAAGAATTAATTTAATTATAAAAAATAAGATTAATAAAAATATATTAATCTAAATACCCGAAGATTCTTCTTCATCCATCGTATCTAATATATTCAACGTGGGCCTCATAATATTACCTTCACCCGTACTTCCATCAATATAAATTTCTAATGGACTCTCAAGTTCAATTAAACGAAGATGCTTTGTAGATTGTTTAACAGATTGAGAATTTAGCCAATCAAGGTCAATATTCATATCTTTAGTTGATTTTTGTATAGTAAAATAACCAATTCTTAAACTTGTAACGTTTTGGAAAAAATGACTGCCAAATGAAGGATCTGCATTTAATTCTTCAATACCAATTTCTACAATTACTTTTGCATTTGAAATTTGCTTCCAATTTACAGGTATACCTAGCCATGGATCAGCAGTGCCCCATCTACCAGGTCCTATAAGAAGATATGGATTATCTTTACCTAATTGACGATTAAAAATTTCTATTTCTTGTGCAATATTAGATGTAAAAGATCTATCAAAAGTCTCTGGATATATATATAATATATTTGATATAGAATTAATAAAACCATCTCCTAATACAATATTACTCTTACAAAGAATCTCAGATTTTCTATCTATTATACTATGTTTTACATGTTCCATACTTCCAATCACCATGGGCTTAATCTG
>CEVA01093352.1_pt1 | contig 13046 bp, 14 predicted proteins | sample 361521 | NCBI WGS metagenome assembly CEVA01 (sample SAMEA2622823, study PRJEB7988) | marine metagenome | isolation source: saline water (ENVO:00002010), including
ATATGGTCGCTGTCCTGGTAGTTGCGACTTTTCCGGCTGAGGTCGATCCCGTCGGCGCCCCGGACAGCAACGTAGGTCGACCGGTTCTCCATCGGCCCGACCAGAACGAGGTTAAGGGCCGCATTTCCATTCGCCAGCGTCTTCGCCAGCTCTTCGCCGTCTGTCGTAGGGTTGGACCTGACGGTATCGAGGTCCGTCTCGGTGTGCGACTCGACGACATCCGAGAAACCGGATTCCTCAAAATCGCGAGCGATCCTTCCGTCGGTGATCGTATCCACGATGCTAATCTTGAGGCCTCTGGCTCGTAACAGACCCGCGACGGATTCCACGACGGTTTCTTTCCCGACACCATAAATTGCGACCCCAAGCCGCTTTCGGAGTTCCTCCTCCACCGGGGCGATCAGGCGATCCGCTTCGTCCTCGGTGTCGGCCTTGGCGGCGATGCGGACGTCGGTCTGGCCGATGTGAGCGGCAAGGCCGACCGTGGGGTTTGATTCGGTCATCAGGTCGCCAATCAGGCGATCTACACTGCTTTCGCCGACAGCACAGGTTCGCAGCACTCGGACACGTGTGACCTTGGCGCCCCCCATCCTGTCGGTCAGGATCGGGATGACGGCGTGCTCGAGCTGGTGAGTGAGCTCCCGCGGTACGCCCGGTAAGACGATGACGAAACCACGACCGGTCACGTCTTCGCTCAGAAAACAGGGCGCGGTCCCCACGGGGTTCTCGATTGGCGTCGCGCCCTCCGGGATGTAAGCCTGGCGCTTGTTATTGTCGGCCATTTCGCGGCCGAAGCTCCGGAATCGGGCAGCGATCTGTCGCTCGAGGTCGGTGCTGTAAACAAGTTTGCGGCCGGTCGCGTTTGCCACGCACTGCCGGGTCATATCGTCGACGGTCGGGCCGATGCCCCCGGAGGTGATGACGGCGTCGGAGCGGTCCAGCGCGAGGTTGAGGACGTCAGTGATTCGTTGTTCGTTATCGCCGACAGTTGTCTTGTAGTAGATGTCGACGCCGATGTCGCGCAACGCGAGCGCCATCTTGCTGGCGTTGGTGTCGATGATTTCGCCGAGCAGGAGCTCGGTACCGATCATTACGAGTTCAACACGCATTCAGGGAATCCCTTGGTCGCTGGCCGTGAATCGCTAAGGAAACTGCACCCAGTGGTCGTGGACCGGGCCCGAGTTTCCGTGAACGGGGTCGGATGAGGGTTTTGGAACGGCAGCAATGGTTTCTCGGATCGCGGACCCGTCCAATGCGTCTCCCCGGCACAGGTCCCAGTCGGAGCAACCTGGGGGATAGGCCCCGATGACGAGCAGGTCTGCGGAGGCCGCGAGGTTCTCGTGACCGGTGCCGGCTGGCAGCAACGCGACGTCTCCGGTCCCGATGTCGAAGACATCGCCTGCAGAACCTCCGAAAAGGACCCGGGCGGACCCGCGGGCGATTCCCAGGACTTCGTGGGCGTTGCTGTGAAAGTGAGGGAACGCGTAGATCCCGTTGCGCCAGGATTGCGTCCACCCGTTGGAATGAAAGGCCGACTCGATTGTAGCTGCCCGATCCCCCGTGGTGGAGGCAAACGCGCCCTGGTAGACGATCATCGGCCATTGAGGGTGATTGGGGATGCTTCCGCCGTCTTCGAACGGATACAGGGATACGGCGACGTCGCTCATGCTCAGTTCCGGAGGGCCTAGTGATGTGTGAATTCGTCTGAGGGCGCCCGTTCAGTCGATGCCCATCTCACGTAGGGCAGGGATCGGTGCGTCCCCGCCCCCGATGACACTCTGGTCGAAATCGATGAGGGCTCCGGTCATCATTCCGGATTCTTCGGACGCAAGATAGGCGATGGCTCGGGCGGCCTCATCGACTTTGATCAGGCGCCCGAACGGTCGATCGGCTTCGGCATCGTCGAGCCAGTCTTTCCCGTCGGTGTGGGCCGTTCGTTGAATGTGATCCTCGCCGGGGGTGTCCATCCATCCGAGCATCAGACCGTTCACCCGGATGCGATTTCGAACCACGGTGTAGGCAACATTCTTCGTGAGCGTGGCAAGACCACCCTTTGACGCGGCGTACGGCGTGAGGAAAGGTTGTCCCCCGTACGCGGAGGTACTGATGATGTTGACGATCGATCCCTCGATCCGTGTCGATCTCATATGGTTGACGCAGTCCTGCATCAGGAGGAAGGGCGCTCGAAGGTTCACGTCCATCAGGGTGTTCCAGACATCGAGTGGGGTGTCGTAGATCGTACCCCGGGTGGTCAGGCCCGCAGCATTTACAAGGATGTCGATTTTTCCGAATCGGTCGAGCGATTGGGCGACGAGGCGATTGCAGTCAGAGGGTTCAGCCAGATCGGCTCGGACGAATACGGCGTCGCACCCTTCGGCCTGCAGGTCCGCCGCCACTTCGCTTCCGCGATCGGCGTCACGACCCGTGACAGTGACGCCGGCTGCACCGCGTGCGGCAAACAGTCGGGCGGTTTCTTCACCAAGGCCCTAGGTGCTACCTGTGATGATCGCATGCTTGTGTGAGAACGCGATCATCGCTTGAAACGCTTCATCTCGGTCGCCTCGAGGGCCGCTTCGATCAGCGGTTGAAGATCCATTTTTCGCTCGAGTGCGTGCACGCGATCGAGATCGGCTCGTGTTTCTGGGTGCTTGGGAACGAAAACGGTGCAGCAGTCTTCGTAGGGCTCGATTGAGGTCTCGTAGGTTCCGATGGCTCGCGCCTGCGTGATGATCTCTTCCTTGTTGTCACCGGCGAGCGGGCGGAGAACGGGCAGAAGCGTGACTTCCTCGATCGCACGGATGTTGGCCAGGGTTTGAGACGCGACCTGACCGACGTTGTCACCTGTGACGAGAGCCTGGGCGTCTTCTTGTTGTGCGATGGCCTCGGCGATGCGCAACATACTTCGTCGATAGAGCACGACCCGATAGCTCTCGGCTCCGAACTGCATAATGTGTCGCTGGATATCGACGAGGGGAACGAGGAACAATCGTGACTGGTACTGATAACGGGTGAGGGTCTGTACCAGTTCCTCTGTGTTCCGCTGAGAGTTTCTGTTGGTGTAGGGTTGGCTGTGAAAATGGACAAACGAGAGAGTGACCCCGCGCTTCATAATGCGGTAGGAGGCCACGGGCGAGTCGATTCCGGACGAGATCAGGCTGAGGGCGCGTTCGTTCGCTCCGACGGGGAGCCCGCCGGGGCCCTTGATTTTTTCGCCGTAGACAAACGTGCCGTCCGGGGTGACTTCGAGGTAGCACGTGAAGTCGGGGCCGTCCATTCTTACGTTGGCGCCGGAAAGCGACTGAATGTGAGCTCCGACGTCCCTGTTGATCTGATCGGAGTTGAGTTCAAAGGCCTTGTGCGAGCGCCGGGTCGCAACCTTGAAAGTCTCGAATCGGACGTTTTGAGCGACGGCCCAGGCGGTTTCGCGGATGGTCGTGATTTCGTTCGGGACGAGGAAGGCGAGTGAGAAGTTGGCGATTCCGAAGACCCCGGAAAGCCTGTCGCGAACGACTCCATCGGGGGTATCGGGAGTGGGTTCCAGCAAGATCCGACCTGAAATACGACGGACGGCACCAGTCGGTACGCCCTTCAGCGACCGCTGGATGTTCCGGATGAGCTGGTTCTCGAAGCGTCCACGATTCCGACCCTTGAGTCCCACTTCATGATAATGGATGAGGTAGAGCGTCTCGGCTCCGCCCATGTTTCCTCCGAATCTGAATAGGTGGAGGAATATGCCCGAACGTCATGAACGTGTCAAGAAACGGCGGCGATCGTGAGGTCAGGAGTCTCTGAGGAGAACGACGAGGGTCAGATCGTCGGATCGATCGGCTCCTCCGATGAACGTTTCCACTTCGTCATGCAGCGTTTTCACGGACGCCCGTGCCCCACGTCCCCAGATGGCCTCGCGTTTCGGACCCCCGTGGATCGGTGGGCAATGGCCTGCGTTGACGATTTCCACTGTGCCTGTGGGAAGATCGACGACCGCGATGCAGCAGGTAATGAACGTGGCTGGGTCGATCTGTCCTTCGAGAGAATCGTTCAGTCCGTTGATGATATCAGCCGGTGTGGTCCGGTTGCGGATTTCGCAGCGAAGCATCTCGTTGAACCGGAGGGCGGTAACGGCGGCTTCCATCGCTTTCCCCTAAACATCTGCGATCACGATGGCAAACTTTTCCCGGGCATCGTCGATCCATCTGTAGGCGAAGTAATCTCCCCCGACATTATTCGCCGGGACCAACAGACCGTCCACGCTGTAGCCGTCGAGTTCCACCCGCTCTGGCAGAAGGCCCATCTGCATATCGTGTGCCGTCTGGAGCTCGTCCCGCATTTCCCGGTAATGGGCCTCCCGGAGGCTACGGTTTCATCGTTCTTTCACGAGAGTCTGTTGGTAGGCCGATCCGACCAGGCAGAGAGCGAACGGAATCGCAATCAGACTCAGAAGCCCCAGGAGGTCGGCGTCATCGGCGGTGTAGGAGGGAAGCGAGAGGAGGGCGAAACAAAGGAGGCCGATGATGGCGTGTCTTCCCTGCCCGAATCGAAGGACAGCGTTGCGACTCCCGACATAGGCATCGATCACGGGGAGATCCCGATCGCCGACGAGAATCGGCAAGTACGTGATTCGCAGGGCGAAGAGCAGGGCGTTGGTCCAGAGGAAGAACGTACCAACGGTCAACGGGATCGCGCCGGACCAGTTGTAGGGCGCAGTCTGGAATCCGGGAAAGAACTCGACGAACGGCGCACTCAGGCGGTCGCGTGCAATCGTCCTGAGCGGGGCGATCTGTTCGGAAATTTCATTGGGCAGGAATCCATCCGGAATGGCGAAGAAAAGGTAAGCCAGGGTCAGCGTTACGATCGCGACCCAGCCGATGGGTACCCAGAGGCTGATAAAGAGGAAGCGAAACGGATGGCTTATGAACGGCCGCCATCCGGCTTCGAAGGTCACAAGCCTTTCGTCAGTCCGCGGATACACATCATCATGAGGCCGGTGAAGAAGGCCGCCTAGAAGATGGGAAGGACGATGGTCGCGAAGACGGTGAGGAGGGTTGCGAAGGCGAGTCGGGGAAGGTGGCCTGTCCAGCAGGAGATGCCGTCGGACAGACAGGTCCCGATGCGCAGGCGTGGTTCGACAGGCTCGAGCAAGCGACGCTCCCCGGGTAGAAGGACGGTACTCGAATCGGCGACCGTCAGAATCCGATCTCAGGATGAGGGTTTTTCTTTATTGAGGCCGTGTTTGCGGTAAAAATGACGGAACTGGTCGTAGGTGAGGTCGAGCGCGGCCGCCGCTTTTCGCTGATTCCAGTTCGTAGCCCTGAGAGCCCGGCGAAGAAGCCCCAGTTCGAAGGCTTGGAGCTGACCTTCGAAACCGCCATCGGGCGATGTGCCTGCTTCGTTGACGACTTCCGGTGGGAGATCGTCGATGCCCAGATCGGTGCCTGTGGCGACGCAGGCGGCCCGTTCAGCAGCGAACTTCAGTTCCCTGACATTCCCCGGCCACTCATAAGACATCATTGCCCAGCCGGCTTCTTTCGAGAATGAACGCTCCTGGACGCCTGGGACCTCCTGGACGATTTCTCGAACAAAGTGGTCTGCGAGGGGTTGAATGTCTTCTCGTCGCTCACGGAGAGGCGAAATTCGCAAGACCTCGAACTTCAACCTGTCGTAGAGATCCTGCCGGAACCTGCCCTCCGAGATCTCCCGTTCGAGGTCGGCGTTCGTCGCCGCGATGACTCTGACGTCGACCTTGAAGGGAGCCGCACTGCCAACCCGCTGGACTTCCTGGTATTCGATGGCCCGAAGTACGTTCTGTTGAAATTCCGCGCTCGTGTTTCCGATCTCATCGAGGAAGAGGGTCCCCCCGTCTGCTGCCTCGAACTTGCCCGTGCGCGCATCGCCGGCGCCAGTGAACGCCCCCTTTTCGTGTCCGAAGAGTTCGCTCTCCAGGAGGTGAGGGGAAAGTGCGGCACAGTTGACTTTCACGAACGGCCGATCCTTGCGGGCACCACCATAGTGGATCGCCGCAGCGACGAGTTCTTTTCCGGTACCGGGTTCACCGAGGATGAGCGCGGGGCGGGGAATAGACGCAATCCGTTCGGCCTGTTGCAGAAGCTGCGTCATTGCCGGGCTCGTGCCGACGACCTGATAGCGCTTCCCGAACTCGTCTCGATAGAAACGGTTCTCCCTGCCCAGGTCTTTGACCTCTTGGTGGAGCCGTGCGTTTTCATCGGCGACGGCCAGTACACGTTCGAGTTTCTCGACGCTGAGTTCGAGCCGGTCCTCGATGTAGAAGTCCTTCTCGATAAAGTCGGCGGCTCCGAGTCGAAGCGCTGTAACGGCGGTTTCGACTGTGCCCTTGCCCGTCAGAATGATCACCGGCAGATCGGGTACCTGGTCCTTGATCAGTCGGAGGATCTCGAGGCCGTCGGGTTCCCCTTCCCCGAAGTCCAGATCGAGGATGGCGAGGTCGATATTGGAGGCGTTGTCGCGCAGGCTGTTCAGGGCCTGGACCCCCGTGGCACAAGCGTGGACTTCGCGACCGGTAGCTTCGAGGGTTTCCTGAAGGGCTTCTCGAATCTCAGGTTGGTCATCGGCGATGACGATGCGGGACGGCATTGTTTGCCTCAGGTGATGAATTCGTCGGCGACAGGGCTACCGGAGGTCTCGGAACTGCTGCGTTGGAGCCGCAACTCTTCTTTTTCAGACTGAACTTCGAAATCGATGGGGAGGTCGATGCGGAAGACGGTACCCTGGCCCTCGCGGGTTCGAAAACGAATCGTCCCCCGGTGTGCGGAGACAATGCGTCGACAGATACTTAGCCCATAGCCGTTGCCGCGTTCTCGGGTCGAGAAGCCCGGGTCGAAGATCCGGGGTTGGATGTCGTCCGGGATGCCCTCTCCGCTGTCTTCAATCTCGATGTAGACCGTGGTGCCAGCCGTGTCGTACCCGACCTGCACGCGAACCGGCTTCGTTTCGCGTGTCGCGGCGAGCGCGTTCACTAGGAGATTCGTGAGCGCCTCGGAGATCATCCCCGCGTCGGCTTTCACTCTGGGGACGTGGGCTTCCCAGTTGAACTCGACATTGTCCCTACCGGAGGCGTCGATTGTTTGTTGCGTAAGGTCGACCAGGTCTACGAGGGTGGCGTTGACGCTCTCTGCTTTCATACTTCGTAGATAAGTGACCCACTGGTCGTAAACGCTCTCCTGCTCTCCGAGGATTCGGTCGAAGGCCTCGGCGTCGCTCGGGTCAAGCTGCTTGATCGCTCGGCGAAGTCTGTTGCCTGCCAGGCCCATCAGGTTCTTGATGCGATGACCGTGTGTGTAGAGCCTTTCGTAGACCTGCCCACGGCCCAACTCGATGAGTTCCAGCGACAGACGGGCGAGCACGGAGGAGGCCTTGACGCCAAACTCTTCGTTGATGGTGGCGTATTCCTGTTCCATTTCCGAGGGGGTCATCTGGTCGAAGAGCAGAGTGGCAAGGTTGCGATAGGGCAGGTTGTAATCTGGCTGGAGCTGAATCGCGATCTTGAATTCGCCGAGCGCGGGGATGGTCTGGCCCGCCTGCATCAGTAGGACGCCGAGGTTATTGTGGCCGGGGGCGAAGAACGGATCGGCCTCCAGCCCGCGGCGGTAGATGTCGATGGCGTGTCGCCGGCGATTCGGAAAGTCGTCGAGGAAGCTGCCGAGGAGAAAGCACACACGATCGATCTCCTCGCAGGCCGTACCCTCGTCCGCACGAGACAGAATGTGCTCGAGGGCGTCGATTGCCCGTTGGCGATCTTTGGACGCTGGTGCCGCCCCGTGAGCGTGGTGCAAGGCGAGGTGAAAGTGCGCGTCCAGATGATCCGGTGCGATTTCTGTCGCCTTCTCGAGGGCCCCTCGCGCCGCACGGCGATCGCCGGCCAGCGTCGCGGCGAGCCCGACCTTGAAATGCATCTCGGCTACGCCGGGTTCGCGGTCGACGGCCTTGGTGAACGTTTCGTGCGCCCTGGCGTATTCGCCGCGATTGTAGTAGAGCACGCCAAGATTGTGAAGCGACCTCACGTTGGACGGGTCGAGATCGGCAGCACGTTCATACGCTTGCTCCGCCTGGACCGCATCGGATCTGCGGAAGGCGTCGTCACCCCGTTTCCTGAGCCTGCGAGCCTCCTCGACCTTCGATTCGGGCAGGGTGTCGCTGATCTCCAGCGTGGACGCTTCTGATGGGGGGGTAGGCTTCACGCTTCCGCCGTGCGGAGCCCCAGCCGTTTGAACTCGCGTTGTAGCTGTCGTCGCGCCCGATTGAGCCAGGTTTTGACCGTGCCCATCGGGACTTCGAGGGTTTGAACGATTTCTTCGTAGGAGAGGTCCTTGACGTAGCGTAACCAGATCGCTTTTCGATAGCGCTCGGGGAGGCGATCGATCCCTTCGAGGACGAGCTCCCGGCGTTCACGCATCTGAACGTCGTGGTCCGGTCCCGATCCACGAGCTGCTTCGGACATCGCAGCTTTCGCATACTCGACATCCTCGAGGAGGGTGACCCAGTTCTGGCGTACTCGTTCGGATCGCTTGTGGGACAGGCAGACGTTGATCGCAATGCGTGTGATCCACGTGCCGAAGGCGGAGTCACCTCGGAAGGTCGGAAGGGCATTGAAAGCCCGGATGAAAGACTGCTGGATCAGATCCTCGATGACATCGGGGTCGGAGGCCCTTCGGCGTACGACGGCGACGACGTTCGATTGATAGGTTTCGTAGAGTGTTTTGTAGGCCGCGTCGCTTCCATTCTCCGCCTCGCTGATTATTTGTTTTTCCTGCTCTCTGGTCACGTCGACCGTCCTTTCAGTAGGCTTCTTCGTCACGTGTGAGGAACCGGTAACCGAGATACGTGATGGCGCCCGAAATCGCGAGTTTGACGAGTACGAAGGCGAGGGCGAAAACCGAACCGATCAGGGGAAAGAGGGTGCCGAGTATCATCGATCCGCCAACGACGATGAGGACAATACCAAGGAGTTTCATCAACACGGGTCAATCCTCCTAAGAGTCGGTGGTGGACGTCGTCTTCGCCTGGGCTTCGAGCCGTGCGAGTCGGTCGTCGACGGAAATCACGATGTCCTGAACGCCGGACAGCCGCTGCTCCACGCGATCGAACCGGGCTTCCACGCCGTCGGTCATCGACGATGGCGCCTCGTATCGGTAAATGCGGGCCACCTTGATGAAGACGATTGCTAGCAGGACGACGACGGGGCCCGGTGTTCTGAACCCCTTGTCGAGGATGTGAACCATCGTCCCCAAGGTGACAATGAGAAAGGCAATTCCGCCGGAGGTCATAAACGTTCGCTGCATTGCGCTCTCTCCGTGCCGGGCTGCAGCCCTACCCCCGGTTCAATTTTTCATCGATGGTGATCAGAATGTCCTGGACGTCGGCGATCCGACGATCGATGTCGTCCAGGCGTTCGCCGATCCGCTCTTCAACACCCGATACGGTTACCTTGCCTCTTCAGTCGACGTATTTGTGAACGGCGGAAGCCAGAATTATGAGGCAGATACCGGCAAAAATCTCGATCATCGGTTCTCTCCTGTAGGCCTAAAGCTCGTCAACCGACCTGGCGTGAGGCTTCTCGTCCGCCCGGTCGATCTCGTGGAAGCGGTAGACAAGGAGGCCGGATTCGGAGACTCGCACTTCGGCGTACCCACGAGCCGAGAGGTCCCGAAGCATCGTCTCGGTCTTGTCGACCGTCAGTCGAAGATCCGTTGCCGCCTCAATGACGGAAAGGCTCCCACCGCGGTCTCGTGCGAGACGCAGCAGCCGGTTCTGGTCCTTTTCGTCCACCCGGCGGTCTGCTGCCTTCTGGGTCCTATGACCGACCCAGAAACTGCCCTGTGCGAAGACGAGGAGACATAGGCCGATCGTGATGCCGTCCGTCTTGCCCTTGGAGACCCCGGCGATGATGGCGATGACGCCGCTCAGTCCCATCAGGGCCGCGAAACCTTTGATCGAGTAGGCGAACATATACCGCATAAGACAGCCTCCGTCGGTCGCGATGTCCGATACTCGGTTTGGCACATCTCTGAACTTGCTGCTTGCAGAACGAAGGTCGCTCGATGTTCTGGCGGTCCATTCGTTCTTTGCCCAGTGCCATTCGCGTCGAATGTTGTTCTCTGCGTCTTTGAGTCCGCCGGAAACTTCCGCGACGATCTCTTCGACAAAATTCGCGTATCTAGGCATCGTTCTTTCCCATCTTCTTCTTCAGAGCCTCGAGCTCGTCTTCGACAGCCTGCCGTCGTTCCAGCTTCCCGAATTGATCGTCGAGTGAGGCGTCGGGTCCTGCCAACTCCTGGTGCGCGTCCGCCTCGGCTTCGGTCGTTTCGACCCGGTCTCGGAACCGCTCGAAGCTGGAGAAAGCGTCATCGCCGACTCCGGCGAGCCCCCCCTGGGCGATTTGCTTGCGTGCCTGGGCGGCCTTCTGGCGGGCGATCAATGCTCCCTGTCTAGCCCGTGCCTCATCCAACTTGGCTTTCAGCTTCTGCATCTGCTCCTTGAGCTGAGTAGAGGTTTTCTGGCTTTCCTCGAGGGCGGCGTTCAGATCGTCGAGTGCCTCCTGAAGAGCGGCTTTTCGCTCGAGGGCTCGTTGGGCCAGTTTGTCCTCGCCGGATTCGACGGCCAGCTCGGCTTTTTTCTGCCAGGATTCGATCTGATCCTCCTGGGCCAGGTACTGTCGCTCGAGTCGTTTCTCGTTTGCGACGGCCGTTCCGACAGAGGCGGTCGCTTTGTTGACCGCTTCTTCCATCTCGAGGATCATCTGTCGGATCATTTTCTCCGGATCTTCGGCTTTCGTGAGCAGGTCGTTGATGTTGGCCTTCACGATGTCGGCCATCCTGGAAAAGATGCCCTTGGTCATTTCCTTCTCCTTTCAACCAGCCACCGCACCAGCGTTCGGGGTGCCTCATTCGCACCGCTTACGTTGGCAAGGGACGTGCCGTACTTTACAGTCCCTTATTTTTTAGCATAAATAGTTGTTCTATATATTGTTTATGCAATTCTCCCGCTGTTCGTCTTCGAGCACCAATTTGGCGTTATCCACCACTCTGGTGGCGTGCTGGACCGACTCGGTGAAAGATACAGCGTTCAACGACGATTTAGAAGCCGGTTGTCCGAAATCCCCAAAGTTAATAAAGTTTGGCACCCCGCAGGGCTCCCCTCCCTCCAGCGTAGATCAAACATGTCGCGTTACCGCATACCGATCCTCGTATGGTGCATCCTGCTTCTTAACGTTCCGGCGTTGGGGCTGTCCGCAACTTACGAGGTCCAACGAGGCGACTCTCTGTGGGAGATCGCCCGCCGATTCCGAACCTCGGTCGCCCGGATCAAGAAGATCAACGGGTTGAAATCCCCTCGCATTTATCCAGGCCAGCAATTGCAGGTCGGAGAGAAGATCCGAGAATTCCTGCTGCCCAATGGGCCGTATTACCACACACGTCCGGCCCGGGATCTACAGGATACCCGGGACTATGCTGAGGGGTCCAGCGGCACGCCCGCGAGAGACTTCGCTCGGGCACGCGGCCTCCTGGCATCGCACCGGTCTGAACTCGAGGTGCGGTTTGCCCGAATCAAGGGGCGAAAGAAACCGCTTAGAGGGTGGCGGATCGTGATCGATCCTGGGCACGGAGGACGGGATCCCGGCGCCATCGTTTCGAACCGGGATGGACGCGACCGGGGCGTCCACGTCGTCGAGGATGAGTATGTCTATGACATCGCGTTGCGAGTGTTCGAGCGTTTACTGCTTTATGGGGCCTCGGTCGACCTGACGGTGATCAGCCCCAATCACCTTCGGCGAGATAACACCCCGGCCTCAAGCACCTTCGTAAACGAGCAGAACGAAGTCTACAACGATCCGGCTATGAGCAGATCGTCGAAGAACGGCTCCCGTCCAGGGTCGGACAACATCAATAGACGCGTACGGATCTCGAACGCTTTCTTCGGCGGCCGGTCCAAGACGCTGTTCGTTTCACTGCACGCAGACAATAGCCCGGGGCGTCCGAAGGGACCGCTCGTGATCTACCAGAAAAAGGGGCGCCGGGTCGACCGGGCATCCAAGAAGCTCGCAGAGTCGCTCCGACGCGCCCTCGATTCTCCAACTGTACCTGCTCAGATGGGTGGAAGGAATTTGGCGGTGCTGCGCGGGAATCGGGCGCGTGCGGAAGTACTGGTGGAGATACGAAACGTTGCGTTCGTGGGTGACGCGTGGGCGCTGCGGTTCCACGAAACGCGCGAGGAAGATGCGGATCGTGTCGTGAAGGGTATTCTGGACTACGTGGGCGAGTAAACGGTTTCGGAGGGTTGAAACCGGCGAAGTCTCAATGCGTTCGAAACGACCGAGAGTGAGCTGAAGGCCATCGCGATTCCGGCCAGCATCGGACCCCCCATTGGATTGAGGAGGCCGAGTGCGGCAACCGGAATCAGCAGGATGTTGTATGCGAACGCCCAGAACAGGTTTTGCCTGATGATGCGCATCGTCCGACGCGAAAGGGCGATGGCGTCGCCGACCCCGCTAAGATTGTCCCTGATAAGGACGACGTCCGCACTCTCAACCGCCACGTCCGTACCGGTTCCGATTGCGACTCCAACGTCGGCTTGCGCCAGAGCGGGTGCGTCATTGTTTCCGTCACCGACCATGCCGACGGTCCCTCGTTCTAGCTGAAGAACCCGGATGCGGTCCGCCTTTGCGTCAGGTCGGACGTCGGCCACGACGAGGTCGATCTCAATCTTACGAGCAACGGCAGCCGCTGTCCGTGCGTTGTCCCCGGTAAGCATCACGACTTCGAAACCGTCGTCGTGGAGGCTCTGGATGGTTTCACGAGCTTCGGGTCGCACAGTATCGGATAATGCGATCAGCCCGATGAGCGTCCCGTTGCTACACACGTAGACCGTCGACTTTCCTTCCTCTTCGAGTTGTTGAGCTCCATCCTCCTTCGGCGCGATCCCCTCCGATCGCATCAAGCGTGCGCTTCCCAGTACGATCTGCTGTTGTTCGACGACGGCGCGGACCCCACCTCCGGGGATCGCTTCGAACGTCG
>CEVA01026666.1_pt1 | contig 13033 bp, 13 predicted proteins | sample 361521 | NCBI WGS metagenome assembly CEVA01 (sample SAMEA2622823, study PRJEB7988) | marine metagenome | isolation source: saline water (ENVO:00002010), including
GGCAAGCTCCGCGCCTACGGCCAGCCACAGAAATTTCCCGGCAGCGCTCCCTACCTCTACCTGAACAACGGCGATGGAACCTTCGCAGACGTCACCGCCGGATCCGGGATCGAGGTCCTCAACGCCGGCACCAACGTTCCGCTGGCCAAGTCGCTGGGAGTCGCCTTTGCCGACCTCAACGGCGACGGTCACGTCGACCTCGTTGTTGCCAACGACACCGTCCGCAACTTCCTGTACCTCGGCAAGGGTGACGGCACGTTCAAGGAAGAAGGCCGCAGTTCTGGAATCGCCTTCGACACCAACGGCAACGCCCGCGGCGCAATGGGGATAGACATCGGCCGCTTCCGCAATTCCGATGAACTGGGTATCGCCATCGGCAACTTTGCCAACGAGACCACCGCGTTGTACGTCCGACGCACTCTGACCAACCAACTGCCGGTCTTCCAGGATGAGGCGATCTCCAATGGCATCGCGCCACCAACGCGACCCGAACTGACCTTCGGCGTCTTCTTCTTTGACAGTGATCTTGATGGCCGTCTCGACATTTTCGCCGCCAATGGACATCTCGAAAAAGACATCAACCTCGTTCAGTCCAGCCAGCACTACGAACAGCCCCCCCAGTTGCTCTGGAACTGTGGAGCGGAACACGAGAATGAATTCGTGGCACTCACATCGGCGCAGTGTGGTGAGGATTTCGTCAGGCGAATGGTCGGGCGTGGGGCCAGCTTTGCCGACATCGACGGCGACGGTGACCTCGACCTGCTGATCACCTCCAACGGTGGGAGCCCGCGTTTGCTCCGCAATGACCAGGACCTGGGACACCACTGGCTGAGAGTCCGCTTGACCGGAACAACCGGTGTCAACAGCAGCGCCATTGGCACCTGGATCGACATCCACACCGCCACGGGCGTCCGCAGCCAGCAGGTCATGCCCACCCGCAGCTATCTCTCCCAGGCCGAACTCCCGGTCACTTTCGGACTGGGAGACCACGACCAGATCGACAAACTGGTCATTCGCTGGCCCAATGGAACAACCCGGGAAGTGAAGAACCCGGAAATCGATACGATGCTGGAATTCACCCAGGCCGTTCCGACGGCCACTTCGAAAGGACAATGACACCAATGCCCGCAACACCCAGAATCGCGTGGGTTGAAGACGACCAGGCCAGTGGCGAGTTGGCCGAGATCTACGAGGCCTGGCGAGAGCAGAATCCCGACCGTGGCGATGTGCCCGAGATCCTCAAGTGTTTCTCGGCCCGTCCCGACTTCATGGCCCCGGTCATGCAGGCCTCCTACGGACTGCACTTCACCGACGGCCACCTCGACAGAAGACAAAAGGAAGCGATCGCCACCTATGTCTCGGCGCTGAATCAGTGCGAATACTGAACCGATGCCCACGCCCATTTCCTGCAGTTGCAGGATGAAGACAACGCTGTGGTCGAGAAACTCGAGATGGGAGACCTCGAGAATGCCTCGATCGATCAACCCCTGAAACGGCTGCTGGAATTTGTCAAAACGCTGACACTAAAACCAGCCGAGACGAACGACGCGGAAGTGGAAGCATTGCGAGAAACGGGCTGGACCGACCCGCAGATCGCCGAGGCCGTCTACGTGACAGCACTCTTCGCGTTCTTCAACCGGGTGGCTGACGCCTTCGGTCTGGCCAACCCCGGCTACCGGGAGATGGAGACCCCGCCTGCACAGTTCGAGTGAGCCGACACCAGTCCCACTTCGGTACGAAGGCCCCTGGAAGAACGCTACAACAGCTCGCGAATCGGTTCGCCGTCGGTGAGGATCGGAATCGGTCGACCGGTGTTGTCGTAGAAGTGATGGTCCGTGTTCACGCCGAACCGGTTGTAGACGGTCGACAGCAGGCAGTTGCTGTTCATGACGCGACTGACCGGATCCTCGCCCCGGGCATTGGTTGCCCCGATCACCTGGCCCATCTTCAGACCACCACCAGACAGAAAGATGCTCATCGAACGCGCCCAGTGGTCACGGCCCGGTCGCTTGGTTGCCTTGTCCTGATTCCTGATCTTGGGCGTCCGTCCAAACTCCCCACAAAAGATGAACAGCACCTTCTCGTTCATGCCGCGTTCGTACAGGTCGTTGATCAGCGCGGGAACCGCCTGGTCAAACACTGGCATCCGTTCTCGGTACGCCTTGAAGATGTCGGCGTTGACGCTGTGATCATCCCAGTTGCTGGTCCGCCCCGTTTCTTTCTTCAATCGGAACGTCGCCTGCATCTGAACAAACCGCGCACCGTGCTCAACCAGTCGCCGCGACAGCAACAGGCTGCGTCCCCAGTGCGTCTTGCCATACCGGCGTTGGACGCTCTCTGGCTCTTTGGTGAGATCGAAGGCCCGGGCGGTCCGGGAACTGGTCAGCATCGCCACGGCCCGGCGACGGAACTTGTCCAACGCGTCCATCGAGCCGGTCCGGTCGAGTTCACGACGGAACACGTCAAATTCCGACAGCAGCGAATTGCGTTTGCGGAGTGATGCGAGGGCGCTGTCACGCGCCGACAATTGACCATCCTTGGCACCAAACAGGGGCACCGGGTCGTACCGATTCGCCCCGCTGGAGGTGATCGACTTGGAATTGGGCATGAAGGCCGAGTAGGCCGCACCGAGATAAGCCGGACCTCCGCCGTAGAATTTCGTATTGGCCACGAACAGTGGCATGTCCTCGACCTGGTCCTCGAGCTGCTTGGCCACCACCGATCCCAACTCGGGATACTCCGCGTCAGCCGGATTGGCCGCCTTGGGGGTGTAACCGCTGAGGAACCTGCAGGTCCCGCCAGAATGCTCGTTGCGGTTGTGGAACAGGCTGCGAACGATCGAAAACTTGTCCGCCATCCCGGCCAGGTTGGGCAGCAACTCACAAATGTCCAGCCCCGGCACGTTCGTCGGGATCGGCTGGAACTCGCCCCGGTACTCGGCCGGGGCCTTGGGCTTCATGTCAAAAGTCTCGAGATGACTCGGACCGCCGTTGGCCCAGAACAGGATGACCGAGAAATCATTGTCCAGGGCCTCGCCAGCCGCCTCGGCCGCCAACAATCCGGCCAGGTCTGGCGAGAGACCGCTCGAGAGGGCTCCCAGCGAAAGGCCACCGATCTTCAGGAAGCTGCGACGATCGATCGGACCGAAACAACGGGTCGAATGTCGAGTCATGCAAACGTTTCCAACAGGGAGTCGCCAATCGCAGCGACTAGTGATTGTACTGGAATTCCTTGGTGTTGATCAGCGCCCACATCAGGTTCTTGTACGCAATCTTGGCATCGGTTTCCGAGTCGATGTACTTGATCGCCTTTTCGACCTCAATCGATGTGGCTGGCCGCGAGAGAACCAGCAAAAACAGCCGGCGAACCCGCATGGCATGCTCCCCGGTCGCAGAGCCCAACTTGGTGGCAGAACTCTTGGAATCAAAAATCTTGCCGAGCAGAAAACTGTCGTTCAACGAGAACAGCGACTGGGAGAGGCTCGGACTGGTCGTCCGCTCGCATTCGCAGGCACTCTCACGGGGGGGCCGACCAAAGAGCTTCAAAAACTGGTTCGAATAATCCTCGTCGGGCAACTGCATCGCACGAGTCCCACTGGGCAGGCCGCTGTAGGACGTCGGACGCAAGGTGACCTGGTCGATCGAATCGAGCAGCATCTCGGCGGAAAGTCGCTGGGGATAGAAGCGAGAGTGCCCCTGGACCTCGTCGAGATTGTCGACATTGGCCGAGGAGTCCAACTGGTAGGTGGTGCTCGTGGTGATCAACTCGAGCACGCGACGCATGTCAAAACCGCTGGACACAAATTCGCCGGCCAGGGCGTCCAACAATGCCGGATTGGTCGCCGGATTGGTCACTCGCATGTCATCAATCGGCTCGACCAGTCCGCGACCAAAGCAGTGGGCCCACATGCGATTGACGAAGGCTCTCGCAAAATAGGGGTTCTTCGGATCCGCCATCCAGTCAACCAGGTGATGACGAGGATCGGCGTAGGGCAAAACATCCACCTCGGGACCACCCAGTCCGTGTGGCTTGACCACCTCGCCGGTGACCGGGTGCTTGACGCTGCCGGTGGCCTTGATCAAGACCGTTTCATTCGCCCGGCGCTCCGCCACCCCACTCCCTTCAATTCGACCGACTCGAGTGAAAAATGCCGCCAGACCGTAGTAGTCCGACTGCGTGAAGTTCTCGAAAGGATGGTGGTGGCACCGGGCACAACCAATACGAAGGCCCATGAATACCTGGGCGGTGTCGTCAACGTAACGATCCAGATACCGGACCTCCGCATACCACTGCGCCGGAGGCGAGACGCTGACGTTCCCGGTGGCCGTGAGGATCTGACGTACGAAACGGTCGTAGGGCATCCCACGAGCGATCGCGTTGCGAATCCAACGGTGAAACGCGATTGTCCCCGGAATCCGATCCTTTTGACCTCGACGCTTGTTCCGCAACAATGCCGACCACTTCTGTGCAAATGTGTCGGCGTACTCGGGTGACGCCAACAGTCTCCTGACCAATTTCACTCGCTTGTCTTGTGTGTCGTCGGCCAGAAACGCTTCGACATCCTCCAGCCGGGGCACCCGACCGGCCAGGTGCAACGACACCCGTCTCAGGAACGTGGCATCGTCACAGACGGCTGACGGAGCGACCCCCAGGGTCCTCAGGTTTCTCTCAACGTGCTTGTCCACCAAATTCGCGATTGGAAACTCCGGCCAGGCAGCCCGAGGGGTCTCCAGTGGCACGGTCAATCGCGACACGCACACCTGGCCCTGCAACAGGGCAATCACCGCCGTCTGCCCCGTGCGGCGTTCCGCCGTCACCAGGCCGGCCTCATCAATCTCGACCAGGCTCGGATCGTTGGTCCGCAACTCGGCGACACGAGTCACATCCCTGACCGTGCCATCGTCGTACAGGGCCGACACCGCCAGTTGTTGTGATTGCCCCGGCCGGACCGTCGCCTCAGCCGGAAACACCTCGATTCGCACGAGTCTCGCCGCATCCGAGCGGCTCCAGACAGCACCCTCCGATACCCACCGCTTCAGCAACAGGTAGGCATCGGAACCGGCCATCAATCGACGACCGCCCCCGTGTGGCATCTGCATGGTCGATTTTCGCAGCAACAGTGATTCGCCCGGAGCTGCCGTGAAAATGCGACGTCCACGCGCGCCCCGGACAATCCACTCGAAATCCCACTCCGGGTGGTGCCCGAACAGGCTCAAACGGAAACCGCCGCGACCGGTCGACTTGCCGTGACAACCGCCGCCATTGCAACCCAGACGTGTCAGCAAAGGATTGATGTCGTTGGTGAAATCGACCGGACGATACGTCTCACCATCCTGCACCACCACCGGAACGCTGGTCCGGATGTCGCCAACCGACACCAGCAGTTTGGCCACCCCGGTTTTGCGGGCAATCAATTCACCATCACCGGTCACCTCGACCACCCCGGCCGGCTCGACCTGGTATTTCGCCACCCGACCCAGATCGCCTCGTCGCCCCCCATCACCAGTCCGGGTCGATCCAACAACGACCACCCTTTGCCGTTGACCATGTCCGTGCAACCGCACTGCCTGCGGGTACACCGTGATCTCGTCGAACCCGGATACCGAGACCGGTTCCACATTCTCGGCAAAGGCCGTCGTCACCGGTTCAAAAACCAGCAACGGAACAATCAGACAGGTGGTGTGCCACAAGTGCATCACCCCAATGTCGCCACTGTATTGACTCGCCGCAAGCCGAGATTCGCACAAACACCTTCCGGCAATCTTCCCAGTGGGCATCCCGGCCCAAAACAAGAAACACCGATCCGCCATTTTTTTGGAAAAGACGGGAACCCCGACACGAAAACTCTCGTCCAAACAGCAGGTATCATTCTGCGCGGGCCAAGATCGATGAACATCCACACTTCAAATCCAACTCCTGAACCTGATTCCACCGGGGACCAAGAAACCGGTCCCGACGCACTTCTCTCGGCGTACCTGGACGGTGAATTGACCGCTGAGGAAATCGGTTTGGTGGAGTCTCACCTGGAATCCTCCGAGGAGTCTCGACGGCGTCTTGACGAACTCCGAACGCTCTCGGAATACCTCGCAGCGCTCCAGCCGGAATCCGCACCCGAGGCACTCCGCGATACCCTCAACACGTCCGGGCACGCTTCGCCACCAGCAACTGGCATTTTCGTCCGTCGGTGGGTCGCGGCAGTGGTCGCAGTGGCGGCAGTGGTGATGGTGACAACAATCCCGCAAATGTCAGCCTGGTCTCCCTTGCCGACCACGACCAACGATGCCAGTGTCGCCCTCCTGGAAAACACCCCCTCTCCGCAAACCGGGACACTGTCCTCCGATTCGATCGAGACACTCTCGAAATCCGGAAATACCAACACCCCCGAACTGTTCTTCAACAAGACGCCCGAAAAAGCGGAAGTCGGGCAGATACTCTCGGCGATTGACACGTCCGATGGACAAGCGGTTGTCGTGCGACTGACTGTCGTTGATGTCGAGCAAGGCCTGGACTCGCTACGTCTGCTCCTGCAGAAACATCAGATCGTCGCGGCCGATGCCCCTCCGGCGGCCGATCGAGATGTGGCCGGTGACAAACAGGTTGCCGGGCTGGCATCGGTCAAGGGCGGACAACTCGTCAGCGTGGTCGTCAGGGCATCCTCCAACCAGGTGTCCGAGGCGATGGCCACCCTGAGGCGTGAAGTGGCCTCTGAGATGGAATTGGCCGGAGTCCTCCAGGTGGCAGCCCTGGAGACCGCACCCGGAGGACGGCGTGCCTTGAACCAACTGCAGTCCTACGATGGAACAACACGCCGTCAGCCTGGTTCGGCACGCAAGAGCAAGATTCGCGGAAGGGCAGTTGGAGGCAAGGTGCAACCCGAAGCGGCCCGCAGGGCAGCCTCGCCAACACGCCCCTTGCTGGCCTCGACCCAGGTGCGATTGGATCTGCCGCCGGACCTGATGCGACGGGTCAACAAGGCCCGCACCGAACCGAAAACATCGGTTGCTTCGAAAGAGTCGGAAGAACGACAGGTCCAGGTCGTCTTCGTGCTCGTCGGTGGCCCCCAGCCTGCTTCGCCCGCTGAGCCGGACCCCGACGGAGCCGCGTAGCGCGTCTAGTCATCCAGTGGAATCGGCCACAGCAATCCGGACGTGAAGCCGCCATCAACTCGCACCACCTGCCCGGTCATGAAGGCAGATGCCTCTGAGGCCAGGAAGACCGCAGCCCCGACCAGGTCCTCGACCTCGCCCAGTCGCCCCAGCGGCGTGTTGCCCAGGCCCCACTCCTGCATCACCGGGTCGCTCCACAACTTGCGGGTCAGGTCAGTCAGGATGAATCCGGGAGCGATCGTATTGACCCGCACCCCGTGCTCACCCCACTCGGTCGCCAACGACCGGGTCATCATCACCAGCCCCGCCTTGCTCATCGCGTAGGGTGCCACCCCTTTCAACGGGGCGTAGGTATTCAGAGAATCCACGTTGATGATTGTGCCCGACTCCTGGGCAATCATCTGTTTGCCCACGGCCTGTGCTGCCAGGAACGCGCCCTTGAGATTGATGTCGAGGATGAAGTCATAATCCTCCTCGGTCACTGCCTCGACCCGCTTCCGTCGGTTCACACCCGCCACGTTCAACAAGACGTCGATCCGGCCAAACTCCGTGATCACCTGTTCAACCAGCCGCGAGATGTCATCCGGCTGTGCCACGTCACAGACAATCCCCCGGACTGGTCCGCCGGTCTCACCGCTGATCTCGGCCACTGTTGCATCCAGCGTTTCAGCATTCCGACCCGTGACAACCACTCGAGCACCGCGGCGGGCAAACCCGGCGGCCATCTCCTTGCCGATGCCACGGCTGCCTCCCGAAACGATGGTGACACGATCGGAAATCGAGAACAGGGGATCGGGTGAAGTCGAATCAGTCATGGTCACGGTTCCAGGTGCATGCGTGTCGGTTTCAACTGTTTTCGATGGTGAGCCGAAAAACACTCCAGCCGACTCAATCAATTTTTTGACTCCGTCAGGCTGACGACGGTATGCTGCCGTCGGCCACGGGGTCAAGCAGCCACAGCCCGAAGCAGGAATCTTTCGAGATGAGATTGACCGACTGGCTGGTGTGCCTGCGGTGTCGGAAAGCCTGGCCACCGGAAGCCACGCCCGCTCGTTTCCCGGTCCATGCCGCGTTGTCTCTCCGACCCAATTCCGACGGGCGGAACGCCGGAGGCCAATCAAACCGCAACCAGGGCTGGCGGCTCCACACCCCCACCCGGCGGATCCCGGTGAGTTCCCGTCGCGGGCTGACGATTCAGCCGATTGCCTGAAGACTCGTCCGGACCGAGTTCGTCCGGCTCAGTCCTGTGGCACGTAGGGCAACAGGCCCATGAAACGTGCTCGCAGCACAGCACGACGCACGGCCCGCTGGTACTTCGCACAACAACCAGTGCGGCGTCGCGAGAGCATGTGGCCGTTGCGGTTGACCATCGAACGCAACATCTTCACGTCCTTGAAGTCAACGTAAACCGGCCGAGGCGAATTGTCGCACCCGTCGGGACAAAACCGGCACTTGAGCTTGCGTTGTTGACGAGCCTTGCGTTTCCGCGCCTTGCGAATCTCGGCACGGGTACTTGGTCGAGCCATTCGTATCTGGTCCTTTTTCATGCCAGCCATGGATCGGCCCCGACATCGGGGCCGACGCGACAGGTCCGTTCGAAACCACCAGGTTCCGACGCAAGTCGCGGACTGAGGGAATCCCCCATTATGCGGACCGTGTCACGGGCTTTCAACCATCACCGGCCACCTGATCCACCGTGAATTCATCAACACCAAAAATCGGTCTCACCGGGGGCCGTACCAAACGGCATCAGAATGCAAATGATCCCTGCCACAACCAGGCTGTACATGTACCGATGCCGCCGACGGACACCCCGTCCGGCCAGGACGCAACGTTCCGCGGCAAATTCACTCTAACGAATCGATGTCCCGTCCTCGACGGCCGGTTGAACACAACGGACAAGAATCAGTCCGACCAACACCCCGACACCGGACCCGACCATATCCGCACCAAGATCCTTCCATTCCGCGGTCCGGTGCAGCACGGGAATCATCTGGGTCAGTTCGTCGAGAGCGCCATAACAGGTCGCCAGTATCCACAGCCGGATCACATCACGACGACACACGCGACGGTTGACCGCCACCGATCCCACCAACAACACCCCCAGGCCAAAGTAGGCTCCCAGGTGCAGCCAGGTGTCAGACACACTGGTGGAAACGACATCGGGAGGAACCGGCAGATGTGTCCCCACGCACATCGCAACCCAGTAGCAGGCCGTGACCAGTCGAATCAGTCGAACCAGCAACCGGCCGGGTCGGTGTCCCGAGTCACTCGGCATACCTGGGCCTCCCCATTGGCCACGTGGCCGATCGGATTACGCCCCTGTGGCGTACGGCGTCGTGAGACGAAATTCGGGATGACTCTCGAGATAGGCAGCGATGCGATCCGTTCGCGAAAACGCCTCGGGCAGAAAATCCAGGGCCTGCTGCAAGCGGTCGTTGGGCTCGGCACAACTGAACCTCAGGAATCCCGCTCCTGCCTCCCCGAAACACTCGCCTCCCAGGCAAGCGATCCCGAACTCGTCATCCGCCCCCTCGAGCAGGTACAAGGCCAGCCCGTGGCTCTTGATCCCCAGCCGGTTGCACACCTCCATCACGTTGGGAAACACATAGAAGGTGGCCGTCGGATCGAGCGAATGGATTCCGTCAATTGCATTGAGTCCCTCGGTCAGTAGCACGACCTTGTCACGAAACTCGTTCATCACCCTGTCACGTTCCGCGTGATCGTTGTCCAGTGCCGCGGCACCGGCCAGCTGGACCAGCGGGGGCGTGCACGAGAGCGAGGTGTTGATCATCTTTCCGATCGAGTCAGCGATCCGTTCGGAGGTCACCGCAAATCCCAGTCGCCAGCCACTCATGCTGTACGACTTGCTGAACGTGTAGGCGGCCACGCACTGGTCCATCATGCCCGGCTGTTCCAGCAACGAGTGATGGCGACCTTCCCAGACCATGTGACAGTACGGTTCGTCGGAGAACACCGCGATGTCCTTGCCGCGAACCAAGTCGGCAATCGCCACCAGGTCTTCCTCGGTCGTCACACCACCGGTGGGATTCTGTGGTGAGTTGAGAAAAATGGCCTTCGGCTGCGGGTCCTCGGCCAGAAATGTCTCGATCGCCGACACTTCGGGCCGAAAGCCATTGGATTGCCGCAGGGGAGTCAGCACCGCCCGGGCCCCGCGTCGCTCGATATTGGGGATGTAGGTCGGAAAGAACGGGCTGAAGACCAGCACGCCGTCACCGGGATTCAGAAACGCCTCGCAGAAAAACTGTTCAAAGACCTTCGCACCGGGTCCGGCCACGACGTTGTCGGCGGTCGCCGGAATATTGAATTCGTCGGACACGAACCTCGCCGCCGCCTCGCGGAAAGGTGGAATTCCCGGCGAGGGACAATAGTGAGACTGGTTGTCCTCGATCGCAACCACTCCGGCCGACTTGGCCGATGCGGTACTGTCAAACGGGCTGTCGCCGATTTCCAGTTCGACAACGTCCTTGCCTTCGGCCTTCAACTGCTTGGCCACGGCCAAGACGGTGAACGCAGTTTCAACCGAAAGGGTTTGAGCAAACTCGCTGAGCGCAACGGCCACGTCGTCATCTCCCACCATGGGGTCACTTCGCCTCCGGGACCATCCCGGCGGACTACTTCGTCGCAATCGCCTGGGCCAACGGACGCAACACCTGCTCGATGACAAACGCATCGAGCAACTCCTCGCACTGAACTCGCAACGACACGAGCGTGTCTTCGAACGAGGTGTCCGCTTCCAGGCTCCCGTACTGGCGTACGGTAAAATACACGCTTATCAACTCGTCAGGAAAATCGCCCTTGCGGACCTGGTAAGCATTGGTTCGCGTTTCGATCATCAACCGCGCCTGCCGACGGCAGGTCTCATCCAGGCTCAACGTGATCGCCGGCTCGTAATTGAGCACCTCCGACCCGGACATCTCCATCAAGCCTTCCAGTACGACCAGCGTCCCCAGGGCCTCGGCCACCAGGGCATCATGGTTGCCGCTGTAGGCAAAATCGAAACCCATCATGTAATCCAGCGCCTCGCAGTCCAACGGGCTGACCGAGAGCATGTACGGCACCTGCTGGAGAACCAGCAGGTGCTGCTCAAGAGAGGCGTCGAGGTCATCCGGGTTCACGTGGCCGCTGTTGATCCGGCGCGGCTCGATCGAAAGCCAACGCTGCTGCCCCTGGTCTTTGTCCTCCTCGAGAACAAAGTCACCATTGTCGCGGGTATAGAAATTTCGCATCGTGGGATACGACTTCTGGACCCGCTCCAAAAACCCGAGCACGGTCTCCCGGTTGTTCGGAAGAGCCATCTCGGTGTTCAGATTCATGTTGCTGTAGAAGTCGTCTGACAGCGAACTGTAAGCGTGCATGATCGAGAGGAACCTCGAAGGAGAGTACCACGACCGGGGGAGCAGCCGGCGAGTTTGCTCGGGGGGATGATCACCAGCCGCGAGCACCTTATTGTATAGGTCGCCGTGCAGGCGGTCAAAGACGCCAAACACCCAGACATTCGACCGGCACCGCCATCCATGAACGACACCCGGTGCGACCTGATGCTCTCCCTGTTCCCCACCTCCCTGGGCTGGTTCGGCCTGCTCGGTGACGGCGAATCGGTTCACGGCGTCGAGATCGGCCACCCCTCGGCGGCCTCCCTCCGAAAGCGTGTCGGCACACGATCATCCCGGGAATCGGACTGGGATCCGGAACTGAGATCCCGGATGGAAGATTTTGCGGCCGGAGAACCGACCGACTTCGACGATGTCTCGCTGGTTCTGCCACCGATGACCCGGTTCCGGGTCCGGGTCATGACACACGTCCGGGGAATCGCCTACGGCCAGACGAACAGCTACGGCGAAGTGGCCGAACGGATCGGACACCCCCGAGCCGCCCGTGCCGTGGGCAGCGTGATGGCCAACAACCCTGTCCCAATCCTGGTTCCCTGTCACCGGATCATTGCCGCGTCAGGCCAACTCGGTGGTTTCTCGTCCCCTCAAGGCCCCCGGCTCAAGAAACGCCTGCTGCAACTCGAGTCGGGCGTGACGAAATAAACAGGGAGCCAACGACGTTCGCAACGGCCGGTGGCAAGAGGTCTGATGCGGCAGTACAATTCTTCGCAGCCAACCCCCTCGTCGACTTCCAGCACATCGCCTCCACATCATGTCGCTCTCCTCGGTTCGCCCCGACGCTCATGAACTGGTGTTTCACCTGTTTGGTCGATCGGTGCATCCCGAGCTGCTGGACGTGAGAGCCGAGGCCGAGATCTGGCATGAGAGTTACTCCGCCTCGCTGCAACTCTGCGATTCCGGACACGTGGTCTCGTTGCGGGTGCGAGGAGAAACGGTCACCGAGGTGACCTCGGCTCGGCAACACCCTCTCCCCCAGATGCGCCAACTGCTTGAACACCGCATCTGTGGCAGCCGCCACGAGTCGATCGAGTTCGACAATGGTGTCCGGTACCACGCCAGTTACGAGCTCGAAGAACTCGACCCCGATGTCTTTTTGCACGTGCACCAGGAACTGCTCGTGGACAGCCGGACAGCCGCGGTCGCCTTCACCTTTCCCACCGTCGGTCGCTTCGATCCGGCGCCGCTGTCACTGATCACCACCGACAGTTGGCCCGACAGCCTGCTGGTCAACGCGTTCCACACTTTCCCCGAAAACGGGGCAGTGGTCAAAACGCAGTCGCTGTATGAACTCTAGAGGACCCGGAGGGTCATCGCGCGAGATCAAACACCTGCAGGGTCTCCCGGTTCTTGACCAGCAACTTCGACCCCACCAGGGCCGGGTGAGCCCACGTCGCTGAATCCGACAAACGGTACTTCGCCAGTTCCTTGTAGCTGTCTCCCTCGGCAGCCACGACCAGCAAGTTGCCATCGGTCGTCAACACCAGCAACACACGCCCGGCCACAACAATGGAC
>CEVA01046350.1_pt1 | contig 13023 bp, 12 predicted proteins | sample 361521 | NCBI WGS metagenome assembly CEVA01 (sample SAMEA2622823, study PRJEB7988) | marine metagenome | isolation source: saline water (ENVO:00002010), including
ATTATTCACAAAATAGTAGTTTCAAAATTTTTTTGTACGTATTTATACGTATAAAACCAGGTGTAAAAAATACATTTTGTGTCGTTTGTCGATAACAAATGTCGCATTGTCGAAAACCCTATGAATTGTTGTAAAAAAACTAGTTTTCACCATTTTTACAATGTGTTTATTTAGTATGTTTGTAGTGCTATTAATCAATATTTGTAAAAATGAAGAAGTTACTATTAAGTGTAGCTATTCTAGTGGGTGCGACCTTAATTCTTACTCAAGACAACTCTGAAGATATCAAAGATGTTGTAAATGATGAGGTTGTTAACATACAGCCAACGCTACTGACAGAATCTTAAAATTAAAACAATAACAAGGCTCATAAGCCATTAAAATTTATAAAGGATAAAACCATAAATATGGTTTTATCCTTTTTTATTACACTTGGTCTTTTATTTTTTGACTGTATGTGAAATATTTTTCTATATTGTGCAGCCTCAGATACTTATGTGTCTTAAGTTTATTTATTAATTAAGCCTTTATGATTATCGCAAATAAAAATCAAATCCTAACATTCATTTTTATTTTTCTAAACCTATATGTTGTAGCCGCTCAAGAAGAGGTTGATCAAGAAGAGAAAACAGAAATAAGTAACAAAGAACTTTATAAAGAATTAGATTTTCTAGAATTAAGAGGTACTCATGCTGTAGATGCGGCTGTAGGTACTACCATGATTCTTGGTGATTATCCAGATTCAGAACTTGATGTTTATTTTAGATTAGGTTACAGATATTATGTTATTAGTAATCTTAATATCAACTTATCATTTAATAAATATAATATCGCGCTTAGTGACACGGCAAATGAAGGCTTTATGTCTTTTGATTTCAATCTTGAATATTTAGTAAGTCCATATAACGAATTTTCGCCATTCATATTTGGAGGTTACGGCTATAATGCATCAAACTCTTTTGAAGAATCTCACACCAAAGTTCAATGTGGTTTAGGGTTAGAATATTTAGTTATGGATGGATTGGGCGTAAAGCTATACGGAGATTACAATTTTGTGCTTTCTAATGAGCTAGAAGGTTTAGTTATGCCAGATAAAGATGAGTCTTTCCTTAGGGTTGGTCTAGGTGTAAACTTATATTTTGGTGGCAAAAAAAGAAAAAAGGAAATATTAGAGAATATAGAAACGGTAATAAATTCTAATTTAATCAAATAATTAATTTCTATTCTTACTTTTGCAGTACTAAGAATCATTAACAGTTTCAATGAGTAATTCTGTCAGTAAAAGATATGCCCAAAGAGGTGTTTCTGCCTCAAAAGAAGATGTACACAATGCTATAAAAAATATAGATAAAGGTCTTTTTCCTAAAGCCTTTTGTAAAATAGTTCCAGATTATTTAACAAATGATGAAGAGTACTGCTTAATTATGCATGCAGATGGTGCAGGTACAAAATCTTCTTTAGCTTACATGTACTGGAAAGAAACAGGTGATATATCTGTTTGGAAAGGTATTGCCCAAGACGCATTGATTATGAATATAGATGACATACTTTGTGTAGGTGCTACGGATAATATTATGTTATCTTCTACTATCGGAAGAAACAAAAACCTTATTCCTGGAGAAGTAATTTCTGCAATTATCAATGGTACAGAAGAGTTAATTGAAGATCTTAAAAGCTTTGGAGTTACAATACATTCAACAGGTGGTGAAACGGCTGATGTAGGTGACTTGGTAAGAACAATCATAGTAGACTCTACTGTAACTGCTCGTATGAAGCGTTCTGACGTAATAGACAATGCTAATATTTCTGAAGGAGATGTTATTGTTGGTTTAGAATCTTTTGGACAAGCTACTTACGAGACTGAGTATAATGGAGGAATGGGTAGTAATGGGTTAACATCAGCAAGACATGATGTTTTTTCAAAATATTTAGCAGAAAAATATCCTGAAAGTTTTGATGCTTCAGTACCAGAAGATTTAGTTTATTCTGGTGATACTAAGCTTACAGATCCTGTTGAAGATTCGCCAATAGATGCAGGTAAATTGGTGTTGTCACCAACCAGAACTTACGCACCAATCATTAAGAGTATTCTTAACAAATATAATAGTGATACTGTTCACGGTATGGTGCATTGCAGTGGAGGAGCACAAACCAAAATCCTCCACTTTGTAGATAATCTACATATAGTAAAAGATAATATGTTCAAAATTCCACCGTTATTCAAACTTATACAAGAACAATCTAATACAGATTGGAAAGAGATGTATCAAGTTTTTAATTGTGGTCATCGTATGGAGTTGTACGTTAAGCCAGAGATTGCAGAAGATATTATAGTAATTTCAAAATCGTTTAATGTTAATGCTCAAACTATAGGAAGAGTAGAAGCTTCTGAAGAAAAGAAGTTAACTATAAGAAGTGAATACGGAACCTTTAATTATTAAGCCATCAGCCATATGCAGAATATAAAAAAGTATGTTTTAGGTTTTACATTTTTATTTAGTTTATGTGTTTCAGCACAACCAGATTCTTTGTTTTTAAGAAAGCCACAATCAAAGTTAAGTTTAGGTTGGAATACTGAAAAGGAAGTGGGTTTTTTTCTTAATCAGGTTTCTTTTTCTAATTGGAATGCAGGCGGTACAAACTCTATATCTGCTATTATAAGCGGGAAAGCTTCGGCTAAATACAAAGAAGAAACTTACTTTTGGAATTCTTCACTTAATCTGCGCTACGGTTTAAATAAGCAAGAAAAGCAATCACTGTTTAAAACAGAAGACGTAATAGAAGTTGTTTCTAATTTTGGATTGGAAAAAAGTTTGGAGAGTAATTGGTTTTACTCAGCAAGGTTTAGTTTTAATACTCAGTTTGCAAACGGATACAGTAGTCCAGATGATGAAAACCCTATTTCAAGATTCATGGCGCCAGGTTATGTGTTTTTAGGCGCAGGTATGGAGTATGGTAGACATATAGAGCGGTTTTCTGTATATGCATCACCATTAACTTTAAAAACAACTTTTGTGCTAGATGAAGAGTTGGCTAATCAAGGAGCTTTTGGTGTAGATCCTGCGATATACGATATGGAAGGTAATATTATAAAAAAAGGTGAAAACACGCGTCAGGAGTTTGGTGTTTTACTTACAGGGCAGTTTGAAGATGAGGTTTTTGATAATATAAAACTAAATTCACGCTTAAGACTATATACAGACTATCTGGTAAACTTTGGTAATGTCGATGTAGATTGGGAAGTTAACTTAGATATGAAGGTTAATAAATTTGTTCAAGCTACATTAGGATCTCATTTAAGATATGACCATGATATTAAGTCTGAGATAGAGACCAATGAAGTTACTAACGAAGAAATAGTCGTAGAAGGTCCGAAAATTCAATGGAAACAGTTACTTGGTGTTGGTGTTGTGGTAGATTTAGAGAACGTGATTAACGCAAGTTCACAGCCATAATATTACACGTTTATATAAAACCTTTTATCAACGAAAGAAAAACACTGGTAATTAAACTGTCTAGCAAAAATATGATACTAAAAAACTTAAGGTTAGACACACCTCTTATTTTATAAAAATTTAAGCGTTGCCTTAATTTTCTATCACTAATCATTATCCATAGCAGAAAGACCAGGAATAATTTAGTGCAAAGCGCTAAAATCAATTCTGGATTAATTACCGTAATAGCAATGGTCACTAAAAACGACCATAGAGCAAGCGGCTTGTAGTAGTTTAGTATAGAGGTAAACTGCTTTCGCATACAACCTACAACGCTAAAAGATTAAAAAATATTTTTTAAAATAGTCGTAAAATGTACTTTCAATAAAATCTTCAAATTCGGGTGTAAGTTTCTAAAGACTTAAATCTCGATAATAGCGTAAAAAATTGTACTTTTGACTTCCAATTTTTTGAAGAGAGATGTTAGAGAAAATTCAGATTGTAAAACAACGATTCGATGAGGTAAATGACCTCATAATTCAACCAGATATAATTGCAGATCAGAAACGTTACATTCAGCTAAATAAGGAATATAAAGACCTAAAAAAAATAGTTGATAAAGGTGACGTTTATAAAGAATTATTAGATAATATTTCTGAAGCTGAAGAGATCATAGCAGATGGCTCTGATGCAGAGATGGTAGAAATGGCAAAAATGCAGTTAGATGAAGCTAAAGAGGATTTGCCTAAAATTGAAGAAGAAATACGTTTCTTATTGATACCAAAAGATCCAGATGATGCCAAGAATGTTGTAGTAGAAGTACGTGCAGGAACAGGTGGAGACGAAGCTAGTATTTTTGCAGGTGACTTATACAGAATGTATTCTAAATACTGTAGTAACAAAGGCTGGAAGGTAGATGTAGTAAGTACAAGCGAAGGGACATCAGGAGGTTTTAAAGAAATTATTTTCGAGGTTTCTGGAGAAGATGTTTACGGTACTATGAAGTTCGAAGCTGGTGTACATCGTGTACAACGTGTACCACAAACAGAGACACAAGGTCGTGTGCATACCAGTGCAGCAACAGTGGTGGTAATGCCAGAAGCAGAAGAGTTTGATTACGAACTAGACATGACAGAGGTTCGTATAGAGCGTACAACATCAACTGGTCCTGGAGGTCAGTCGGTAAATACAACATACTCTGCAATTAAGCTACACCACGAGCCAACAGGTATGATTGTAAGTTGTCAAGATCAGAAATCGTCTCATAAAAACTTAGAAAAAGCCTTAAAGGTTTTACGTTCGCGATTGTATGAAGAAGAATTAAGAAAGCGTCAGGCAGAAGCTTCAGAAAAGCGTAAAAGTATGGTAAGCTCTGGAGATAGAAGTGCTAAGATTAGAACATACAACTATCCTCAAGGACGTGTAACTGATCATAGAATTGGATTAACCTTATATGATTTATCAAACATCATAGACGGAGATATTCAAAAAATCATAGACGAGTTAATGCTTGCAGAAAACACTGAGTTGTTAAAAGCCAGCGACGAAGCAATATAAATTTTAAGCCTCTTTTTTGAGGCTTTTTTTATTTATCATTTCAGAGAAATCGGGAATCAAAAAAATGAACATAAAGCTATCTATATTCATAATAATTACAAACCTTGTTTTGTTAAGTTGTAGAGATTCAATCTTAAAAACCGAAACAACAAAGGTTTCAATAGATGCTGTTACTCCAAAAGATTCAAAAGCACTTTTAGAAGAATTATTAACTCAAATAGATAGTATTGAAAATAAAGAATCTACTAATCAGCAAGAGAATGAAGATTGTATTTTTGATCAATCTACTCAAACCGATGAGTTCTTAAAAGACATAAAAGAGTTAGAGGGTTATGTTTGGCATCCTGATACAAAGATGGCAGAAATAATTCTAAATAAGCAGGAGAGTTTAATAATCAAACGAGGAGGATGTGATGTTTTTCAATTTTATGCTTCTTTTATGAATGAGAAAGTTTTAGATTTTGAAAAAGACAAAAAGCAAATATTTGATTCTATAATCTGGATTACTTCTCTTTTGGAAGATTTTGATGGTGAAGATATAAAAAGAGTTATAGAAGAAGGTAAAATATCAATTACTAAGCGTGATGAGTTCAATTATCACGCAAACTTCATGGATAAGAAATTATACGAGCAATATTATTTCAATTTTAATAATAAGGATATAACTACCTTTGAAATAGGCTACTATTACGATTAATAATGACGACAACCCAACTAATCAATCAAATCAAGAAAAAACAATCCTTTCTTTGCATAGGATTAGATGTAGATTTAAATAAAATACCTCAACACCTTTTAGAGGAAGAAGACCCAATATTTGCTTTTAATAAAGCTATAATTGATGCAACGCATCACCTTTGTGTGGCATACAAGCCTAATACTGCTTTTTATGAAGCCTACGGAATTAAAGGCTGGCAGGCTTTAGAAAAAACCATAAATTATCTCAACGACAAGCATCCTGAAATATACACTATTGCTGACGCAAAACGAGGCGACATTGGTAACACAAGTACAATGTATGCAAAAGCTTTTTTTGAAGATTTAGGTTTCGATAGTGTTACCGTAGCACCATATATGGGCAAAGATTCGGTAGAACCTTTTTTAGCTTTTGAGGATAAGCACACCATTTTATTGGCTTTAACGTCTAATCAAGGAGCTTTCGATTTTCAAACTAAAACCGTTGATGGAGTAGAGCTTTATAAGCAGGTTTTAAAAACTTCAAAAACTTGGAAAAATTCTGAAAATTTAATGTACGTGGTTGGTGCTACAAAAGCAGAGTTTTTAGCAGATATTAGGCAAATCATACCAGATAGTTTTTTGTTGGTGCCAGGAGTTGGTGCACAAGGAGGTAATCTTCAAGATGTTTGTAAATACGGAATGACTGATACTGTAGGTTTGCTTATCAATTCTTCCAGAGGAATAATATATGCATCTCAAAATGCTGATTTTGCACAGGCTGCAGCAGCAAAAGCTAAAGAGTTGCAGTTGCAGATGAGTGAAATTCTTAATGCTTAAAATTAGCTAATCTAAACTCATTTCAACATCTCAAGATGAAATACTTAGATCAGTTAAATAGAAACGTTGAGCTAGAGCATACACCAAAACGAATTGTATCTCTGGTGCCTTCGCAAACCGAATTGTTAGTTGATTTAGGACTAGAAAACGACCTTGTTGGTATTACAAAATTTTGTGTACACCCAAATCATCTCAGAAAACAAAAAACCATTGTTGGAGGTACAAAACAGATTCACCTTGATAAAATAAAAGCGCTTCGGCCAGACATTATACTTTGTAATAAAGAAGAAAATACAAAGGAAATCATCAGAGATTTAGAAGATTTAGCTCCAATACATATTAGTGATGTAAATACTGTAGAAGATTGTTTAGAGCTTATAAAAATGTATAGTATTATTTTTAATAGCTCTAAAAAGGCTTCAGACCTAATTGATGCTATTAAAACGGAAAGACAGAAATTTCAATCTGCATTACAATCTACAAGTAAGAAGAAAGTAGCCTATTTTATATGGAAGAATCCTTGGATGGTTGCAGCTTCAAATACGTTTATAAACACAATGATTAATGAGGCTGGTTTTAGTAATGTTTTTGAGAGTGAAGCACGTTATCCTGAGATAGATTTAGAGCATTCAAAATTAAAAGAAGCCGATTTAATATTCCTTTCAAGTGAGCCCTATCCTTTTAAAACTAAAGATATAGAGGCTTTTAGAGAGCAGTTTCCGTTAAAAGATATAAGTATAGTTGATGGTGAAATGTTTTCGTGGTACGGAAGCCGATTGTTGAAGTCTTTCAAATATTTTAAAGAAACATTTTATTAAATAGAAAAGTCGGTACCTAACTAAAATACCGACTTTCATCTAACTAACTTGTTCTAATCTCTTTTAAGACTTAATCTCTATTGCGGTACAAAGATGTTGACTTTCTAGCTTTTAAATGTTATGTTAATATTAGCTTATAATTAAATGTAGTTTAATAACTTAGGGTAAAACAATATCAATCATGAGAAAATTTTTACCATTTTTTGTTGTTGTATTGTTCTCCATCTCACTAGTTGCGCAAGATTCTAATTGTAAATGTTGTACAGAAAAGCACTCAGAATTTGATTTTTGGGTTGGCAGTTGGGAGGTTACCAATGCTAATGGTACAAAAGCTGGAGAGAATACTATAGAAAAAAAACAAGGCGATTGTGTATTGCAAGAAAACTGGATTAGTGCTACACCAGGATATACAGGTACAAGTAATAATTTTTATAACTACAAGACAAAACTGTGGGAACAAATCTGGGTAGATAACCAAGGGCAAAGTTTACATCTCAAAGGAAATAAGGTTGGTAACCAAATGATTTTAAGAACAGATGACGAGAAGAATGCTGAAGGTAAAACTTTTTTTTATCGTATAACATGGACCGACAATGATGATGGAACAGTAAGGCAACTCTGGGAAACTATTACAGATGGTAAAGATGTAACTGTGGCCTTTGACGGGTTATATAAGCGTAAAAATTAGTTGACTTGTAAATTTGTATCTCCGATAACAAACTTAAGTTTGTTGAGTTGATGCAAAATCTTTGTAGCTTTAAATTCTGAAAAATCACTTAGTGCATGGTCTGTTTGCCTCAGGTTGTAAGCGTCCTCAATAAGTCGTAGGTATTCTTGTCTTAATTTAAACCTTTTTCGGAGCAAGTGTTCTGAGTTCTGCACGATATAAGATATTAGTTAGTCTTCTAAGTTACTAAAAATTAAGCAAATAACATGCGTTTTGAATAAGAAAAATTATGTTAAATAATTAATCTTGTAAAGCAAAGACTTTCTTAAGCAAATCCGTAGTTCTAGATGAAACTTTAGTTCTTATTTCTTTCTCTTCAACAGCAATCATGGTGTAGACACCTTTTAAAGCTTCATTAGTAACATAGTCCGTTAAATCAGGATTTACGTTATTGGTAAGCGGTAAATTATTGTACTTTGTTATAAGATTATTCCAAATTTGATCGGCACCTACTTTACCAAAAGAATTGCTAATTACAGGCTTAAATTTGTTGTATAGTTGTGTTTGAGTTTTGGAAGTTAAGTATTCTGTTGCAGCATTATCCTCGCCAAGTAAAATGTTTTTTGCATCATTAAAGGTAATGTCTTTAACGGCATTAACAAATATAGGAGTAGCCTCTTTTACAGCATCTTCGGCAGCTCTGTTAAGTGCTTTTATGCCTTCGTCTGCCAAACTACTCAATCCTACTTTTCTTAAAGCGTCATCTACTTTTTGTAATTCTTCAGGTAATAGAATTTTAACCAGCTCATTTTTATAAAATCCATTTTTTTGAGTTAGCTTAGTTACTTGTTTGTCAATACCAAAGTCTAATGCTTGGCGTAAACCAGCAGCCATATCTTCGTTACTTAATCCACCAGTTTGTGGTAATTCATTTATTACATTTTGTAATTCTGCGCATGCGCTTAAGTTAAAAACCACAAGTAAAGCAAAAACTCTTTTGATCATAATTCAAGATTTTAATTTTAAACAAAGATATTTTAAAAATAAGGTGTTATAAAATTACAGGCAATTTTAATACCAGAAATAGTATTGTTATTTATTAATTATTTAAAATTCTTATTTTTAGCATAGTATTTGATTATCCATTTGAAAACGATAAAGTTCATTATGAATTGTTTCAATAAAAAGAATCTCTTAGCAATCGTAATTTTCCTTGTGATGGTTAATTATGGCTATAGCCAAGTAAAAGTTTCAGAATTTATTCAAGAATCTAAAATAGCTTCTCCTGAAAGTAACAAATTATATTTTGTTGATTTTTGGGCAACTTGGTGTGTCCCATGTATTACAGCAAAAGAGCATTTAAAAGTTTTGCAAAATCAATTTCCTAATGATTTTTATGTTGTGTCACTATCAAGTGAAAATCCTCTTAAAGTAGAAAGATTCTTAAAGAAAAAACCGAATGATTTAGCGGTTGCAATTGACTATAATAAAGAGACATTTAGCAAGTATAATGTAAATGTTCTACCTGCAGGTGTTTTGTTTAATGCTAATGGAAAGGTGCTTTGGGAAGGCGGAGCTCCAGACCTAAAGAAAGAGATGGTAGCAAGGTTTTTAAGACAGCAAACAGCGAGGACATCATTAAGTTCGTTTTTTAATGTTGTTAGCATAGAGGATGAAACTTTAAACGAATATATCCCAACGGAAGTCATGGAGGTTAAGTCTTTACAAAGTGGTTTCGAAGAGTTAAGCGTTGTGGATAACGACCACTATTTAAAAATATCAGGATCATTAAAATCAATCTTGGGTTATTTAGCTAAAATCTACAAGAACCAAATAGTAATTGCAGAAGACTTAGATACCAATTACGAGGTGTATTTTAAAAAACCACTAAATACAAATGAGAATTTAGCATTTAAACTTATTACAGAATTAAAACTAAGTGTTGATAGAAAGTATGATGAAGGTGAAGGTATTAGTTTTACTATAGATACACCTAAGTTTTGGGATACCAATCAAATAGATTGGGGCACTAACAATTCTAAATATCTTATAGGAGATTCCCAAATACAAGGTGATAATGTGTCGTTAAAAGATATAGCATATCAACTGGCTTATGTGTTAGATATGCCAGTTATATTTCCTGATGATTCAGATGTAATTCTGGGGTTACACGATTGGGATTTTCATTATAAGTTTTTTCAGTTGATGCAAACAGATCTAGAAGATAATTACGGCATTAAAGCTGAAAAGAAAACGATAAGTTATCCTGTATATCACATACAAAAAAAAGCTCCTTAATAGGAGCTTTTTTTATTTTTATAATGTAATTCTTAGTTAGATATAACTCTAAACTCAGTACGTCTGTTTCTTTGGTGTTGAGCCTCAGAACAGTCAACTCCGTTAGAACATCTGTTAGTCAATCTTGTTTCACCAAAACCTCTTGCAGTTAATCTGTTTCTAGAGATGCCTTTAGAAACTAAATAGTTTACAACAGAGTTTGCTCTTTGTTGAGATAAAGACATGTTAAAATCATCATTACCTCTAGAGTCTGTATGAGACATAATTTCGATGCTTACATTACTATCGTTTAGGATAGGTAATAAAGTGTCATCTATAGTCTTTTTAGAAGAAGCAGTTAATCTAGCGCTACCTAATTCATAAAAAACAGGTAATACATTAGGGTTTAATAACTCACAATCAACTTCTTCCCAAGTTGTAATACCTCCTTTTTTGTCTAATACAGTTCTTGTAACTGTTTGGTATTGTGCAGGAATAGTAGTAGTTTCAGTTCTTGCAGGTGTGTCAACAACTCTTCTTTTAATAGTTGTGTACTCAGCAGGAATCTCAATCTCATCCATTCTAGCAGGAGTTTTAATAACTCTTTTCTTGTAAGTTGTAGTTTGCTCTGGTACTGGTACAGAGTTAGTGCTAGCGTCAGATGCTAAAGTTGTAAAACTTACGTCTCTAGATTGAGCAGGATACTCAACAAAACAAGCAGCAACACAATCATCCTTATCTACAGAAGGACAATCCTCTAAAACTTTATACTCCCAACCAGAAGTCTTTGGGTAAATTTCAAAAGTTCTAGAATCTCTTCCAAATGTTGCAGGAACAACTTTTAAATCTGTGCGAGCTTCTTGCTTTACATAAGGTACATCAACAGTTTCGTAAGTTGCAGGTACATAAACAAACTTTTTCGATGCTTCTTTTACTAAAACACGCTCTTCAACCGTTTTGTAAGTTGCAGGTATTACTTGTAGAGTAGTGTAAGCTGGGTAAGTTTGAATTGTTTCTTCAACTTCTTTAAACTCGTCTTTAGTAATACATTTTACATAACATTTACCTGGTTCTGGGTTTGTTGGTAATCCTTGTGCTTGAGAAAATCCTATCCCAGCTACAAAGCAAACTAGTAATAATAGTTTTTGTTTCATAAGAAATAAATAATTAGTTAATGGTTATAGTTTATTTTTATCGTAAGAATTATCCTCCCACGTGTTTTCATTAGACACGGTTAATTAGCAAGAGTCACTATTAACTTAGAGGTTAGGGAATAAGTCAGTGAATAGAATTAGGATTAAATAATTAAAAATTTAATCAATATGTTAAAAATATAAAAAATTCCTAAAATATTAACGTTTTTATTGAGTTATTATCTTGTTAACTGTTTTAAGAACTTTTTTCTAAAACTACTATTTTCATTCAAAATCTTAAATTAAGAAACTATTATGGTTACGTTATTATATAAGTTGAAGCAGTATATACAATCTTTTTTATAATTTGTTTATTATACTTTAAATGAGGTTTATTCTCTTATAAATTAATGATCACAAATATTTAGTGTTTCGATTTGTTATATAATTTGCAACCAACCATGATATTTTTTGAATATTCAGTAAATTTGCACCTCATTTAAGCAATTTTATTACGAATGGAACAAATCACACCATATAAACCAAAACATAAAGTACGAATTGTAACTGCGGCCTCTCTTTTTGATGGGCACGATGCAGCCATAAATATAATGCGTCGTATCATCCAGGCAACAGGAGTAGAGGTTATTCACCTTGGGCACGATAGAAGTGTGGAAGAGGTTGTAAATACAGCCATACAAGAAGATGCTAATGCTATAGCAATGACATCCTATCAAGGTGGACACAATGAATACTTTAAGTATATGTACGATTTGTTGAAAGAAAAAGGTGCAGGCCACATCAAGATTTTTGGTGGTGGAGGTGGAGTAATTCTTCCTGAAGAGATTAAAGAATTAATGGATTATGGTATTACCAGAATCTATTCACCAGATGATGGTAGAGAAATGGGCTTGCAAGGAATGATTAATGATTTGGTTCAAAAATCAGATTATGCCATAGGAGATCAATTAAATGGCGAAGCAAATACACTTCACGAAAAGAATCCAAAATCTATTGCGAGAGTTATCTCTGCTGCCGAAAATTTCCCTGAAGTAGCCAAAGATGCTTTAGAAACTATTCATACTAAAAATGAAACTTCAAAAACACCAGTCCTCGGAATCACAGGTACAGGTGGTGCAGGTAAATCGTCGTTAGTGGATGAATTGGTACGTCGTTTTTTAATCGACTTTCCAGAAAAAACCGTTGGGTTAATTTCTGTAGATCCTTCAAAACGTAAAACAGGTGGTGCATTATTGGGAGATAGAATCCGAATGAATGCCATCAACTCACCTCGTGTATATATGCGCAGTTTGGCAACACGTCAATCGAACCTAGCGCTTTCTAAATATGTAAATGAAGCAGTAGAAGTTTTAAAAGCGGCTGAATACGATTTAATTATCTTAGAAACGTCTGGTATCGGACAATCAGATACCGAAATATTAGAGCATAGCGATGTGTCACTTTATGTAATGACACCAGAATTTGGTGCAGCGACACAGCTTGAAAAAATCGATATGTTAGATTTTGCCGATTTAGTTGCTATCAATAAATTCGATAAACGTGGTGCTTTAGATGCTTTACGCGACGTGAAAAAGCAATATATGCGTAACCATAATCTGTGG
>CEVA01234934.1_pt1 | contig 13020 bp, 24 predicted proteins | sample 361521 | NCBI WGS metagenome assembly CEVA01 (sample SAMEA2622823, study PRJEB7988) | marine metagenome | isolation source: saline water (ENVO:00002010), including
GTTAGTCAGGCTCGAGTTGTTATTCACACTGCGCGGCCTGGGATTGTGATTGGCCGCGGTGGAAGTAATCGGGAAGAAATTCAGAAGCAAATCCAAAAGCAGACAGGCAGGCGAGTGGTTGTGGATGTTCAGGAGATAGATCAGCCTGAGCTTGACGCTTTTCTCGTGGCTCGGAACGTCGCAGATCAGCTTGAGCGCCGTGTTTCCTTCCGTCGTGCTATCAAGATGACAGCGGAACGGACAATGCGAGCTGGTGCTGACGGCGTGAAAATTATGGTGGCTGGACGTCTCGGAGGTCGTGAAATGTCACGGACCGAATTTGAAATCCTCGGTACGGTGCCGCTGCAGACGCTGGATGCGAATATTGATTATGGCCTAGCAGAAGCGCGAACCACTGCTGGCCGGATAGGTGTAAAGGCCTGGGTTCATCGAGGCAACATGCGGGAGCAGGCAAAATTGCTGGAGGAACAGGTCTCACGACCGGCTCCGAGCGGGCGAAGACCGGCGGCAAGGACCTAGCTTATGTTGATGCCCAAACGAACCAAGTTTCGAAAAGCGCACCGTGGTAAGCGCCGGGGCCAGGCTAGGCGCGGAAGTACGCTTGATTCGGGCGACTTTGGTTTGCAGGCAACCACTGTTGGCTGGGTTGATAGTAGGGAGATTGAAGCGGGGCGTCGTTCGATAACTCGAGCCATACAGCGGTCAGGGCAAGTATGGATTCGTATATTTCCTGACAAGCCTGTTTCTGAAAAGCCCGCTGAGGTACGCATGGGCAGTGGGAAAGGAAATGTAGAAAAGTGGGTAGCTGTGGTTAAGCCAGGCAGGATAATTTTTGAGCTTGCCGGTGTGGAGGAAGAGATGGCAAGAGAGGCTCTTAGATTAGCCTCCCACAAATTATCTGTCCGCACACGTGTGGTGTCTCGAGATGCGGAGGTTGTTGTTGGCTGATATGAATGAACTTCGTGGTTTGAATGAAGGCGAACTTGGCGCTCGAATCATGGAGGCTAAAGAAGAACTACTGCGGCTACGGGTGCAGCATGCGACTCTCCAGCTGCCGGATACCTCTCGTTTGCGCCAACTTCGGCGAGAAGTTGCCCGAATGCTGACGGTTCAGCGTGAGCGTGAGCTGGCTACAGTCGAATACGGGAAGCGTGAATAGCATGCCAGTAGGTGAGAGAGCCCGTCGTGTCGGGCAGGTTACTAGTGACCGAGCAGATAAGACAATTGTCGTTGAAATCGAATCTGTGCAGCGGCACAGGATCTATGGGAAGGCCGTAAGAACCCGGCGTCGCTTCATGACACATGATCCTGAAAACATATGCCGAGCAGGAGATGTGGTAGAGATTGAAGAATCTCGGCCCATAAGCAGAAGAAAGCGTTGGCGGTTAGTGGGTGTTCTGGAGCGCAGTGAATTGTCTGAAGAAGAGAGGGAAGCTGTTAACGCTTCAGTTGCTCCTGAGATATTGGGTGAAGCTGCATCCGGGCATGGCGGTGACAATGTTGTAAGTGATGATGATGAGTCCGATGCCGATATTGGCACTACCGAGCGTGAAGGGGCGCAAGACGATGATTCAGCAGCAAAGTCGTCTTAAAGTCGCCGACAACACCGGGGCGCGCGAGCTTATGTGCATTCGCGTCCTTGGAGGGTCGACCAGAAGATACGCTAGCGTTGGGGACATCATTGTTGCGAGTGTGAAGCAAGCTGCCCCTAATAGTCCCGTCCCGAAAGGTTCGGTGGTTCAGGCTGTGGTTGTTAGGGTAAACAAGGAATATCGTAGGCCTGATGGTTCACGCATACGTTTTGATGACAATGCGGCGGTTTTACTGGAGGGTGACGTTCCGAGGGGGACAAGAATCTTTGGTCCAGTGGGTCGCGAGTTGCGTGACCGTAGTTTTATGCGGATAGTTTCGCTTGCTCCAGAGGTGCTGTAGCGATGCCTCATAGCAAGTTCCGAATACGTAAGGGAGATACGGTGGAGGTTCTTCAGGGTCGTGATGCTGGTCGTCGTGGCGAAGTTGAACGTGTAATTCCTTCTAATGGTCGAATCATTGTGGAAGGGATTAATCTTCGAAAACGGCACGCGAGGCCACGCGCCATGGGACAGCCTGCTGGAATTATTGAGTTCAATGCACCATTGCATGCCTCTAACGTTATGTACGTATGTCCCAGTTGTGACCAGACTTCCAGAACGGTAATTAACGTGAGTGATGATGGGTCCAGGAATAGGCACTGCCGAAAATGCAACGAAAAGATTGACGATTGATGGCTCGTCTTCTTGATCGATATCGAAGTGAGATTCGCCCTCAGCTTATGGCTGAATTTGGGTACGACAACCTGCATCAGGCTACTGCGCTTGATCGAATTGTAGTTAATGTGGGGTTGGGCGAAGCTATTGAAAACGATTCAGCTGTGGAGAACACAGTTAGAGATGTTGCGACAATAACGGGTCAGCGACCGGTGGTGACTCGCGCGAAAAAGAGCGTAGCGGCATTTAAGTTGAGGGAGGGAGAACGAATAGGGGTCAAGGCGACGGTTCGGGGAGTCCGCATGTACGAGTTCCTAGATCGTCTTGTGTCTGTTGCCTTGCCTAGGTTGCGGGATTTCCGAGGGGTGTCACGCAAGTCGTTCGATGGTCGTGGCAACTATTCTTTAGGGATTTCTGAGCAACTGATTTTCCCAGAGATTGACTACGATGAGATTGATCGAATTCGAGGGCTGCAAGTAGTCATTGTGACTACAGCTAGCACCGATGCTGAGTCTCTTCGGCTTTTGGAGCTACTGGGCATGCCTTTTGAACGCATGGAAGAGGCAGCTTAAGGGGAAGCTATGGCAAAGAAATCAAAGATTGAAAAATGGAAGCGTGAACACACGGCTTTCTTGGATCCAAATTTTGAATCCTCTTCTATTCGAGGAAGAAAGCTACGCCACAAGGTCCGTTATCGTAATCGCTGTCGTCTTTGTGGGAGGCCACGTGCATATATGAGAACATTTGGCGTCTGCCGTATTTGTTTCAGGGGTATGGCTGTTAAGGGTCATGTCCCTGGTGTGACTAAGGCTAGTTGGTAAAACCTAAATGACTGACCCAATCGCTGATATGTTGACCCGTCTTCGTAACGCTGCTGCTGCTCGGCACACCGTGGTTCGTGTTCCTCGTTCATTAAGTAAAGAGCGACTGGGCTCGATATTGCTGGACGAGGGCTTTGTTGAGGAAATGAATGTTATCGAAAAAGACCATCTCTCATGGATTGAATTTAAGTTGAAATATTTGGATGGCGTGCCCACGTTTCGAGGCGCTAAACGTGTTAGTCGTCCTGGGCTCCGGGTCTATTCCAGATCACGGGAGATCCCTCGGGTGATGGGTGGTATAGGTACGGCGGTTCTTTCAACTTCTCAGGGTGTTATGACGGGGCCTGAAGCTGCTAAGCGACGACTTGGCGGCGAAGTCCTCTGTTTCGTCTGGTAGCTGATATGTCGCGTGTAGGAAAAGTTCCAATCGATCTTCCTGATGGCGTAGCCGTAACAATTGACGCTGGCAACCAGGCAACTGTTAAGGGCCCTAAGGGTGAGCTTGTTCAACGAATGCCGAGGAGTATAGTTTTCCGGCAAGAGGCGGGCCAGGTTTTAGTGGACCGCCAGGATGATGAGCCCGAATCGAGAGCGGCCCATGGTTTGGCGCGTCAATTACTCTTCAATATGGTGCACGGTGTTACTTCTGGGTATGAGAAGCGTCTGGAAATAAGAGGTACTGGTTACCGTGCTCAAATGCAGGGGAAAACACTCGATCTCCAGTTGGGCTTCACTCACCCTCAAAGACGCGAAGCCCCTGAGGGGATCGAGTTCGATATTCCGGATCAAACCCACGTGATTGTCAAGGGGATCGACAAACAGCTGGTTGGACAAGTGGCAGCTGAGTTGCGGGGCATAAGGCCAGCCGATTCTTATAAAGGACATGGGGTTCGGTATGAAGGGGAAGTAGTGCGACGTAAACCTGGTAAGTCTGCGGTGGCAGCAGGAGCTCCAGCCTAAGATGAGCAACCGAAAGGCGCCGAGCGCATCTCGACGTAACGCTCGAGCTAGGCGACATCAACGATTGAGACAACGAGTAGTAGGAAGTCCCGAAAGGCCTCGTCTGGCTGTGTATAGGAGCCTCAAGCATATTTATGCACAGGTAATCGATGATGAGTCGGGAAGGACTTTGGCTGCTGCATGCTCAAAACAAGATGATTCTGGTGGCAAGATGGAGCAGGCGGCCGAGGTTGGGACAATGATTGCTTCACGTGTCGCTGAACTTAATATAAATGCTGTGGTTTTTGATCGTGGTGGTAACCGTTATCACGGTCGGGTTAAGGCGTTGGCAGAAGCCGTTAAGGCTGCTGGAGTTGTGATATGACCATAGAGCGTGATGATGATCGTGGCAGGCGTGATGCGACAGCCCTTGATCGTGATGCCTCAAGACTTGACGATCGTGTGGTGCGAATTAATCGTGTGGCAAAGGTTGTTAAAGGTGGGCGCCGTTTTGGCTTCAACGCGATAGTTGTCGTCGGAGATAGGCGTGGTCGCGTAGGTGTTGGGATCGGCCGGGCAAATGAGGTTGTGGATGCGATACGAAAGGGTCAGGAAAGAGCCCGGCGCTCCATGATCGATATTCCTTTAACAGAAGACGGGTCAATTCCCCATTATGTTGAAAGTACATTTCGTGCCTCGAAGGTAGTGCTGCGGCCAGCCGGACCCGGGACCGGTGTGATTGCCGGGGGAGCCGTGAGAGCTGTTCTCGAACTAGCAGGTGTAAAGAACTTGCTGACAAAGATCATTGGGTCTAGCAATGCAGTAAATGTTGTCCGTGCAACGTTAATGGGCCTGGGTGAGTTACAGATTCCTGAAGAGGCCATAGCCCGGCGTCGGGCTCCTGTCGAGGTAAAGTCAGATGCCTGAATTACAGATTCGCCAGACGAAAAGTATGATTGGGGCCAAACAGGGTCAACGACGGACATTGGCTGCCTTGGGGTTGGGGTCAATTGGTCGAGAATCTGTTCGTCCAGATACGTCTGATGTTAGGGCGATGGTTGCTGTGGTTCAGCATTTAGTTGAAGTCAAGCAAGGAAACTCCGAGGGCGACAACGTATGAAGCCGCATGAGATAAGTGCAGCAGGCCCCAACCATAAACGACGGCGCCGTCTTGGTCGTGGTGAAGGGTCGGGCCTAGGCAAGACCGGTGGTCGGGGTACGCTGGGTCAGCGTTCTCGAAGTGGTAAAGGTGTGGCCTATCCCGGTCATGAGGGGGGGCAAACCCGTTTACTTATGAGATTTCCAAGTAGACGTGGATTTACGAATGCCCGGTTTAGGCAGGAATACCAAACATTTAATGTTAGTCAGCTCGGAGTATTTACTGACGGGGATATAGTTGGCCCTGAAGAACTCATTGGAAAAGGAATTGTTCAAGCTGGCCTTTTTAAAGTGTTGGGTGACGGCGACCTTGAGAAAAAGCTCACGGTTCGGGCGCCCAAGTTTTCAAAAGCTGCGAAAGCCAAGATTGAAGCGGCTGGAGGAGCAATCGAGGAGCTTGGCGGTTGATTGAGTCGGCTATTGCCGCATTCCAGCTCCCCGACGTAAGACGAAAGATCCTTTTCACCGTCGGTCTTTTGATCGTATTTAGATTTGTGGCGCATATTCCCTTGCCAGGAGTAAACACTGAACTTCTTGGCGAATTTTTTGCTGGCAATCAACTGCTCGGCTTTATGAACTTGTTATCTGGAGGTGCGCTTGAAAATTTCTCGGTTGTTGCCTTGGGTGTCTATCCATATGTAACCGCTAACATTGCTTCAACGGTTCTTGTGCCCTTGATTCCGCCTCTTCAAGAACTTTCAAAAGAAGGTGAATCGGGGCGAAGGAAAATTGCTCAGTGGACTCGACTTGCAACAATTCCCTTCGCGATGCTTCAGGGATTTGGGCAGATCCAGATATTGCGCTCCGCTCAACAAGGTCTGCTGTCTCCGAACCTTGGGGCCTTTGACATTATCGTCATGCTGATTGTGATGGCCGCGGGGACCATGTTCCTTTTATGGATGGGTGAGCTGATCACTGAGAATGGTATTGGTAACGGGGTTTCCATAATTATCTTTGCCGGAATAGTTGCTGGGGCGCCTGCTGCGCTTGGGCAGTCATTGTTCTCAGGTGAAAATATTGGAGGCTTTGTTGCGGTTGTGATTATTGGCTTAATGATGATCGCGGCTATTGTTTTTGTTCAAGAAGCGCAACGGCGAATTCCCGTCCAATATGCGAAGAGAGTTCGTGGCAATCGAATGTATGGTGGGCAAAGCACCCATATCCCTCTTAAGGTCAATTCAGCTGGCATGATCCCTTTGATTTTTGCGTTTTCACTAATGTTGTTGCCTGGTACGGTCGCAAGCTACTTTGAGAGCTCCGAGATTGACTGGGTTGCTAATGCTGGTGGGGCTATTGCATCGGCTCTAAGTCCTACTAGTGGTGTGTACTGGCTCTTCACTTTCCTTCTGGTGATTGTCTTCACCTATGTGTATACGCTTGTTGTCTTTCAGCAACAAAATCTTGCAGAAAACTTACAGAAGAACGGTGGCTTTATCCCTGGTATTCGTCCAGGTCGGCCTACGCAGCGCTATTTGGCTGGTGTAGTGAATCGAATCACGGTTGCGGGCGCTGTGTTTTTGGGGTTCATCGCCGTCGTTCCTTTTCTGGCCCAAACGGTGACTGGGGCACAGGCGGTCGCAATTAGCAGCACAGGACTGCTGATAGTGGTTGGTGTGGTTCTTGACACTATGAGGCAACTCGAATCTCAGTTGATGATGCGGAACTACGAAGGTTTTATTCGGTAGGGCTGCTGTGGGGGATCCTTCGGTAGTTTTGGTTCTCTTGGGTCCTCCTGGTGCAGGAAAAGGAACGCAAGGAGCTCGGCTTAGTAGGGGTACCAACATTCGACATGTTTCAACCGGGGATCTGTTCCGCAGTGCGGTAGAGGCCAACTCTCCGGCTGGGTTACGCGCCGAATCCTATTTGCGAAGCGGACAGCTTGTTCCCGACGAAGTCGTGTTACATGTCCTCGAGGAATACTTGGTCAATACCGAGGCTTGTGATATTTGCTTCGATGGTTTTCCGAGGACTCGGCGTCAGGCCGAGAGGTTTGACGACATTCTTGAGCAGGTCGGACTTTCTTTGAGGCTGGTTATTTATATTTCTGTCCCCGATGACGTGGTTCTTCGGCGCCTGGCATCACGAGGACGGGAGGACGACTCTTTGGACACAGCACGTTATCGCTTGAGCTTGTATCACTCGGTGACGGAGCCCTTGATTGACTATTACGTGGAATCCGATGTGCTTGTGAAAGTCGATGGAGCTGCTGAGGAGGGCGTCGTCTTTGACCAAATATGTACGCTGCTAGCTCAAAGGGGGTTGGATGAATCAGATGATTAGGCCAAAAAGTATGGAAGAAATTGAGGCTATGTTGGCGTCAGGTCGTATTCTTTCGGGTGCGTTATCTGAGTTGTCGGCGATCGTGGGGCCTGGGGTTTCGACCCTGGAGCTGGATCGCGTAGCGGAGACCTATATTAGGGATCATGCTGGGGTTCCGTCATTCCTAGGTGTTCCGTCTGGCACAGAGGGAGTGTCTCCCTTTCCTGGAAGTATCTGTGCTTCGATAAATGATGAGATTGTTCATGGCATTCCAGGTAGCGCGGTGTTGCATGAAGGCGATATCATATCCGTGGATTGCGGAGTGATACTTGACGGTTGGCATTCCGATTCCGCTCGCACCTTTGCCATTGGTGAGGTGTCGTTAGAGACTGAACGGCTGCTCGATGTAACCCGAAATGCTCTTGACGCTGCGATTGATGCGTCAAAAGTTGATGGTTTCATTGGTGACATTGGACAAGCGGTTCAAATGGTTGCTGAAGAAGCTGGATTTACAATTGTTAAACGTTTTGTAGGACACGGTATTGGAAAATCAATGCATGAATCTCCGCAGGTGCCTAACTTTGGCAAGGCTGGTACTGGGCTTCGGCTTGAAGCAGGAACCACGTTGGCTATTGAGCCCATGCTAAACATTGGATCGCCTGACGTGATTTTTGATGACGATGGATGGACAGCGCGCACGGCGGATGGAAGCTTGTCTGCACATTTCGAACACACCGTTGCTGTGACGGCCGATGGTCCTCGCGTGCTAACAGGCGGTATGTGAGCAAATCCATGGCAAGTGCACGTTCAAAAACGAAGAAAATGAAAGCACCGGCGCCTGATGCATCTACGTCAAATAGAGCACCGGTTATTGAGATTGAAGGTGAGGTTGTCGATTCGCTTCCAAACACGACCTTTTTGGTTAAACCCTTAGGGCCGGATGGTGAGCCGCTGCGTATTGCGACGGGTGGCGGCGAATCAGATGATGGTCCTCAGACGATTTTGGCGCATCTGTCAGGGAAGATGCGGTTGCGATTCATCCGTGTAGGTGTTGGGGATCGTGTTCGTATGCAGCTGTCGCCATATGATCTTTCACGTGGTCGTATAACTTGGCGTATGCGGTCCGAGCGAGGTGATCGATAAATGCGAATATCTGCTTCTGTGAAAACTAGATGCGATCGATGCCGTATTATTCGCCGACGAGGTCGGGTGATGGTTATCTGTAGCAACCCAAAACATAAACAGGCCCAGGGGTAGTCCGGAGAATTTATGGCTCGTATAGCTGGAGTTGATATACCACGAGATAAGGCTGTTTTTATTGCGCTTACTCACATATACGGAATCGGACGTGTAACCAGCCTGAAGATTCTCGATGAGGCTAATGTTAATCCCCGAACCCCAGTTCGAGATTTGACTGATGCGGAACTTGGGCGGATCAGGGATCAGATTGGCCTTCAACAAGTAGAGGGAGACCTCAGGCGTTCTGTTCAGACCAACATAGCTAGGCTTCGGGAAATCGGATCGTACAGGGGCCTTCGACATAGAATAGGACTTCCTACCCGAGGCCAACGTACGCGTACTAATGCACGCTCTCGTAAAGGCGGACGCCGGACGGTTGGTGTTCGCAAGCGCCTGATCAAAAGAGGTTAAATTTTGGCTGAAAGAGCAAGTCGAACTAGAAGACGTGACCGGAGTCCTGTCCCTAAGGGCGCAGCGCATATTCATGCCACCTTTAACAATACGATTATCACCATTACGGACCCTATGGGAGACACCATTTCCTCGGCAAGTGGTGGAACTGTTGGTGTGAAAGGCTCGCGAAAAAGCACGCCTTTTGCAGCACAACAGGCAGCCGAGCAAGCGGCGCAGCGTGCCATGGATCTGGGCATGCGTGAGCTTGATGTGTACGTGAAAGGACCTGGGTCGGGCCGTGACGCGGCTGTCAGGGCGTTGCAGTCCACAGGTCTTGCAGTTACGAGTATTTCTGATATCACACCCATTCCACACAATGGGCCGAGACCGCCGAAGCGACGGCGAGTCTAGTCTCGGTAACGAAGAGGAGCTTTTACTTATATGGCTCGGTATACCGGTCCTGTTTGCCGCCTGTGTCGGCGAGAAGGCGAGAAGCTTTTTCTCAAAGGCGATAGATGTCATACACCAAAATGTGCGATGGAGCGCCGTGCCGATCGTGGCGGACCGGGTTCTGGCTCTTTTAATCGGCGTCGGCCTACGGAATACGCAATGCAGTTACGTGAAAAACAAAAGGCCCGAAGGATTTACGGTGTGTTGGAACGGCAGTTCCGACGTCATTACCAAGATGCAGGTAAGAAAGACGGTCCGAGAGGTGAGCGCCTTTTGCAACAATTGGAGCTGCGTGCCGATAACGTGGTTTATCGCTTGGGCCTAGGTTTAAGTCGCGCCCATGCCCGACAGCTTGTGATGCATGGTCATATCGAGCTGAATGGTCGAAAGCATGATATTCCCTCGGCAGTTCTTTCTGTGGGCGATAACATTCGTCTCAGAGACAAGAGTCGAGATAATGATGCGATCAAAACCGCTCTCGAGCGGGCGGAGGCGCTGGGTCGGCCGGACTGGTTGAACGCAGGAACCGATGGGTTTGAAGGCACGGTTACGGCGGTTCCTGAGCGCGAACAAATTGAAGCTTCTTTAAACGAACAACTAATCGTTGAGTTCTATTCGCGGTAGGCGCAGTATCGCCTGTGCGAGTCCGTTTTTACGGACAGGAAGGTAAGGTTCAGCAGTGTTTCTTGGTTCGACCGAGATTTCCCGACCTGAGGATGAAGTTCAAGCCTCTGTTCAGACCATAGAGACTTCTGAAACCTATGGTCATTTTCAGATAGAGCCTTTGAGGCGAGGCTTTGCCCATACGCTTGGAAACCCTTTGCGACGGATCCTTTTGTCGTCCCTCCCGGGGGCTGCCATAGCTACCGCAAGGGTGGATAGCGCCCTGCATGAGTTCAGCACGCTGGAATTCATGCGTGAAGACCTCGTTGAATTTTTGCTTAATGTCAAAGGCGTCTGCGTTCGTGCAGACGACGCCGAGTCAGGTGTTTGTGAGTTGGAGGTCGAGGGCCCATCAGAAGTGCATGCTCGGGATATCAAGCTTCCGAGTGGAGTGGAGATTGTAAATGGTGATCATCATCTCGCTTCCCTAACTGGCGAAGGCACGCTGCGTGTGGAATTTAATGTTGAGACAGGTGCTGGTTATGTGGGGAGTGAGGAAAGGTCCGGTCAACCAATTGGTGTGATCCCGTTGGACATGGTGTTTAGCCCGGTAACGAAGGTTGAGTATCACGTTGAGGACGCCCGTGTTGGCCGTGACACAGAATATGATCGACTTATCGTGAAAATTTGGACCAATGGAACCCAAGAGCCGCTCGAATCCTTGCGTGGTGCGGCCAGGCAACTTGTCGAATCTTTCTCGCTTGTGGCCGGGGTTCAGGAAACAACTGAGGTGGAGCCCGTGACACTCATGCCTGCCCAGGTTGAGGCGCCCGGTGAGCCTCTTGAAGACCTCAGGCTGTCTAATCGAGCTATGAACTGTCTGAAGCGCCATGGTGTGGAGACCGTGCAGGAAGTAGCTGAAATGTCAGAGGACGATCTCTATGGCCTTCGTGGAATGGGTGTTCGCCTTGTTGATGAGATTAGGGCCGCTTTGGGCTCAAGAGGGCTAACTTTGTCTGGAGATCCGCCTTTAACGACTGAGGCCTCCTCGGCGGACGATGGGAAGTAAGTAGTGCGCCATCGTCGTCAAGGCCGCCACCTCGGCCGAAACCCTGCACAGCGCCGTGCTCTTAAACGTGGGCTGGTTCGTTCCTTAATCATTCATAGCGCTGTTGAGACAACGGTCGCACGGGCCAAGGAGATTCGTGGCGATGTCGATCGTCTCATCACGCTCGCAAAACGAGGGGATCTTCACGCCCGACGGCAGGCAATAGCTCGAATGCCCGATCCGCAGGTCATCGAACGGCTTTTTTCTGATTTGGCCGAGCAATACGCTGACCGTCCCGGAGGCTATACCCGAATCCGTCGAACGGGGGTTCGTCTGGGTGATGGTGCCCCGAAGGTTCGGCTTGAGCTGGTATGACGCAGTCTCGCACTATTCGGGCTACAGTCGAATATGACGGAACCGGGTTTAAGGGCTTTCAGCGACAGAGGACGGCTCGTACGGTGCAAGGTGTGCTGGAATCGGCGATTTCCTCCGTAGTTTCGGCAAATGTCGGTATCGAGGCTGCTGGCCGAACCGATTCTGGTGTCCATGCGAAAGGTCAGGTGATTGCCTTTAGGGTTTCATCGAATTTGAAGGATGACGTGTTACAGCGAGCGATAAATGCGCATTTGCCTTGTGATGTGGCGCTCAGGCAGTTAGCCACAACCAGTAATGGTTTTCGTCCCCGTGGTGATGCCGTAAGCCGTGTCTACCGGTATCGAATTGACCAAGGAGAGGCGAGGTCAGTGTTGGATCGAGAACGGGCTTGGTATATCTCGCAACCGCTCAATATTGATCGGATGGGGATGGCTGCAGAGGAGTTCCTGGGGACGCACGACTTTAACGCTTACACGAGTGGGCGTCAGGGCAATACATGGCGTAGTGTCTATGATCATGCTGTTTGGCGTCTTGGTCCCAGTATTCATGTGCAAGTAGAGGCCAATGCGTTTCTTTATCGAATGGTTCGACGAATGGTGGCAGATCTCGTCCGGGTAGGTCGTGGCGTTATGGAGATCTCAGAAATACGGGATGCATTAAAGTCAGGCGAACGTCTCAAGGTCCAGGAGTGTGCGCCTGCGAATGGATTGACTCTTATGCAGGTGCGCTATCCAGACCGAGATAGTCGATACAATGTGTCACACCTAATAGGTGAAAACTTTCACGCTTTGCAGGGTAGCCAATGACGCCTCAAGACGACAGGCAATGGGTAATCGTAGATGCGGCTGACCAGACACTTGGTCGGTTAGCTACGCGTATTGCTCATGTTCTTCGTGGGAAGGATCGGCCAAGCTTCCGACCGAACGTCGATGATGGGCCAGGAGTAATCGTTCTAAATGCGAAGCGTGTTCGAGTGACAGGCAAGAAACTTGAGCAAAAATTTTATGCGAGACATAGTGGATACCCGGGCGGTATCCGGATGACCAGGCTTGACATAATGCTCGAAAAGCATCCGGATCGAGTTATAAAGTTTGCCGTTCGAGGAATGCTTCCTAAGAGTGCTCTAGGCCGAAAAGCCCTTAAACGTCTCCGTGTGTATGCCGATTCGGAACATCAACATAAAGCGCAACAGCCGGCGGTTATTGAGGTAAACGCATGACATTGGATGGCAACTATTACTATGGTCTGGGTCGAAGAAAGACGGCGATTGCCCAAGTTCGGGTGTATCCAGGCCAAGGACCATTTGTGGTTAATGGTCGACCGATTGAAGATTTCCTGCCGGCAGCGGATCATAGATTTCATGCGCTTGAACCGTTACGGATGCTCGATGAGGTTACGGTTGGAGTTTCGGCTCGTGTGGTTGGTGGGGGGACGAAGGGGCAGGCTGGGGCTATTCGGCTTGGTCTTGCTCGGGCGCTGGTTGTAATGG
>CEVA01243584.1_pt1 | contig 13010 bp, 10 predicted proteins | sample 361521 | NCBI WGS metagenome assembly CEVA01 (sample SAMEA2622823, study PRJEB7988) | marine metagenome | isolation source: saline water (ENVO:00002010), including
CGAGCCCGATTTGCCGTTCGACCATAAAACTCGCCAGTTGGATTCTGAAAGCAGGCGATTGACGTCTGAATTCAATCGAATCGAATCTCCGAGCGACGCACGGATGGCATCAGTAAGCGATTGAATACCCTTTTTAAAAGTGACACTTCGCCTTTTCATGCGGTTGCCCGTCGATTTTGAGTGTTTTATTCTCTTAAGTTGTCCTCCGACGAGTGAACCGAATTTTTTTTCAAGGTTCCACAGGGTTGGAAAGGCGAATCGAGCTGAGAGCTTTTCTGGATCCCCAGCAAAAATACCGGAAACAATAGGGTCAATGGCATAATCAAGCGCTTCCTTGCCAATCCGTCGTCGCACAAAGTTAGCGAGGCTCTCGTCTTGGGATAGGCCCCCGGATTTGATAAAGGGCTCCTGGAGCAAGCGAAACTTTCCGGAAAGGGAAAGAATTGGAGTGGTTAGGAGGGAAAGAGGAGTAGAGGAAATTTCTACGGGTCTACCCTCACGGACAATGAACCGCTTACGGATATTAGGATCCGCTTCAATTATCTCGGACTCCAGGCCAAGTTCATGAAAAAAAGAGAGGATTCTTTTTTCTTTTAGCCAGATAGAATTTGGACCTGTTTCAGCAAGAAAGCCGTTACTGGTTTCGGTCCGCACGACACCTCCTACGCGACTACTGGATTCGAAGAGAGTGACTTCAACATGGTTTTGGCGAAGCCTGTGAGCAGCGGTTAATCCGGTAATCCCGCCACCAACGATTGCTACTTTTTTCATTCGGGTCTGGAACTTTCCGAATTACCAAAGGAGGTTGAGGAGCTAGGTGTGAATTCATGTACCGCTTCAACTATAGATTGGACACATTCTATCTTTCCTTTGGGAGTGATTCCATGCCCCAGATTAAATATGTGACCTAGTCTTCCTTCCATTTTCTGCAGGATTTTATTAGTTGCTTCTTTTACAGTTGCCGGATCGGTTGTAAGCAAATCTGGATTTAGATTTCCCTGAACCGCAAGCTTAGCCGGTAGTTTGTCGGCAAATTGCCGAAGGCAAACTGTCCAGTCGATACTCAAAACTTCGGTTCCCGTTGTGACTAAAAGATCCGTGTGATGGGCCATTCCCTTAGAAAAGAAAATAAGTGGGACTTTCCCTTTCACCTCGTCGACGATTTGTTTTACCCACTGCAAAGACATCGCATCAAAATCAGATGCTGGGCAAAAACTACCCATCGAGTCAAAAATTTGTAAAGCATCGACTCCCGCCTCGATCTGAAGGTTGAAGCTCTCAATCAAGGCCTCCGTGATTTTTGAGAGAAGATGATCAAAGCATAACCGATCTTGGTAGAATAGGTTCTTGGTACGGGAAAGAGTTTTGGAGGAACCACCTTCTAGCATGTAGGCTGCCAGAGTCCATGGGGATCCCCCGAAACCAATAAGTGCTTTCTTGTTGTCGATTTCTTTTCGGACGAGACGCAGCGCATCCGCTACATAGTTCAGTTTCTCTCTTGTATTGGATGAGTCTAATTTGGCGACGTCTGATCGACTATCGATCCGATACTTCATACTAATCCCACCTTTGTCTTGGAACTCATAAGGTTGCCCCAGAGCCTCTGGAATAATAAGGATGTCGCTGAAGATGATGGCGGCATCGAAGTCAAACCTTTGCAGTGGCATGAGGGTTACTTCGGTGGCGAGTTCTGGAGTGGAAACCAATTCCCTAAACGTGTACCGTTCCTTCAGCCTTAAGTACTCGGGCAAATATCGGCCCGCCTGGCGCATTATCCAAACGGGAGTCCGATCGACCGATAAACAACTGCAGGCACGTTGGAAACGTTCGCGTGAATTCATTCTTGAAATCTTCATTTTATTCTACCCATCGACGAGGCTTGAGGAATTTAGTATAGAGTTTTTCCTCGGCTGATCCCGGGTCGGGCTTCCAATCGTAGCGCCACTTTACAGTTGGGGGAAGCGACATTAGAATGGATTCAGTACGGCCATCCGATTGGAGACCGAAAAGGGTTCCTCGATCATAGATCAAATTGAATTCCACGTAGCGCCCACGGCGATAGAGCTGAAACTCACGTTCCCGACTGGAATAAGGGTGATTTTTTCTCTTCTCAACAATTGGTTTATAGGCAGGGATAAACGAGTCCCCGATTTGACGTAAAAAAGAAAAGGATTTTTCGAAGCCCAACTCATTAAAGTCATCAAAAAAGAGACCACCGACACCACGAGATTCGCTACGATGTTTCAAGTAGAAATATTGGTCACAACGTCCCTTCAAACGTTGGTAAAGATCTCCACCAAAAGGGTCACAGGCCGCCTTTGCCATTCTATGCCAGTGGATGACGTCTTCTTCAAAACCATAGAATGGAGTGAGATCAAAACCTCCTCCAAACCACCAGACTGGTGGTGCTCCTGATCTTGTGGCACTTATGAATCGTACATTCATATGAGTTGTCGGCACATAGGGATTGAGCGGGTGCAAGACAACCGAAACTCCAACCGCTCCAAAGCCAGCTCCCAAAAGCTCCGGGCGCTTGGCTGTTGCCGAAGGCGGAAGCCTTCGTCCAGTAACGTCGGAAAAATTCACCCCTCCTTTTTCAAAAACGGATCCTTCTTCCACGATTATGGATAGGCCGCCGCCGCCTTCTTTTCGAGTCCAATTGTCCCGTCTTGGAGTGATTGAGCTGTCCATATCAGAAATTGATGTGACAATAGATTCTTGGAGCTCCTGGAGGTAGGTCCGAACTCTATCCATTTCGATAGCTTCCATAATTGGGCAGCAGAATAGGTAGTGAAAGGTAAACAGTAAACAGTTTTGATATTGTGTTTAGAAAGATTGGGAATCAGCCATCTTTTGAATAGTTTATTCTTTTCAATGAGGCAGTTATACGGAATAATTGCGACAGCGAAAACAATCTTAGAATGGGACATATTGGGATCCGAGGATATTGCTTAAACAAGCGCAGAATATGGAGAAAAAATTGGGAAAGCTTCAACTGGGCTAAGGAAGGTCTCATTTAGCATCGAAATATATGTAAATTTCTAATCTCATCTTACTGAAAAATGCTTAATGAATAAGGAGGAATATCGTAAGATTTAAATATTTGGCCATGAGTTATATTAGTATTTTTCTGGAAGTTCTAAAGGAAGGTTTTTGGCGCTTCTAACTGGATAGTGACTCCTGCATTTAAAAAACTCCAGGGCGTTCTAAAGAAGCTGCCAGGGCTAGGTTACCGTTCGTCGGAACGCATAGCGTTGCACTTGACGGTGGAACAACCCAAACTCCTTCCGGAGCTTGTCACAATCCTGGAGCTGGCAGCTGAGAGGATTAGAAGGTGCCAAAAATGCGGCAATCTGTGCGAAGAAGAGGAATGTTTGGTTTGTTCTAATCCTAAGAGAATTCCGAATCTCATTTGTGTGGTGGAGCATGTTCCGGATCTTATCGCAATCGAGAACTCCGGTGAATACCGTGGCCTGTACCATGTTCTTCACGGTAAACTATCTCCGATCAATGGAATTGGTCCCGATGACATCAATATCCGTTCCTTGGAAAAACGTCTCCGCGAGAATGAGGTCGTCGAAGTCATTCTCGCCCTCAGCAATGACATTGAAGGGGAGGCTACCTGCCATTACATGCAAGAATCGTTTCTGGACGAATGTGGCGTAAAAGTAACACGAATCGGATTTGGTATCCCGAGTGGTGGTGGAATTGTCTACGCAGATTCTGTGACTTTGAAAAGTGCTCTGGAGGGGAGGAGAGAATATCTCTAGTTTTAAAATTCCCTAGGCGCGGTTAATCGGATAAAGGCCAGATAAGTCAAAAGGATCCATGAACTTTCAGTGTGATAGTATGTGTTTTATGCACTATGGCATTCGGAAAGCTGAACCGTGAACCTTAAAATTCTTAGAGTTTCGCCATGCGGGGTACCTTGATCCAACGAGGGCCTCTTGAGAAGTGCATACTCGCGTGTGACTTGCAGAAGGTTCGGATACGGGGCACTCTTTTTATTCGAAGCTTTAATCCGCGGAATAGCGAGTTAGACTTGTTGGAGATCCCCAGTTTTCGAGAGTCGATAAGCAAACTTTCTGGGAATCAGAGGCCGATTAATTTCTTTCCCATGATCAATGGAGGACATCTGCTATTGGCAGCAGAAAAAACTGCAGTGAATCCCGAAATATAGAGAGTATCTAGTTGGAATTCTTTAATGGTAACAGTCTTGATTGGGAAGAAATATTTCTAGCAGCATATGTTCTCGTTAGGGGAGAATCTATGATTATTGGACCGGAGAGTCCAAGGTGATGAATGTCGATTTCTAAAATTCAAGAGTTGTCTCAAAGAGACACCAAGAGAGGGACAAACAGACTTTGATCGAACTAAGAATATTTAATGAGACTGGAAGTGCTTATGCTCGCGATTTTAAGAGGGCAGATAAGAAATCCTTCAAGTCTTTCAGAAAGATCGAAAAAAGTGGAATCGACAAAATTTGCTAGAAAGCCATCATAAGGACAATGGCAACTGAATCGACATCGAGAAATGACCTGTGAAATCCAGGCTCCCTTTGACCCAGATTCGTGGCGGAGAAATTGAAAAATTAGTCCCATTATCCCAGGACACCTACAAGTATAAACCTAGAATTCAGAAACCTAGATAAATGAATGACAAATTAGTAATCGTAACTGACTACACATGGCCGTCGATAGAGCCAGAGGCGACAGTGTTGCAGAAAGCTGGAGCCAATCTAGTGGAGGCTGGGACAGGCGAGGAAGAAGAATTGATACGCTTGGTTTCCGAAGCTGATGGTATTTTGACTTGCTTCAGGAACATAACGTCGTCCGTGATTGAGGCCGGAAAAAAACTTAAGGTAATCGGTCGTTATGGGATTGGTGTAGATAACATTGATATTGAGGCTGCCACTCGTCTCGGTATTCCCGTTACCAATGTTCCCGCATACTGTTTGGATGAAGTTGCCGAGCATGCCATGGCGTTTCTTCTAGCCTGCGGGCGCAGCATTTGTCGTTACGACTCTTCTATTCGGAAGGGGAATTGGGATTTAGCCTCGGGAAGGCCTATATACCGGATCCGAGGGCGAACCCTTGGCATACTCGGGTTCGGGAAGATTGGCCAGTCCTTGGCAGAGAAAGCCATTGGATTTGGCCTAAAAATAATTGCTCATGATGCCTTCATTAACGACGAAACGATACGTAAAGGTGGGGTGGAACCAGTTAGTCTGGACGAGATTGTTTCACGTTCGGATTTTCTCAGCATTCATACTCCTTTGAATCGAGATACCCGACATCTCATAAATGAAGTGCGCCTCCGAAAAATGAAGCCGGGGTCTTTTGTTCTCAATGCAGCTAGAGGAGGAATCATCGACCTCGAAGCCCTCGCTGTTGCCCTCAAGGAAGGGTGGATCGGGGGTGCTGCTATAGATGTTTTTGAACCCGAACACCTTCCTGATGACCATCCTCTTCTCGATGCGCCAAATCTGATTGCGACTCCGCATGTCGCTTTTTACTCTGAAGAATCTGTTCTTGATCTCCAAAGGTTGGCCGCGGAGAATGTCGCTGCGATCCTCTCCAACCGGCGTCCGGAGTCCGTCGTTAATCCAGAAGTGCTTGAGTTGCCCCGATGGACAAATCTGCAGGTGTGAGTTTTTAGTATTCCCTGATCAGTTATCGAGAAAATGAGGGATAGGAATCAAAAGACGCGGAGATAGAAAAGTTTGGAGACTTTGGCAAATTTTATAGTTTCATTCCCCCCCAACATCTTCCAATTGAGATTGGAGTTATAAAGAGTGAGCCTTCCAGTCTTACCGCCACTCCAGACTCGACAGCCTTTCCATCCGTCACCAAATTCAATGGGCGGTTAGGGTCCGTAGGCACAACTGCCGCGGGCGTAGTATAGAGGTAATACGTGAGCTTCCCAAGCTTGAATCGCGGGTTCGATTCCCGCCGCCCGCAGATGTTGTGTAGCGAAAACTTAATTCTGAGTATAAGTTTTATTGGGATAACTTCCAATCCTTCAGTGGAGCTTGCCAGAGGAATGGGAATCTTTGAAAGGATATAATCATGCTCACACAATTATCGGACCATCTTTTTAGTTATAAGGATATTTGTAACGTTTATGTTCTGGTAGAAGGGGACGAAGCCTTGCTTATTGATACCGGATCCGGGGAGGTTTTAGATCATTTGGACGAAATTGGTGTTAGGAGGGTAGAATGGATTCTCCATACTCACCATCACAGGGATCAGTGTTCGGGTGATTTGCGTTTGCAGGAAGCGGATGCAAAGGTGGCGGTTCCAGAGTACGAGCGGCACCTTTTCGATCAGGCCGAATTATTTTGGCAAGCGCGGCGGATCTACGACAATTATGACTGCAGGAACAATTTTTTCTCGGTGGGATTTAATATTTCGGTCGATGCCACACTCGACGACTACGAATTCTTTACATGGCACGACTACGAATTCTTTGTCTTGCCGGCTAGAGGGCACACCGGAGGATCTTCTTCACTTTTAGTTACGATCGATGGACGGTTAGTAGGATTTACAGGCGATCTCATGAGAAAAGGTGGGCTCCTCTATCAACTTCATGCGATGGAAAATCGATATGGGGATATGTCAGGTGCAATTTTAACTCTTGAGTCGATCCAATCTCTGCGCGATCTTATCAGGGGGGAGTCGGTGGGAGGAAAGCTTTTCCCTAGTAGGGATGGTGCTTGTTTCATGCCTTCCCACGGTGAGGTGATAGACGATCCTCTAGGCGACATCGATCGACTCGAGATGCGATTAATCGATCTCTATACACTTGGGCGTGACGTACTTGCCGCAGGAAGCACTGCGGTTTTGGAGCCATTTTATCTACCGGAACCGAAGTTAGTACCCGTTTCTCGTCACCTTCTATGGGGAGGCAACTGGACTTGTTCCTTCTTTTACGTCCTCCTCAGTGAATCGGGTAAGGCCATGTTCATTGATTACGGTCACGGCCAGTGGGCACATATGCAGGTTGGATCCGAACATGGAATGCTCGGAGATCGCATGCGTTTTGTTGAACACCATCTTAAGGAGCTTCGACAGCGCTGGGGAGTTGAATCTCTCGATTTAGTTGTTCCCACCCATATCCACGATGACCACACTGCTGGCATTCCTCATCTCCAGCGGCATTACGGGACTCGCTGCTACGCCCTCGATTCTGTCGCTCGTGTGCTGACCGATCCGGAGGCTTGGGCCTCGACTCCGTGTACTTTCCACAAACCGATTCGAATTGACAGAATTCTCTCCGATGGGGAGCAATTTGAATGGGAAGAATATACCTTTGACATCTATTTTGCTCCTGGACAGACGGAGTACCACAGTGTTCTTGCCGCACAAATCGATGGGAAAAAGGTGGCATTTACAGGAGACAACCTTTTTTTCCACGACGTTCTTGAAGCTGATCAGGTTGTCCAAAGGCCTTTTCAGACCACCGTTCTTCGAAACAGTTTTCAGCTTGGTATGCACCGTCGATGTGCCGAAGTGATGCAGACGGTACAGCCTGACCTGATCTGTCCTGGACACCGGCATGTCTATTCATTTGACCGACAGCGTCTTGCAGAGTACGTCGATTTTATAGATCGCAAAGAGAGGGTAATTCGGAACCTGGTGGATAAACCTACCGATCATTTTGTTGACCTCTTTTGGGTCCGTCTTCTTCCTTATATTTCCACCGTTGAGGCTGGAGGGTCGATTGAATTTACTGTTCTTTTGCGCAATAATGTTGAGCGTACGGCAAGGTTTTCTGCTCGTCTAATTCCCCCTCCCGGATGGAAGGTCTCTGAATCCCTCGAATCGATCGAGTTGGAGCCCGGCGAGGACGGTAAGTTGAGTCTTAAGGGAGAGGCCCCTAATGATTCCGACTCTCAGCGTAGGCTCATAACTGCAGAGGTTTACATCGACGGAATTTTACAAGGACCTATAAGTGAAGCCCTGGTTACAATAGTGTGAGCTTCCCTAAGAATTTTTTGTCTTTGGTTTGAAATTGCTTCATAAAAAGGGAAATTTTTAAAAGTCCAAGAAACAGTATTGGATTCAGATTTTGACTAAGTTTGTTACTAGGAATCCTCATCACTTTGAAACTGTTTCCTGTACCAACATTTCTCTATCACTTTCCAGTTGGTAGAGGAGGAATTACCTTAACAAAGACTAACCTTCCACAATTGGAGGCTAGGAGTTTGTTGAGCCTAGATTGGTGCCTCATAAACGGGCTAATGGCAGGTCCATTAAACTCTTAGGTCGTGAAATCAATACTGTTCACGGATCTTGATGGGACCCTTCTCGATAGAGATTCTAAGTTGAGCTGGAGAAACAGAAAGGCGCTGTGGAACCTCGGTCACCGTGGTTTCCTGAGAGTGGCGGTGACGGGACGGAGCCTCTTTTCAGCACAACAGGCACTTAAAAAGGGATTTCCGCTAGAATATCTTATTACTTCTAACGGTGCCGGGATTTTCGATTTCAGATCAGGTGAATTGATCACCTCATATTACCTTTCTCAAGAAACAACAGCCGCAGCCATTGAACTCCTCCTTTCCCTGAAAGTCGACTTCATGGTCCACGCACCGGTTCCGGATAATCATAATTTTGTATTCCATAGGAGTGGAGGCGAGAATCACGATTTTTCAAGTCGTTGCGAAAGGTACAGAGATTTTTGTTCACCATTGGACCCGAATCATTCTGGAAGCAAGAAAGCCTCGCAATTTCTCATCGTGGTAACGCCTGATAAGGATCCCGAATACCAGCATCGTGTATTTCAGGATCTATTTCCGAAACTCTCTGTAATACGGACGACTTCGCCATTAGATCAACGTTCTTGCTGGATAGAAATTTTCCCTCCTTTGGTTTCGAAGGCCAAAGCTGCTGACTGGCTTTCTCGGTATCTGGGAATGGAGCGAAGATCATCCTTCGCCGTAGGTAATGATTACAACGATCTGGATCTCCTCGAGTGGAGCCACCGTTCTGTTGTTGTAGCGAATGCTCCGGCAGAGTTGCGCAGAAGATTTACAGTAGTTGCGGGCTACGATAGAGATGGGTTTGCCGAAGCTGTGGAGATTTGGACTAGTTGAGAATTTCTTTATTGCCCTGACCTTTTTGGGATTAAGTTTCCAATAAAAATGTACTTTCAATTTGCCCGTCTCCACTGCATTTCCATCCCGATCTTTTGCGAGATAACGGTGTCCTGTAATCAGTTTAAGCCACGGCTCCATCCTCGTCGGATACTGTACTTGCGTTTTAGTGCCAGTGCTTAAGTACTCGAAGTGGAAGCATATTTTTGATTTGGCCTGATTTTGGGAATGACAAAAATTTGATGGCCTGTAGGGATTTTTATATGTGATATAATCTGGAAGAATAAGGAGGTTATGGCGAGGCAGTATTGGTTAATGAAATGTGAGTTGGAAGAGTGTTCCTTTGACGAGCTCAAGACCGACCGACCTAATAGTACCGGCAAGTGGAGGGGGGTACGCAATTATCAGGCTCGAAACTTCATCCGGGATGAAATGAAAAAGGGCGACCTTGTTCTGTTCTACCAGTCGAATTGTAAATCGCCAGGCATTCCAGGAATTGCCGAGGTTGTGAAAGAGGCCTATCCTGATCCATACGCCTTCGATCCCGATAGTAATTACTACGATGAAGAATCTACTCCGGATAAACCGAGATGGTACTCTGTGGATGTCCAGTGGAAAAAAGCCTTTAGAAAATATGTAAGTCTCTCTGACATAAAGGCGCGAGGTTCCCTAGCAAAGATGCGGGTGGTGCAAAGGTGGCAGCGGTTATCAATCCAACCCGTTACGAAAACGCATTTCGATACCGTGTGTAAGATGGGAGGATTAGGGGGTTGTTCCAAGGTCTAAGACAAAACTCCTATTCGCTGTTAAAATAATGGAGCTAACAGGTGATCTGACCCCAGGACATGATTTAAAATGTGATGAGGTTAGGTGTGAGCGACTAGTGGTGTAGAATGGTGTGTATGATTTTGTCCGAAAACTATAGTATACTTGCAAGGTCATCCGATCCTGAGAATTTGTATACGGGTTCGCCCTCTTTGGCCAATTTGCCTAATGGACGTTTAGTGGCTAGTTACGAGTGGTTTCGGCCCAAACCTCTCAAGGAGGAAATTTTGAATCAGACAGAGATTCTCGTCAGTGATGACGGGGCTACGACTTGGCGAAAGGTCGCGGCTGTGGATTTCATATGGGCATCCTTATTTATTGTCGGTGATGTCCTTTACATTATCGGAAACCGACGGAAAAGCCGTGACATTTGTATTGCGAGATCCTCGGATGGGGGTGAAAGCTGGACTGATATAGTTACCCTGTTTCAAGGACGCTTTCATGGTGCTCCGACTCATGTGTTGCTCCGTTCTGGGATTGTCTACCGTGCCTTCGAAACATGCATGGGTGTGCGATCTGAATGGAAATCGTTGGTGGTGGCGGGAGATCTTTCCGGAGACCTGCTAGCCACTTCTTCATGGAGGATGTCGAATAAGCTAGGGTTCCCTAAAGTGCCTGCCGTTTTGACTCAGGGTAAATACCAGGCAAGTAATGAAGACAAGATCCCCCATGATAGCTGGTTGGAGGGAAATGTCATCGAGGTAAATGGTGAATTTCGGGTTGTATTGAGGACCATTATTGATGGGCACTCGACGGCTGGGTTGGCTGCCGTTTGTAGACTTAAGGATGATGGGTTCGAATTAAAATATTGTTTTCTACAGTTCTACCCGATGCCTGGAGCTCAGTGTAAATTCCACATTGTGCAGGATCCTATTGTGGGACTTTTTTGGACCACGGTGACGATTCCAACCGATACTTGGCAAGATCGGGAGCCTTTACGAGAGATTGGCTTTCAAGGTCCACCTGGCAACGAGAGACGAATTCTAATGCTTATGTACAGCAAGGACGCACTAAATTGGCTCCAGGCGGGGTGTGTTGCGATTGATGGGCATCCCTGCAATTCATTCAGTTATGCATCGCAACTTATATTTGGCGACGATTTGCTTATTCTGGCGCGTACTTCACAGGGAGGCAGGAACCAACACGATACCAATCTGATTACGCTTCACCAGGTTCGAAACTTCAGAGAACTCGCTTTGGACTTAAATCCACGGTTGGATAATCAACCGTAGGGTGTGGTTGGATAACGAAGGCGAATCTTGTGAGGGTACATCGGTTCAAGAGCAGGGTACGAGTTCCCAGATAGTTGAGTGTCATCTTGTTCAGAACCACAGATTCGTTTGCATTACGTTGTTCCGTGATTGTTTCTGGCGACGTTTTGCCGACGTACTCAAAACCAATGATTAGTAGATCCCTAGCTTTTGGCTTCCTTTCTCAGGGTTGTCTTAAGTATGGTCTGCTGGATGCGAAAGGTCTGCCAACAGGATCAAAGAATCAGCGCTAAAAGGATAACGAAATGAAACTTGGTATTAACACTGGATTCATAATGAAATTTGAGTTTGAAGAGGGACTTAGATTTTCTCGGGATATAGGTGTGACGGCAGTTGAAGTTGGCACAATCAGTCCTGCGGCCAAGAAATATTGCGACCTTGACACTCTTCTGGGTGATCGAGGTGAGCTAAACCGTTGGCTTGATATCTACTCGAGTTATGGCATGGAGATTTATTCGTTCAGTGCTCATGGGGAACCATTGACGCCGGATCGGAAGGCAGCTGAAGAATACAATATAAAGTTTCGCAAAACCTGCGAATTGATGGGCAAGATTGGTTCCTCGAGGATGATTGTGGTTTCTGGTTTGCCGGAAGGCGCTGAGGGAGATAGACTCCCGGCGTGGATTGTTAACACTGATTCCGATGTTCTAAAGGACGCCCTTAAATGGCAGTGGGAAAGACGCCTCATACCCTACTGGAAGGAGCATGCGAAAATCGCAACGGATCACGGTATCACCCTCTGTTTCGAGATGCAGATTCTTCAGATGGTTCACACTCCACTTCAACTACGTCGACTCCGTGAGGAACTTGGTCCAGTGGTAGCCTGTAATTATGATATTTCTCACATGTGGGTCCAGGATATCGATCCGTTTGAGGCTTTGTTTTGTTTGAGAGATATGATTGAAAACGTCCACCTGAAGGACACCCTCTATCACGGTCCTAATCTCCGTATAAGAGGAAGATTTGATCCGACAAGTCCAGGCGAGTACAGAGATCGGTCCTGGACTTTCACCCTACCTGGGTGGGGCCATGATGAACAGACCTGGCGCGAACTTATAACTGCCTTACGGTTTATTGGCTACAGCGGCATTCTCTCTTTAGAAATGGAGAGCGATTACATGGAAGTGGAGGAGGGTCTACTGAAAGCGGCGGCGTTCATCAAACCGATGATAATCGAACGACCGACTGGACGTCTCTGGTGGGAGTATAATAATGAGGTTTGAATCGACTAAGGTGCCAAAACATTGCAGTGTCTATTTAAAGTTTTATTAGAGAGAAAGGGAAAGTCATGTCCATACAACTTGAATTTGTAGGCCACGCTTGTTTTCGAATCTGGCAAGACGGCAGGCCCATCATCGTCACAGATCCCTATGCTCCGGACGTACTTGGCGTCCCTGACAGAGGAGCCCAACTTGATGCTGATACGATCATTGCGAGTTCTTTAACAGATGCGGCACATGCCAATCTTGGGCTGGTGCGGGGAAATCCTCGAGTGATTAACGCCCTGGATGTAGCCCAAGGGAAAGAAGAAGTTGCGATCAATGGCGAAACACTGATCACGGTCGCTGCGGCCGAGGATCCCAACCATCCGAGAGGCCCCCAGGATAATGCCCTTTATGCGTTTAAAGTCGGGGATATTTGGTTCATGCATATGGGTGACCTTGGCTATCGGTTAAGTGATGAGGATCTCACCCCATTCGCCAACCACTGCGACGTACTAATGGCGTTAACGGGCGAAAATTTGACGCCGTCCCATGATGATCTTGATCCGATGTTCGAATTCTTGCAGCCCAAGTGGATCGTGCCAATGCACTACGGTA
>CEVA01017230.1_pt1 | contig 13006 bp, 7 predicted proteins | sample 361521 | NCBI WGS metagenome assembly CEVA01 (sample SAMEA2622823, study PRJEB7988) | marine metagenome | isolation source: saline water (ENVO:00002010), including
TCACCAAAAGCAGCAGCAGCCACGAATCTCTCCAGAGGACCCTTGAACGGAAAACCCATGACGGCCAAGTGATCGGAGGAGCCCTGCTTGGAGGAAGACACATTCACCGTTGAAGCCTTCGGATCAAGAAATCCTTGGCGAGCTCCCTCCTGTTCGAATTGGGCTACGCTCAGTTGTAACGAGCGCTGTCCCGGAGCAATGCGCAAGGTGTGAACGATAGCCCCGAAGCCAACCGCTTTGGATGGCGTTTCGAGCACTTCACGCCCATTGATGGCATAGGACAAAACGACTTTTTCGCCGTGAAGGTAGTGACCTCGATATTCCATCCATTTGGAGGGCATCGGGCCACGGGGGAGCAGGTCTTCGGTAGGATAATCGAAGCCGCCGTCGTGAGCCCATCGCCATGACTGTAAACCGGGAATGGCATCGCCATCCATCGTGGGAACCCCCTCGCCTCTTTCCCTGTAGTGCTGGGTACCGGAAAGCTTGAGAAAACCGCCCCTCCAAACACCCACCTGATCCATAGTGTGCAAATTGTAGCTTATGCTGCGCCCGTCTCCCAATTTAACGGTCAGGGCACTGGACAGGTCGCGGCCAAACTGCGAAGCCAAGGCCGGACCGAAATCGCGTTCCTCTTGCTTGGTGACGTCAGCCACAACTTCAACTTCGGGCAAACCTGCCAAGTACTTAGCCGTCACTGCCTGATACTTGGGATGCATCGACTTCATGAACTTTTCGCGGATATAGTGTATGACGTCGTAACGCTCGTGCGGCGTCATCCAAGTCTGGGGCCCCATCAAGCCATTGCCCTTGGTCAGGGTCTGGAACATGGAAAAAGGATCGGTTCCAAACTTCAATTCACCCGTTCCAAAAGCCCTCGCAACTGGCAACGCAGGTTTTTTCCCGTCACTACCATGGCAGTTGACGCAGAGGTTGGCGTAAATCGCCTCGCCCTTGGTGAAGTTACTTGGACCCAAATCCTTCAGTATCCCAGCATGATCCACGGTATTGGGTTCACTGCTTGCCAGTTGCGCTGTAACCGAAACGGGCAATGCCAAAAGAGTCAGGAGTCCGATTGCCAGACCCCAGCCCATGAGAAAAAATGGATCGAAGTGGTAGGAAAGACGCATTCTCAATTTCCACGCCTGGCGCTGGCCCAAGGTCCCGTGATGGCCAAGGTAATGCCAGGGCGCTGAACATTGACGAAGAGGGTGGATCCATCCGGCGAGAAAGTAGCTCCTGCAAATTCGCTGTTGCCGCCTGCATTGCGGGCCAACTTGAAGAACTTGCCTTGCGGGGTAATGCCAACTAGGAATTGCTCCCCGCCGCCATCCTCGCAGAGAATGAGGTCACCCCATGGCGCCACCGTGAGGTTGTCGCAATTGTCGACGATGTCCTTGTCGTTCGGCTCGGCAAAGAGTTCCAGTTCGTCATCGGTCAACTTGAACACCTGCCCATGCTTTCGCTTGCCTCCGTTGGTGCAGGCAAAATAGATCGAGCCGTTGCCATACCACATGCCCTCTCCGCGGGCAAAGCGGGCGGCACCTGCGGCAAACCCGCGTTGGCGCAAGTCGTCCTTGGGGGAATGAACGTCTTTCATTTCAATCCACTTCACTTTCATCTTGTCTCCCAAAGACACCTCCTGCCCAGTCCAATTGCGGGTGTCCAAGCTTTTCTTATCCACCACCACGAGCGCTTGCAGCTTTCCGCCCTTGATAAGTTTGCCTGGCTCATCGGGAAGAAAGCGATAGATCAAGCTATCGTGGCGGTCTTCGGTTTCGTAAACGTAGCCAGTCTTGGGGTCTACGGCGACGGCCTCGTGATTGAAGCGACCCATTGCCTTGAGAGGCACTGAGTCTGCAAGCTTGGGTTGAGAAGTTGCGGGCACCTCGAAGCACCAGCCATGGTCTTCGGCGCAAAAGCGACCCGCTTTTTCGACGGTTTCCTCGCAAGTCACCCAACTGTTCCAAGGCGTGGGACCACCGGCGCAATTGCGCAGGCTACCGGCGAGACTGAGAAACTGGCGCACTTTTTTTTGTTTCTTAGTGTCGTAGACCAAGGTGGTGGTGCCTCCCAGGGGTGGCCCCGATCTGCCGGGATCATACATGGTCTTCCGCAACTCATCCGCAAGCAAGGCGTTTCGGCTGCCGAAGGGGCCGGATCCGGCCCCGACGCCAGGACTAACTTCATGATTCCTGACCAATAAGGTAAGGCCGTTGGGTCCGGGGAAAGCAGCCATACCATCAGGGGCAGCAGGCACGAAAAAACCGTCATCCATCTTTTCACCGGATCGCCCCACGATTTGGTAGGAGAAGCCCTTGGGTAATTCCAAGACGCGCTTAGGATCCTTTTGGAGAGGCCCATAGCCATGAACGAGAAGATTGTTTTTTTCTTGGGCCCTTGCGCTGAGGTGCCCCAAGCCGGCAAAGCCCAAAGCTATAGCTGAAGCTTCATGTAAAAAATGTCGCCGGTTTTGCATATGCTCACGGATATACAGTTCTACAGGATTTGTCATGTATCATTTCTCAAGGTAAGGAGAAATGGGCAGAAGATAAAAGACAGAAGGCAAGCTTCGAGATCGTCCGATCATAAAACCAGCGATTGCCTCTCGAGTTGAAGAGGGTCTTCCACATGAATCGACAAGCCATGGAAATAATCTCGACTTCATGGTTCTTCTTGATCAGACGAATCTAGCTCCAACACCGTAAAGCGATCCTTTCCAACTGCCACGAGGAATCCTTCCTGTCATGACCATCGATATTGAAAGAGAAAAGATAAGAGTGGTCGATTCCCATACGGGCGGTGAACCTACCCGGATCGTAGTGGAAGGAGGCCCTGATCTTGGCAGTGGTTCACTCGCCGAAAGACGACTACGCTTTCAGGAACGTCACGATGATTTCCGAGCAGGGATCGTTCTCGAGCCTCGCGGTTCCGACGTATTGGTTGGAGGATTGCTCTGCGAACCCACCGAACCCGACTGCTGCGCCGGCGTTATATTCTTCAACAACGTCGGCATGCTCAATATGTGTGGCCATGGCACCATAGGCTTGGCCGTAACCCTCGCTCACCTAGGACGAATCAAGGAAGGAAAGCACCGCCTCGACACGCCAGTGGGAGTCGTTGGATTCGAATACCACGGCAATGGATTGGTCAGCATGGAAAACGTTGCCAGCTATCGGCATGCAAAGGGGGTCACCATCGAGGTGGAAGGACATGGTTCAGTGACGGGTGACGTTGCTTGGGGTGGTAACTGGTTCTTCCTCGTAGGTGAACATGGACAAGCGATCCAACCTTCGAACGTGGATCGGTTGACCGATTTCACTCTACGCGTAAGGGCGGCCTTGGAACGTGAAGGAGTCACAGGATCTGACAACGGCGTGATCGACCATATCGAACTCTTTGCCCCTAGCGACAACCCGCAAGTGGACTCTCGTAATTTCGTACTTTGCCCTGGAGGCGCGTACGATCGTTCTCCCTGCGGCACGGGCACAAGCGCCAAGTTGGCATGCCTGATCGAAGACGGCCAAGTCGCTCCGGGACGTACCTGGAGACAAGAGAGCGTGATCGGCAGCGTGTTCGAGGCAACCGGAAGAATGGAAGGCGACAAAGTCATCCCGACAATTTGCGGATCCGCCCACGTAACCGCGGAAACCATTCTTCATTTCAGCGACGAAGACCCTTTTCGAGCCGGCATTGGACAATGAAGGATTCCACCGTAATCGTCGTGGGAGGCGGCGTCATCGGGGCTGCTTGCGCTCATTACTTGGTTAAAGCGGGCCGCAAGGTGACGTTGATCGAGAAAGACCTCTTCGGCCATGCCTGCTCGCTCCACAATTGCGGATACGTTTGCCCTAGCCATGCGTTGCCATTGACCGAACCGGGCGCCGTGGGCACCGCGATCCGTGGCATGTTCAAGTCGAATTCACCTTTCTCGGTAAAGTGGAGGCTCGACCCAAAACTAGCTCTGTGGTTTTTCCGGTTTGCTCGCCGCTGCAACAAGAAAGACATGTTGCAAGGTGGAAAAGCGATCCACCCGCTCCTGGTTTCGTCATTGAAACTGTGGAAAGAGATAATCCACAAGGACAAGTTGTCGTGCGAATGGAAAAGCAAGGGCTTGCTCTACGCCTATGCCTCGAAGAAAGCATTCGAGGCTTTTGCGGCTACCGACGAATTGCTGCGGCACCATTTCAACGAGTCCGCCACCCGACACGAAGGAGACGCTTTACAAGAGTTGGAACCAGCCCTGAAGCCAGGTCTTGCCGGTGGGTGGCACTACGAGGGAGACGCCCACCTGCGTTCCGATTTACTGATGGCCTCGTGGAAGCAAAACCTTGAATCGAAAGGGGTAGAGATTCACGAGAAATGCACCTTGACTGGAATCATCGAGAATCCCGATTCATCGGTAACCGTCAGCACTGACCGCAACCTTTTCGAGGGAAGCCACCTCGTGATAGCAACTGGCGCAGTCACTCCCCACTTGCGAGAAGAACTTGGTTGGCGAGCTCCCATCCAGCCGGGTAAAGGTTACTCCATCACCATGCCAAGGCCTAGGATATGTCCCGAAATTCCGGTGATTTTTCCTGAAACCAAGGTGGGAGTCACTCCCTTCGAGTCAGGTTACCGCTTGGGCTCGACGATGGAGTTCGCCGGTTACGACGAAAGCTTGAATCCGAAACGCTATGGTCTGCTGCTCAAAGGGGCCGAAGACTACCTGCAGGAACCCCATTGCGAACCGATCGAAAACATATGGTACGGTTGGCGCCCGATGACCCATGACAGCATACCTATCATCGGGCCGTGCCCGGGTCGCAAAAACGTAATCCTCGCCACTGGTCACAACATGCTGGGGCTGAGCATGGCGCCCGGCACCGGAAAACTCGTCACGGAAATGATCACTGGCTCCAAGCCACACCTCGAGCCAGCGCCGTATTCTCCCGAACGCTTCTAACCGAAAAGTGCCTTCAGCGTGGAGGTGATTGCACCACGATCACCCTTTCGTCAGGAAGTTTCTTTGGCAGGTAGCGAACGGGAACCGTCCTGATTGGCGTCCCGTCTTGCGCGCTTTCCAAAACCAAAAGTCCCTCCGGCGTGAAAAGCTGTGGTTCTTCCTCCTTATGAAAACGAGTCCAGCCCAGTAATTTGCCCTTATCGTCATAACGATATTCATCACGCCAATTTCTGACGTTGTCGATGAATGGGTCGACGTAATGGTCTTGTCCGTAATCGATCGAGGAGAGGCGACCATTCTCGTCGAAGACGCGCTTTTGGTTGGCGGGGAAGTATACGCTGTAAATGGCAGGGGCAGACCAATGTTCTCCATTGCCGACGAAAAGCCCCACGTCCACGCGATTGGACTCAAGGGCGGACCCGGGAAGAACGGGTCGACGATGATGCCAAGGTACGGTAATTTCCACGACGCTTCCATCTTCGTCCAGTTTGTCGATTTTTATCTCGTCCTCTTTCCCTCTCAAAACAACCCATCGATAAGTCAACTCCTTGCCGGCCAAGTCACGACTTCCTTGGGCATCCAAGGTGATGCTGTGAGTGGGCGCGGTGGTCTTGTAGACGCGAGCCACGGCGCAAGGGGTGTCGAACAGTTTTTGGTGAGGCCGGAAATCAAAGAAATCCTGGGCCGGGATGGGCTGATCCTCATGCATGGCCTTGAACTGAGCGAAGGGAGGGAGCGAATGCTCCTTGATCGCATGCGCTCGCCGTATCATTCTCACGACGTCGAGGTTCTTGGAATCGAAGACCGTGGGATGGGCCTTGCCGGTGAAATAATCCTGAGCGGTTTCCAAGTGGCTGTTGCTGCGACGAAAAATCATCTGCATGGACGGGCCCAAGAAGCCATTTACGGCAAGCTTCTTCTTCACCTCGGGACGGAAGGCCGCCAAGGTGGCCGCAAACGCGTTCATGAACGCCCGGTCGGAACCCGATGAACCTTGGCTGATCACTACGTAAGGCACGTTAGCGGGAAAGACGTCGCCGTATCCCCCTCCGTTTTTCCCGTTAAGCCCGACGTCGTGATCGCGATGCTCGGGGTAAAAATAGAAATGATTACCAACGTAATGGAGGGCAAGGCGGGCAGCCCCGTTCGGTTGCGTCAAAGCGCCGCGAACTTGGCTCCTCCAATAAATGCCGCGAGTCAATGCGGTAGAGGAATTCCCCAGCGTGATCCCGCTGTAAACAAAATGCCTCTGCAAACCGTGATGTAAGTTCCTCTCGCGAATTTTGGGTCCGAACTGGATTCTAGTCAGTTGCGGGTATGCCCTGAAGTTCATGTTGGAATGGGCGTTGTCGTGGTTATCGTAGAGGTCTCCGGCGTTACCGGCGGCGGATCCCGCTTCATACCATTTACCCAACAGCTTGCCCACTTTGTCGTCCAAGGTGGTCACTGGTTTCTCAGCCAAGCCATCTGCCACTCGAATCAAACCCATGAACATCCCGTTTTTCCTACTGTAACCAAGGTTGGACTCGGTCAGGAGCACGGCTCCGTCCTTGCCCGTGGCCACGGTGGCCTTGGCGAACTGAGGCCATGTCGGACCATTCAATGGCTGAGCGGCTTCTTCGAGAACTTTCTTGAATCTGGCATCCTTGCGCAAGTTGATCAGGTCGGGATCCTGCTTGATGTGATCCGGTTTTCTGAAGCCAACCTCCAAGGAACGATCGAGAAGGGCAAAAGACTCATCGATCTTGCCCTTCAAGGAAAGTACGCAGGCAAGGTTGTAATGAGTAGTGGGAGACTTTGGATAACGCTTCGACATGGACCGTAGCAAGGCTTCCGCCTTGTCCAGTTGCTTGGTTCTTATGAAGGCGATGACTTGGGTTTCCTCTGCCTGGAATCGGGGATAGTCGAGGATTCCCAAATGCAACGAGTCGTCACTGAACGCGGGAATGACAAGAATCGCAAACGCTACGGCCAACAAGCCTCCCAGCGATAGTTTTCGAAAACAGTTGGGTGTCGTCATAGCTTGCCTTTGTTTGAAAGATATGCCGTGCGGCGCGTAAATTCCCCTCTTTTGACCTTCAGCTTAACAAGAGAGAGATCGAAAGCATATCCCTTGTGGTCTCGGAGGTAAGTGATGGTATTGAAGGTCAAAAGGACTTCCTGGCTTGATTCGCTTTCATTAAGCACGCCAATTAATGCGGGCATGGGATCCATTGCATTTATAGTACCGAGGAATTCAGCCGCTCGCACACGAACCATGAGGTTGTCGTCTTGCAGGAGCTTCTTGGCCGTCGGGATGAAGGATTTCGCCGCTTCCCCGTGCACGGAGCAACTGATGCAAGCCCAATAGCGTTTCCACGGGTTTTCCGATGCCAGTGCATCCGCAAGGGGAGCCTTCGCCTTGTTGAACGGAGCGAGCGACAAATCAGCCACCGTCACCAGTTCATTGATTTCTTTGGCATGACGACGGCCATAGGCCACGCCATCCCCCAAGGCCTCGGCGGTCATATGACTTTCCGGAAAAAAGCTGAGGTCGTGGATGCGCTTTACTTTCTGGCGAAGAGCATTTCGCAATTCGACGAGAGTTTCTCGGTGTTCGGGATCCCTCGAAAGGTCCGTGACCTCGTGCGGATCGCTGGAAAGGTCGAAGAGTTGTTCGGGAGGTCGGCTTTCGAAAAACTGGCTTTGAGAGGCATTCAGTTTCCCCGCCTTGTAGAGGTTGCGCCACTCGGTGAAGGCAAGCATCCGGTAACGATAGTTGTTCTGCAACCCATCGGGATAAAACGCCTGATAATTTCGGACGTATTTCCATTTTCCTCTCCGCAAAGTGCGTACGAAGTCGTATTTCTCGTCGAAACGATCGGCATAGCCGAATGCCTCGTTTCGCTCCGCGAGTTGCTCTGCGGTGATCCCCTTCCCGAGGAAAGCTTTGCCGTCCATTTGCTGTGGGACCTTGAGACCTGCCAAATGAAGAACGGTAGGTCCAAAATCGATGAAACTGACGAATCCGTCCGTGCGGGAACCCTTCTCGTGATCCACCAGATCCTTGAAATTCTCGGGTATGCGAATCACCAAGGGCACGTGAAGGCCACTTTCATAGGCGTACCCCTTGCCGCGCGGCAAGACCCCGCCGTGATCTCCGAAATAAAAGATGAAGGTGTCCTCCAACAAACCATCCGCCTCGAGGCTAGCCACCACCTTGCCCATGAGTTCGTCGACGACTTTCATGCGATCAAAATACCGGGCATGCGTGTATCGGAAGGTAGGAGTATCTGGATGATAAGGGTGCAACTTCACCTTGTCCTGCGGCGTCTTCGTTCGTTCAGTCTTCATTAGCTTCGCAGGGAAATGCAGCGAGCTTTCATGGCACTGAGCAAAAGACTGCATATGGAAAAAGGGCATGTCCTTGTTCGGACGGCTTTTCCATGAGGCCTTGTTGGAAGAAAGGTTCCAAATTTCTTTCCCGTTATGGTAGAAATTGTAGTCCGTTTTCCGGTTGTTAGTACAATGGTACCCCGCTTTCTTTAGAAGAAAGGTCCATGGCTTGAAGCCCTTGGGCAAGTTGGCCAAAGCCGACTTCCGATGGTATTGAAATCCTGCTCGCGGGGCAAGCAAGCCAGTGGCCAAGGTAGAACGAGCAACCGAACAAACGGGGGCATTGGAGAAGGCGTGATTGAAAGTTAAACCGGAGGCCGCAAGTTTCTCGACGTTGGGCATGGCCCCGAACTCAGCTCCATAATGGCGCAGGTAGTGGACGGAATTATCCTCGGAGACCAAGAACACCACGTTGGGGCGCTTGGCGGCATGCAGGATTCCAGCGAAGAACGAGGAGACGAGAAGACCTAGGGCGAGTTTTTTCATGGAACGGCAGATCGGGGGAAGAATATTTCGGGAAGGGATAGAATTTATTTCAAGCCAATGGCATAAAGATTTTCGTATCCTCTCAAATAAAGACGTTCGTCTACGATCACGGGAGAGGCCGTAAATTGGTCCTTCAGCTTGTTCTTGGCAATGATTTCATAAGACCTTCCGGCGTTCAGCACAGTGAACGTTCCATCGCGGGCGGTGAAGATAACCCGACCGTTCGCGGCGACCGGAGATCCGCGATAGGTTTGGCCATGAAAACGCTCTTGGTAGAGTTGCTCGCCAGTGATTGCATCCAAGCAAAGAACGGTGCCGTTTTCTTTGCAAAAGTAAACGACGCCTTGGTAGACCAACGGAGAAGTAACGTCGGTAGTTCCCTTGTCGGTTCGCCACAGTTCACTCTTGGCTCCTTTCATGATGAGCCCCTTGGCCTCGGAAAGTCGAACCCCCACCATGCCACGCCCCTTCGCCGAGGGAGCGATTACCAAGCCGGCATGAACCACCGGAGAAGCAACGAATCGCAACGTACGGTTGTATCGGTCCTTGGGATTGAGTCCTCCGATCCGCCAAAGCTCCGTGCCGTCAGCGGGGTCGTGCCCGATGCAATAATCGTTGCCATGCGTAATCACGACGTTCACTTCGTCGTGACGATGAGCCGTGGGAGAGGCATAGGAGTGCAAACATTCCGCAACCCCATCACTCTTGCGCTCCACTTTCCAAAGCTCGGCCCCGGTTTCAGGCGATACACAAGCCAGCAAGGCGGCCCCGGCATGAATTAGTTGCAAATAAAGCCGGCTTTCGTGAAGTATCGGCGTGACGTGAAAGCCGAACCCAAGACGAAATTTTCCGTAGCGTTCCTGGGCGTTGAAACGCCAAGCCTCTTTGCCATCGAGTGAAAAAGCCACGACCTCTCCAGTCCCAGTCATGACGATCACTCGCTGACCATCGGAAACCGGAGAAGGCGAAGCGTTTGTGCGCTCCCCATTCCCTTTGCCGTTGGATTCACAAACCTTGCGTCGCCAACTCTCCTTGCCATCTTTGTCAAAGCAAAGAAGCAAGACCTGCTTCTCGAATTCCAAGGTTAAGAAGACATTACCCTTGATCACGATGGGGGTCGAGGATCCCGCCGCAGGCAAGGGTGCCTTCCAGAGAACGTTTTTCGTTTCACTCCATTCATCGGGCAAGGTCTTGGCTTGGCCAATGCCATCCAGCAGCGGCCCTCGCCAATGAGGCCAATCCTCGCCAAGAAGAGACGTCGCCCAAAAGAGGAGCAAGAGAAGCGTGAAAAGGCGCTGTTTCATAATATGAAGTGTCAGGTGATGATGTCTTTGACCACGTGCCCGTGCACGTCGGTAAGACGAAAGTCACGGCCTTGGTAACGATAAGTCAGCCGCTTGTGATCGATGCCAAGGAGATGCAGGATGGTGGCGTTCAGGTCATGTATGTGCATGGTGCCCGGTGTCCATTTATCCTTGTTGGGCTTAATTGGATTTCCGTCGGCGTCGGCGATGTTATAGGCGTAGTCGTCGGTCTGCCCATAAGTGATTCCCGGTTTGACTCCGCCTCCTGCCATCCAGGTGGTGAAGCAACGCGGATGATGATCGCGTCCATAATTCTGGCGACTGAGCTTTCCCTGACAATAGGCAGTGCGACCGAATTCCCCGCCCCAAACGACGAGGGTGTCGTCCAACATATTGAGCCGTTTCAAGTCCTTGATTAGGCCGGCGCAGCCTTGGTCTATGTCCTTGCATTGGGACTGGTGTTCACCCGGCAAGTTGCCATGAGCATCCCACCCGCGATGGAAGATCTGAATATTGCGAACCCCACGCTCGGCCAAACGCCTCGCATTGAGGCAACAAGCTGCGAAGGTGCCGGGGGTACGGGCGTCTTTACCGTACAACTCGAAGACTTTCTCGGGCTCCTTGGACAAATCCATCAACTCGGGAACCGAAGTTTGCATGCGATAGGCCATCTCATGCTGCTTGATACGGGAGAGCACCTCCGGGTCGGCAAACTTTTCATGATGTCTTTTGTTGATCGTGGCCAAGGCATCAAGTTGAGCCCTGCGGTCATCGGATGAAACACCCTTCGGGTTGCTCAGGTACAAAACAGGATCACCTTGACTGCGAAGCAGAATGCCTTGGTGGTCGGATGGCATGAATCCCGTACCCCACAAGCGGCTAAACAAGCTCTGTTCGGCGAAGCGGGTACGGGCATGCATCACGACGTAACTGGGAAGGTCTTCGTTCAAGGTGCCCAAGCCATAGCTTAACCAAGCTCCCAAGCTCGGGCGACCAGGCACTTGGCTGCCGGTTTGTATGTAGGTGATCGCGGGATCGTGATTGATGGCCTCGGTGAAGGTGCTCTTTATCACGCACAGTTCCTTCGCCACGGTTGCGGTGTGAGGAAGCAACTCGCTCACCCAGACACCCTTGTGGTTGTTGTCGTGTTTGGCGAACTTGTATTTACTGGGAGCAAGCGGCAGGGTCTTTTGGCGAGACGTCATGCCGGTGATGCGCTGACCGTCACGCACGTGCTTCGGCAAGTCCTTGCCGTAATCCTCCGACAATTTCGGCTTGTAGTCCCAGAGGTCATGATGACTCGGACCTCCGCTCATGAAGAGATAGATTACTCTCTTGGCCTTTGCGGGATGATGCATGCCGGCTTTGTTGCCCGCAGCGGCAAGCAAGTCGGAGCCCAAGAGATTGGCCATGGCGGCAGTGCCTAACCCAAGGGCGGCTTTCCCGAAGAGTTGCCGCCGCGTCATCATCAGCTCGAGGTCCCGATAGTGGTTGTTATTCATGACAGATACCTTTGGGAAATAAAGATCGAGGGGTTTAATAAATGAACAGGGCAGCGTCACTTGCCAATACAATGACCGCCAACTGTGTCCATGCAGCGACTTCCGCCGCCTTCAATTTCGGGTCACGGGGAATATCTCCAACCGAAAGCAAGGCCAAGGCGTCGCCCTCCGCATCCATGTATCGCTCCCGCATGACTGCCAACAGTTTGGCGCAAGCCGCTCGCTCGACCTCGCTAGGCGCCCGAGAGGCCAGTAAAGTAAAGAGATGGTTCAAGCGGGCGTCGTCATCCTTGGCTTGGCGAACCAATCGTTCGGCCAACTTGCGAGCCGTTTCCACTCTTTGGGTTTCGTTGAGAAGGGCCAAGGATTGCGTGGGCGTGCTGGTGCGTGAGCGTTGAACGCAACTGGACTCCCGGCTAGGCGCGTCAAACAAGGTCATCATGGGATGAGGACTGGTACGTTTCCAGTAGACGTAGAGACTGCGGCGGTAAAGTCGTTCTCCTTTGTCGGCCACGTAGTTCTTGGTGTTGCTGCCGGGATGCATGAGAGCCTTCCACATACCGGAGGGTTGATACGGCTTTACGCCTTCGCCACCCATGAACGGATCGAGCAATCCCGAGGACCACAGCGCAATGTCCCGAAGGACCTCGGCGTCCAGGCGGTGACTTGGTCCGCGTCCCAAGAGACGGTTTTCCGGATCAGGGAGATCCGCGCGCCGAGCGGAACTTTGCCTGAAAGAACGACTAGTGACCATGGATCGGAGCATTCCCTTCAAATTCCAGCCACTTTCCCGAAGCTCGACGGCCAGCCAATCCAAAAGCTGCGGATGGGTGGGTTGTTCCCCTTGGAGACCAAAGTCAGCGGGCGTGCGCACGAGCCCTTCGCCAAAGGTTCGCTGCCAGATTCGGTTTACCAAGACGCGGGCGACCAATGGTTGCTCGGGAGAAACCAACCATTGGGCCAAGCCCAGTCTGTTGGCAGGGGCATCCTTGGGCAGGATGCCCAAAGCTGCCGGAACGCCTGGTTGCAGAGGCTCTCCTTGCGGTTGGTCGTATTCACCGCGATGCAGGAGCTTCGTCACGCGAGGCTTGGGCAACTCCTTGGCAACCAAGGTGGTGGTGAATTTCTTCTCCGCTGCAGCGATTCGACTCGCCAAGTCGGCCGCTTTCTTCTGCAACTCGGACATCGGATTCGCCTTGCCGGCAACTTCCGCTGAACCAAGGGGCGCCTTCCATGAAACCTTCAGGACTTCGCCACCGGTGTTTTCAAAGAAACGCACTTCAAGACGGTGTTTCCCGGCCTTCAGTGTAACCTTACCCTCGCGTGTCACCTCAGGATGAAGGCCGTCATTGTCGACCACCTTCTTGCCATCAATGAACAACTGCGAACCA
>CEVA01037064.1_pt1 | contig 13006 bp, 6 predicted proteins | sample 361521 | NCBI WGS metagenome assembly CEVA01 (sample SAMEA2622823, study PRJEB7988) | marine metagenome | isolation source: saline water (ENVO:00002010), including
ACATACCATCACTTCCTCTGCATCTGCTGAGCATCTTTTTAGGAGCAATACTCATTACTTGGCAGACTCAATATTTAGTACCTGGCATTTCTTTTGGCGCCAGGATTACAGAACTATTTGCCAGACTAGAAGCGTGGTACAACGCTGCCGTTACAGGTAAAATTAGTACCGAATTACTGCCTTTTACAATAATACTCCTCTCTCTCTCCTGGCTATTAGGATATCTTAGTTCTTGGTTCCTTTTCCGTCATGGTAATCCTTGGTTATGTTTGATTGCAGCTGGTCTAGCATTATTCACGAATCTAAGTTTCTTGCCTACTGGATATGAAAACAAGTTTTTTCTTTTCATGTTACCTGCCATGTTACTTATATGTAGAGTCAGCATGGCTCAAAAACATGATAAATGGCTAACTTCTGGAGTTAAATTCAGTATCTCTAGTAGTTGGGCAACTTTAGGAACCGTAACTGTACTCATTACATTAATTCTTGTGATATCGACGGTGATGCCAGTTAAAGTTTACGTTTCTCAACAGGCGGTCGAGATCTGGAAATTGGGCAGGGCACCAGTGGAGCAATTAGAGGAAGAATTCGCAAGGTTATTCTCCGGCATTACTTCTAGAAAGGAGATGTATGGAAGGTTTTTCGGTAAAATATTGCCATTTCAAGGACGTATTTCATTCAATGGCGAAAATGCAATATCTACTAGCTCAGAGGTTCCTACTTATTTAGTATCTAGGACTTACAGTAACTATACGGCACAAGGATGGTTAGCAGCCCCTACGCAAAAACAACTAATCACTACTAATTCATTTCCTCCACCCAGTGAAAATATAATGCGATCAATAAATTCTCAAAGTATTCAATTAGATTTTAATTCTAGTAAAGCTTTTCATGGAGGTAATGTTACCTGGATTAGTCGAGATGCGTTCGTTGAAACACTAAACCCACTGCAGTTTGACATTGAACTAAAAAATACGTCGCTGAATGCCGCATTTCCGGAAGATGTCAAAGATTTTGCAGTTAAAATCCGTCAGTATAGTCCTTTGTCAACAAAATATGACCTGTCCAGAATTTCCATGATGCTTCCTGAAGAGTTACTCCTACACAGTCCTAACCCTGACGACCCTGGATTAGATGGTTCACCACTGACTAAAATTACTTTAGAAAGAAAAGATCCGCTGATACCAGATGTAGTTTCATGGACATTTGATGGAGTCGTGCAGGCTGACGAGACGTACGCTGTAAAATCATATGTATCAGAAGCATCAAACGAAGATTTGCGACGCACCGGATCAAATTACAACAATTTTATTAAAGACCACTATCTACAACTTCCAGAGAATTTTCCTCCTAGCGTAATAAATCTGGCAAGAAATCTGACAAGAGATGCGGATAACCCTCTCGATAAAACTCTATCAATCCAAGAATATCTACGAAGTGATATATTCGAATACTCTCAAGATATAGATAAACCTCCACCTGAAGCAGATGGAACTGAATATTTCTTGCTAAATACCAAAAAGGGTTATAGCGATTATTTCGCTTCCTCTATGGCAGTAATGCTAAGAGCTTTGGGAATTCCAACAAGAATAGCTGCTGGATATGGCCCAGGATCACCTGACGACAGCCAAACACGCAGGAATATACGTGACTCTGACAGCCACACTTGGACCCAAGTATATTTTCAAAATCACGGATGGGTAGATTTCGAACCTACTTCTAATTGGCCTGACCCACGATCTGAAGGAGATGGTTTATACAGCAACAGTGGTGTTGGTAAATCTTATGCAGATGAAGAATGCTTTGAATTGCTTGATTTTACCGGAGGGAACATGTCCGTTGGACAAATTTGTGAATCTGACGGGACACAAGATGATGTCCTGTCCCAAGAGCTACCATCTCAACCAAGCCCTATTGAAGTGATTGATATAAATGCTGTACCAGACAGTCCTATAGACACGAACGATTCCGGATCAGCTATTACATGGATTGCCTTGGCAATAATAATCTTCGTGACATTGAGTACGATAATTAGACTATTTTGGATTCGCTCATCAAAGAACGTTCCTACTCCTGCACATTATTATGAGAAAATGTGTAGACTAGGTTTAATCGCCGGACTACCTAAACTATCTCATGAAACACCTCTTGAATATGGAGAAAGACTCCAATCTTCTGTACCTGCGTTATTGAAATCTGCTGAAACTATAGCGATCTCATTTTCTGAATATCGGTACAGCACGTCCAGCCTGCAAAATGAAACACAAAATACTCTAATGCAAAAAAGTTTTGCGACAGCCAATTTACGAGAATCGCTAAGAACTGTTCGTAACACCTTAACAATGCGCTCATTCAAACGGATTAGTGGCTTAGGAGAAAATTAGATTTTCGAATCCAATTTTTATCATGACATTGTAGAAGTTTCTTTAGGGTGGATCGGGATTCTAGGATCTTCCAAAGGGTTGCGCAAAATCACTCTCCCTCAAAACCATCCCAATAACTGCCTCAAATTATTGGGTCCCAATGTCGACAGAGGAGTAAGGGACTATTCTTACTTTACAAAAGTAGCTGAATCATTATCTATGTATTTCGATGGAATACCTGTCTCATTTGAAGAAAATTTAATTGACCTGCAGGGAGCTAGCATATTTCAAAAACTAACTTGGCAAGCATGCCGGAAAATTCCTATAGGCGAAACTAGGAGCTATAAATGGCTAGCTGTCAAAATTGGAATCCCTAGTGGAGCAAGAGCTGTAGGACAAGCTATGGCAAAAAATCAGCTACCTATAATAGTACCGTGCCACAGAATCCTTGGGATTAAAGGGCAGCTCGTCGGATTTGGAGGAAAAGCGAAACAAACACGAATGAAACACAAACTCTTAGAATTAGAATCTACCATGAGAACTAGGAAAGGGTTGGAGGTATAGAATCGCCTGATATTAAATTAGTTTCGATCCTTCAAACTACGTAGTACTTCAAACGCCTTTTCCTTATTTTTCTTGTCGACCAACACTCTAACCGGAGAAGCAGATACTCCTAGAAACGTCGTGAAGTCTCCTTGCCCAACAAGTGCCGGTACTCCAGCATCCACTAAAATATCCCTCCACATTTCAGCTTCTATTTGTCCGGGAGCGGTAGCAATATGCACCCAATTCATCCGGCATTCTCACTAATCATAACTTCTCCCCTTGAACCTATAATTTTCTTGAGATCCGACTCAAGTGTAGAATCAAGGTTTACTGTCACAATCGGCCACTCCATAGACACAATCCTTCCATCTAAAACAACATCTAAGTACACCTTAGATTCACCCCTGTTTTCAAGTAATACCTGCGTTACATCATCGAAAATTATCCTGTCATCTTCCAAATTATCGGATTCATACAACTTGACCTTCAAAAACAAATTACCATGATTCTTATCACCTCTTTGGTTATCTGAATTAGGCCCTAACCCTGATGGTCTTGATTGAAGATTCGTCAATAATTCACCTCTCTCTGCATCCAGCTCCACTGGGTCACCAACGGGTTCGATATCACTTCCTATAACATATTCTTTGGCGCCTATACAACTGATACTTACTTCTCCGTGTCGTATACGAACGGCACCTTCAATTGTAAGTAGCTTTCCATGCTCCCAAAGTCCTTGCGTGATTGTTAAACGATCATGCCACACAAATACTTCTACACTAGAATCTAATAATGCAATAGTAGCTATTATAAACGGCTTGTTTTCGCGAGTTGTTCTATGCGCGACATTGGCAACCTGTCCCGCCAACACAATCTTGTCCCCCCTCATACCGTCATTAATTTGACTAGCCGATGTTACAGCACTAGCAGACACATCACGAACCAGATTCATAAGCGGACTTTCTGTCGTCAAAGCTACTCCCATTAACTCTATTTCCCATGCATAACATTGCGACGATGATAGTTCTACTTCGGGTATATTTATATGTGATAATGGAGCTTCTACAGATTCTCCGAAAAGGTCAAACATGGAAGTCTGGTCTGAATTTTTCAAACTCGATTCACTATGTGCAAGCGAGAGGATCCGATCTATGGATTCTATCAATCCTCCTCGAAGCCCTAGATCATCAAAAGCACCGGCCTTAATCAAACTCTCCATAGTCTTTTTGGTCAAACCACTACAATCAGCAGTTCTACACATCACTTCAAGTGATTCAAAAGGAACCCCCTCCTTCCGGGATTCAACTATTCCTCTTACTGATTCGCTACCTACATTTTTTATGGATGAAAGACCAAACCTGACAGCCTTTCTTCCATTCTCGTTTGGATCTACAGTAAAATCCACTCCACTATGGTTTATGCTAGGAGGCAAAACGGTAATATCTAGCCTTTCACACTCTGCCACAGCTGTGGCAATCCTGTCACGATTTCCAGCATATGAATTCATTAGACATGCCATATACTCCACGGTATAGTTCGCTTTAAAATAGGCTGTCCAATAGGATATAAGACCGTAACTCACTGCATGTGCCTTAGCAAAGCCATAGCCTGCAAAGGGCTCTATCAAATCAAAGACGTTTCCTGCAATGTCCAAAGAATGTCCCAGATTTAGTGCTCCTTGAATGAATTTTTTGCGTTCTTGCGCCATTATTTCTGGAACTTTCTTCCCCATAGCCTTTCGCAAGATATCTGCCTCTCCTAATGTATATCCAGCAAAATCTCTTGCGATCAAGAAAACCTGATCCTGGTAAACTATAACTCCATGAGTGTCAGAAAGAATATCTATAAGTGTTTCATGTGGGAATTTGACTTGTACGCGACCGTGCTTAGCGTCAATAAATGTCTCGATATGTTCCATCGGACCCGGTCTGTATAAAGCTATCATTGCCGCGACATCCGAAACAGAACTCGGCTTTAATTCTTTTATGTGCCTAGTCATACCAGCGCTTTCCATCTGGAATATGCCAACTGTGTCACCTCGAGCAAGGAGAGAAAACGCTTTTGCATCATCAAGTGGTATCTGTTCGAGTTCTATTCGAAATCCTTGCTTTTCAGATATAAGATCCAATGCTTTCGCCAGTATAGTTAAATTTGTCAATCCTAGAAAATCGAACTTTAATAGTCCTAGTTCTGCTACTGGAGCCATGGAATATTGAGTCATAGCTATAGAACCATCCCCACCACCCGTAGCCTTCTGGACGGGAACATTAACATCCAAAGGTTCTTCCGAAATCACTACGCCAGCAGCATGAGTACCAGCATTACGTATCGTGCCTTCAAGCCCTTTTGCCGTATCCAATAGATTTGTGACTGTCGAATCTGCCTCATATACTTCCTGAAGCTCGGAGCTTTCTGACAATGCTTCGTCTAACGATATATTCAAGCGCGCGGGAACCATACGGGCGATACGGTCCACTTCAGAGTAAGGCATATCGAGTGCACGACCTACGTCCCTAACAGCCCCTTTAGCTCCAAGAGTTCCGAAGGTTATTATTTGAGCCACATGTTTACTACCATATTTTGAGACAACATAATCAAGTACCTCGCCCCTGCGGTCATCCTGGAAGTCCATATCGATATCTGGAAGCTCTTTACGTTCAATATTTAAGAATCTCTCAAATACAATCCTATAGGACAGTGGATTTACGTCCGTAACATCTAGACAGAACAGTATTAAACTTCCGGCTGCGCTACCCCTGACAGCTGAAAGTATCCCTTTTGTTTTAGTAAATCGAAATATATCCCAAACTATCAAAAAATAGTCAGCAAATTTAGTTTGCTTAATCACATCGAGCTCGAAATCCAGCCGTTCTTTCGCAGTCGAATCGTACCCTGGGATCCTCCGAGACAACCCTTCGTAACACAATTGGGTCAAGTATTCATCAGCGCTTAGGCCGTTGTCCAACTTATACTGTGGCAAATGAGCCTCAGAAAAATCTAAGTCCAAATTACACATTTCAGCTATGACATTTGTGTTTGAAATGGCATCAGGAACTTCGCTAAAAATAGCCTCCATTTCCTCTGTGCTTTTTAAGTAATATGAGTCTTCTGTCATCCGAAGACGGCGTTCGTCGTTAACATTGGTATTAGTATGTATGCATACAAGAATATCGTGCAATCTCGCATGCTCCTTTACCACGTAATGGGAATCGTTTGTTGCCACTAACGGAATACCAAGATCCTTATGAATATCAAATAATCCTTTGTTAATTGCAGGGAGTTGATCCACTCCACCATGTTCCATAAGTTCGAGATGATATTCTGGAAACAAATCCCGGTACCAAATTGCTGATTGTTTGGCTTCATCGAAGCGTCCTTGGGAAATCAAGGATGGTATTTCACCACTTGGACATCCGGACAAAACTATGAGTCCTTCATTGTATTGCTCGAGCAACTCCCGATCGATACGAGGTCTGTAATAAAATCCTTCTAGATGTGAATCACTCACTAGTTTTATTAAATTTTTATATCCCTGATTATCTTTTGCAAGAACAGTCATATGAAACGGAGTCTTTTCATTAGGATTCTTATCGTGCCTACTTCCAGGAGCCACGTACATTTCACAACCGATAATAGGTTTTATACCTGCTTGTATGGATGTCTTGTAAAAATCTATAGCTCCATACAATCCCCCATGATCGGTAATCGCTAAACTATGCATTTTGTGCTCTGAGGCACGTTGAACAAGGTTACCTATTTTGCTAAACCCATCCAACATGCTATATTCGGTATGGACGTGTAAATGCGTAAACAAAATTCCCCCCAAATAATAATCACTCAACCATACTACATTTCTCTAATCAGTTCGTCTGCCCTAACCTACGAATCATGGGATTATTCACACTTAAGAACACAACGATAATTATTCTACAGCTCAAAGAAAATATTGAGTCATTATAGCAACAGTCACATCTTAAAATTGCAATGGGCAAACCAATAAATTGAAGAAGTTTTCGACACGACAGGTCCGTTACAATGCGAATTCAACACCAATATTTTCTCTAATTCAATAAGAATGCGATGTTTAACATCAAAGATACATCAAACACATAACAATGGTTACATGTGGTACCATAATTGTCTGTACCTTAGATGGCTGGAGATATCTGATCGACGCGTAATACAAAATTTAGCTTAACGCTTAAGTGTTCCGTAGCTAATCAGTAAGAGGATTTTAATGGGTAATATATCACTGAAACTATTCAAGAGAATAGTTGTCGGCAAAAAAGTAAAAACGTTGAGGGAAAGTGGTACCACGCCTGTACATTTTTATGGCCGAGGGGTAGAATCTCAATCTCTTCAAGTAGGTACCAAAGAACTTAAATCAGTTATTTCTCAAGCTGGCGGCAATATTCCTGTTGATGTAGAAATTGAAGGTCAGGATGGGACAAATCTATGTTTCATTCAAGAGGTACAAAAACATCCTTCAAATGAAGCTTTATTACATGCCGACTTTAACAGAGTCGATGCTGATAGGGTTCTACAAATAGAAGTACCGATTGTTTTGACCGGCGAGGCTCCAGCAGTTAGAACTCAAGGCGGGACTCTTCTTCAACCTCTATCGTCTGTTTTGGTTGAGAGTTTGCCCATGAATATACCAACTTCATTTGAATTGGATGTGAGCCAATTAGACGACTTTGAAAAGTCTCTTAGAGTAAGAGACATCTTAAGTAACTCAGATGTAAAACTACTCAGAAATGAAGATGCGATGGTAGCGAGAGTAGTTGCTCCCAAGATAGAGGAAGAGCCTGTAGCCGAGCAGGAGGAATTAGAAGGCGAAGAGGGAGAAATCACTGGTTTGGTCGAAGGCGAAGGTGAAGATCAGTCCACAGAAGAATCAGCGCGCGCAACTGAATAACTTTACGGAAGCAGATCGAATCCGAGAAATAACATCACAACGCATCATCCCGTACGACATCTTTGAGTATTAAGTCCGACTTTAAGTACATGAGTCTGTTCATTCCCCATTTATGCTAGATTTGATATCTATTTTCCTATAATCTGGTGACTGAGCATTTTGTATGCATCTCTTTGTAGAAACCACGTGTTATTATATTTTGTATCAGTCAAATGATTCTAAATACCGATACCTTCACCTAAAGCCTCAAGGATTTTTGGAGACGGATTATGGCCAAAATACATATTCTAGGTGGTGGCACCCCCACCCCAACGGTATCTAGGTTTGGCTCCTCATATGTTGTCGAAATAGGTGGTGATTATATAATGGTGGATTGTGGGCCTGCCACCACCCAAAAATTGGTAAAGGTCGGACTGTGGCCAACGACCATAGACTATCTATTTTTTACCCACCATCATTTCGATCACGATGTCGATTACCCCTGCTTTCTTCTATGCCGATGGGATCAAAGTGTTGGAAAAGAAAACGTGCTAAAAGTTTTTGGTCCTAAACCTACAAGAAAACTTACAGAAGGTATCATTGGTGATGAGGGATTGTTTTACCATGATATAAATGCTCGAATAAACCACCCTGCTAGCCAAAAAGTCTTTGTAAATAGGGGTGGGTCACTACCCCGTAAAGCTCCACATGTTTTGGCTTACGATATTGAACCAGGGAAAGTATTTTCAACTCCAAATTGGGAAATTACGGCGTCGATAGCCGAACACGCACAACCATACTTAGATTGTCTCGCTTATCGCATAGATAGCCGAGAAGGATCAATAGTTTTCACTGGTGATACCCGACCTTGCGCATCCGTAGTAAAGCTTGCAGAGAATGCCGACATAATGTTTTGCATGTGCTGGGATCACCAAGAAATTATGGATGAGAATGGGGAATCTATTGGACAGACTGGAACATTGGGTGCAGCTCAAATGGCACAAAATGCAAATGTGAAGAAATTGGTTCTAGTACATATGGGCCCAAATTTGTCACACAAGGATTCTGAATTCAAAGGTATTAATGAGATGGCCAAAATTTACGATGGCGACATTGTATTTTCAGAAGAACTAATATCTATAGAAATATGACTCATATTGGAATACATATCTTAGACAGTCCAAAGTAATAGTATCCATGCTAATATATTTGCCTTAGAGGCTAGCCTAGTTACATTAGGCTAGCCCTCTAGCGCTTGACACATCTTAAACTTAAGTTCCCAGAATAGTACATTGAGAACCTAGCTAGTGAGATAACTATATGAAACTTAATAGGCTTGGCTGTCTACTAAATAACCATCCTTCTTTTCAACAACTGGCCCATGCTCTTGGGAAAAAATCTGGCAATCTACATATACAAATACTATCAGAAGCCACACCGTACTTTCTTTCTACACTATTAATCAAAACAGGGCGGCCAATTATTGCAATCGCTCCGACTCCTAAAAAAGCACAGTCTTTATACGAACAGCTTCTGTTATGGACTGATAATAACCCCCAAATATTACATTTTCCTGATATGGAAATGTTGCCTTTTGAACGGGCTACGCCCGACATTCCCGCAATGCATCGAAGAATTCAAACCCTGTCTCGACTTATTAACAAGGACAATGATGTTCCTCTACTTGTAACTTCGTTATCTGCAATTAGACAGAAAACTATTGATAGAGAAATCTTTGAATCTAATATACAAATCGTAAACATTGGAGATTCTATAGCCATTAGCGAATTATTATCATCTTGGATTCGCACTGGATACGAATTTCAACACAACGTAACATCTCCCGGTCAATACAGCAGAAGAGGGGGAATATTGGACATTTTCCCCGTAGGATCCGAATCACCATTCCGATTAGAATTTTGGGGAAACAATGTAGAGAGCATACGTATTTTTCATACCGCAACTCAAGTGTCTACCCAAAATGTCAATTCGATAGAAATTACTCCTGCTACCGAATGGGCCCCCAGTATACTCGATCCTGAAATGCTACATACGTTAGTAGAATCAATTGATTCATCCAACTGCACAGTCAAGACAAAGGGACTCATCAGTAGAGACTTAGATTCAATTAATGAAATGGGTGATTTGGATAATTTAAATCTCTACTCCAGTCTCTTTACAACGGGATCAGTTTTTGATTTCGTACCAAGTACTGGGATTTTGTGTTCGGAAATTCCAAACGACATCGCATCTCACTTAGAATCAACAGACAGACGAGTTAGCGAAATACAACAAAGTAAAGAACAGCGGGGAGAATTACCTTTGAATGTTCCCTCTCCTTTCTATGCAGGAGGGGATATTCAAAATTTCCTAAATGAATTCAACCATAGACTTGACATTACTCAATGGGGCACAGATACAAATGTTCACAAAAAAATATTTAAGTTCCCTATTGAATCGATCAACCCATACGACATCAACAATGCGAGATTTTCTCAAGAAATTTCAGACATGGTTTCCAAAGGACATTTTGTAGTAATGATTACTTCTGTGCCGAAGCGACTGAAGGAAATTCTTGAAGAAAAAAACATAAACGTTATCTCACTAAAACACGTTGATCACATTCCCGTAAAAGATAGAGTGCTTATTCTAGATAGCCAGGATGAAGGACCGATTGGAGGACTTATATTCCCTACAAAAGAATTCAAATTAGTAATCCTAGGTGACACCGAAATTTTTGGTGTAGCCAAAAAGGGTAAATCAGCAAGGCGTAAAAACATCAGAAAAAATTCCTTTCTATCCGAACTTGCAATTGGAGATTTTGTAGTACATGTCGAACATGGCGTAGGGAAATTTAAAGGTATAGAGGAATTTCCAGAAGACAAAACTGAGCAGGAGTATCTGGCATTGGAATACGCCGCAAATGACAAACTATATGTGCCTATAGAACATATCGACCGCATCGGCCCTTATGTAGCCCCTATTGACAAACCACCTAAACTTACACGCTTAGGTACTCAGGAATGGATCAACGCCAAAAAACGTGTGGCTCGTTCAGCAATGGAAATGGCATCTGAGCTCATATCTCTTTATGCATCCCGAGAAATGGTAACCGGGCACAAATTCAAACCAGATACTAAGTGGCAACAAGAACTTGAAAATTCATTTCCGTACAGAGAGACATTAGACCAATTAGAAGCGATTAGAGATGTAAAAACAGACATGGAACGAAACACTCCTATGGATAGACTGATTTGTGGAGATGTTGGATACGGAAAAACAGAGATAGCTATAAGATCCGCTTTTAAGGCTGTAATGGATGGGATGCAGGTCGCTATACTAGTGCCAACCACTGTCCTAGCTCAACAACATTACGAAACATTTTCCGAGCGTCTTAGTGCCTATCCAGTAAACATTGATGTTTTAAGTCGATTTCGTAGTGAAAGAATTCAAAGCAACATTTTAGACGGGCTTAAGCATGGGAGCATAGATATTTGCATAGGCACACATCGCCTCGTACAGAAAGATATAGGATTTAAGAATCTAGGACTAGTGATAATCGATGAAGAACAAAGATTCGGCGTTGCACACAAAGAACGGCTAAAACAAATTCGCAATGAAGTTGATGTTTTAACTATGACTGCCACTCCTATCCCACGAACTTTGCATCTTTCACTTGCCGGTATACGAGACATGAGTATGATTGAAACATCTCCAGAAGAACGTTTGCCTATCAAAACATACGTTTCTGAGTTCAGTGACGATCTAATTGTAGAAGCTATCCGTCGAGAAATGGACAGGCAAGGACAGGTCTTCTTCCTGCATAACAGGGTCCAAGATATCGACTATATGGCCAAGTATATTAACAATTTAGTTCCAGAAGCCAAAATAGGAGTAGCCCATGGGCAAATGCTTGAAAAACAACTCGAATCCACAATGCTTAATTTTGCTGCAGGAAACATGGATGTACTGGTCTGCACAACGATAATTGAATCGGGTTTGGACATTCCCAACGTGAACACTTTAATTATGAACAGAGGTGATCGATTTGGATTGTCCCAATTATATCAACTCCGTGGACGTATAGGACGAAGTTCTCGTAGAGCCTACGCCTATATGCTAATTCCCCCATCAAAATCTCTCACCGAGACTGCTGAAAAACGTCTCAAAACTATGTTGTCAGCAACCGAACTAGGATCTGGATTCCAAATTGCGATTAAGGACCTCGAACTTCGAGGCGCCGGAAATGTACTCGGTTCAGACCAAAGCGGACACATCCATTCAGTAGGATTTGACCTGTATACCAAACTGCTAGCGGAGGCTGTTGAAAACATAAGAGGGAAAGAAGGGTATTTGAATTTCAATAATGAATCCGATTTACATCCTAATGTAGAAACCCATGACAACGTCCATGTGGACTTAAGAATCCCTGCTAATATACCAACCTCTTATGTCGAAGATGTGTCCACAAGACTTGGGATTTACAGAAAAATTACGTTGATAAATACCATAGAGGAAGTTATTTCACTGGAACATGAATTCCTAGACAGATTTGGTTCCATCCCAATCCAAACTGTTAATTTATTGTACGTTGTAAATTTAAGGATTAATGCCGCGAAAGCCAGCATATCGTCAATTGTCCAAAATGATAAAGAAATAATTCTAACTCTATCTGATGAAACTGGAGGAGCAAAGAAAGCGATACAAAAACTATTGGGGGGAAAAGTCGTAGTAGGAAATAAGCAGATACGAATAAATATCTCTGGATTGAACGGAAACTGGGAAACCTTCCTTGCAAACCTTATTGATCAATTAGTGACATTTCGAACTAACTTATTATCATTGTAGACCTGATTCAAATATTTACTTACAAAATCGGATATCAGAAATTTGCCTGCAAGGCATTGGGTAACTCCTTGAGTGTGGTTACGTAAGGATATTTTGTAAATTTACTATGATTGCCATCACGGTCTATGAGAACCGGATTTATACCTACTTCAGCTGCTCCCTGAATGTCAGAAATCAATTGATCCCCTACGTGAACAGCTTCTTCAGGCTTTACACCAGCACTAGAAAGTGCCGACTGAAAAATCTTTGGATGTGGTTTAGCTACGCCCACCTGACCAGAAGTTACCATAAAATTTATCCTGCCATTAAGACCCAAATCTGACACTAATTCTTTAGGTGTATGATCCATATT
>CEVA01049370.1_pt1 | contig 12996 bp, 7 predicted proteins | sample 361521 | NCBI WGS metagenome assembly CEVA01 (sample SAMEA2622823, study PRJEB7988) | marine metagenome | isolation source: saline water (ENVO:00002010), including
GTGTTTCTTGACGGTGTATTCTTCGCTGACTTCATGAGCTCCGTCTTTCTTCACAATGTCCCGCACGAAAGGAGCCCAGTGGCCCGTGAACTTCGGATCCCAAGGCGTCCATTGGTTGTTGGTCTTGGTCGGCCTGTTGTATCCCGGTTTTTTGGAGCCGCTCGGGTCAAAGGTTTCGTACATGCCTTTGGCGATGGCCTTGGCCTGGCTGAATCCCTTCAAGGCGGAATAGTAGTTGTTGTGCCACTTGCCGGTAAGGAAGGTGTCGTAGCCGGCGTCACGAAACACTTCCGGCCATAGCTTCACCTCGGTCGACCCTTCCACCGCGATGGCGCCACGGGAGTTGGCCCACTTGTCGAGGTAGGGCTTGTTTTTTGGAGCCCGGAAGACGCTTTGTCCGGTGATCAGCATGGTGCGGCTGGCCACGCATACGGCGCCTGACCACGACCCTTGGTTGAAGCAATTATTGAAGAGGACGCTCTGCTTGGCTAAGCGGTCGAGGTTCGGGGTCTTGATCTCCGTGTTGTTCACTCCCCCGATCGAGAGAGGGGCTTGGTCGTCGGCTATGATGAACAGTACGTTCGGTTTCTTTGCTGAGACGATCAATGGGGCCAAGGCGAGCAGGACGCTGAATAGTTTCTTCATGAGAAGGGGGGAGGTTATTTTCGGAAGAGGGGAATGAGGTGATCGAGGACGGCCTCCAAAGGGGCTCCGATTTTGCCTTTGTTGTGCGAGGTCGCGACCATCACGAGGTTGAGCTTGGGGAACACGGACATGTATTGGCCGCCTGCCCCGATGCCGCTGATGAAGTTCACCTTGTTGTCGGGTGACCTTTTCTTGCGGTTGTGGAAATAGTAAAAGTAGCCTTCTCCCTTGCTGGTGTCCATGACCTCCTTTACGTATTCGGCGGAGAGCAGTTGTTCTCCCTTGTATTTGCCTCCTTGGGCAATGCAGACGCCGATCTTGAGGAGGGAGCGGGAGGTGAAGCTGCTGCCGGCTCCGCACTTGGGAATACCACATCCTTGGTTGCCCCAGCAGTAGATCGCGCCAAACTTTTCCGCCACTTCCTTGGCGAAGAATTCCTCGGCCGTCCCCTTGGCCCGCAGGTCGATGATCATCATGATCAGCGAGGGGTCCGTGCCGGTATACTTGTAGGGCTTGTCATTCTTTTTCACGGGAGCCGTGTTTTCGAACAACTGTTGGAAGTGCTGTTGCCGCTGGTATTTTGCGCCGAGAGAGAAGGCATAGGTTTTGGTTGGGAAGCGGAGCCCTGACTTCATGAAGAGGGCGTCTCGCAAGGTGATCCCGTCCACCCCAGGCTTGATCTTGGAGCGATCGATCCCAGGCAGGAAGTCGATCACCGGCTTGTCCAGGTCTTTCATGCTCAGGAGACCCAACTGAATGGCCCGGGCCAAGGTCACCGAGACCATCGTCTTGGTCACCGACATCGCGTAGTGGGGGCCGTCCACCCGTCCCCGCCGGTTATACATCTCGAAGATCAGCTTACCATCCTTCCAAAGGAGCAGGCTGTCCAGGTTGGCGAACTTGCCCGCCTGATCGTTCTTTATCAGGGCCTGGATCGCCTCTTGCGCTCCCGGCGCATCCAGGCGGCCCACCTCCAGGCCGTCCCCGATGTCCTCCGGTGATGCGCTGACGTAGGGAGCCGGCAGGTCGGGCAGTTGTTTCTGTTCTTGGAAGGTTTGTTTCTTCGGGTCAACCCCCTTGCCCAGACGAGGCAAGTCGTTGGCAGCGAGTTGCAGCCCCAAGAACAGGGCACCCAGCGCCAAGGCACCGAGTATGCTCCGACTTTGCGCGGAAGACATGGCCATTTTCAGGTGGACCACTCCCTATGCATCTGGATTACCAATCGTCGGTGCGGAAGGGAGAGGCGGCGATGCCGTCCTTGTTGTAGAGGTTGGCGTTGCCCGGGTTCATGGTGAAGCCGTAGCGGACCGCCACCGGTTTCTTGACTTCCTTGGCAGACACTATGACGGTGTCCCCGTCGATGGTTGCGTCAGCCCAGACCCACTTCTTGTCCTCTCCGGCAATCGCGAAATTCTCGAGCTTGCCATCTTTCACCTCCGCGGTTGGCTCAAGCTTGATCTTCTTGCCTACCATCAGGCCCTTGCCCACGTGGTCGAAGGAGAGGTGTACCTTGTTGCCCTTGATTTTGTGACTCTTGTACAGGGGACCGGTTGGTACCAAGTCCTTTTTTCCGTAGGTTTGGTGCAAGGCCCACTGCGCGAGGCGTCCGCCGACGTCCTGCTTGTTGCGCGGGTGAATGTCGTTGGGGTTGTGGGCATCCGCCAGGTCGATGGCAACCGCCATGCCGGTGTGCGGTATGTCGAGGGCCTTGGTCTGAGCCTCTCGAATCTTGGCCCAGCCATCCCCACCTGCAGGGTTGGAGAACTGCTTCTTGGGATCTTTCACCTCTCTGACGTTGACCTTGCGGAAATTGGCCAACTGTACCCAGTAGAATCCGAGATCCTTGTTTTGGAAAGCTTTACGCCAACCGTTCACCAAGGCGTGCTTCTTCTGGTAGTAAGTCATGTGTTCGCCGCCGTTGGATTCCCCTTGGTACCAAATGGCTCCACGCATCGCGAAGGGCGTCAGTGGGTTTACCATCGAGTTGTAGATTGCCGAGGGCGAGCCGCCGCCGACACGTGTATTGTCTTGGTACCCCTTTACTTGGTCGGCGATTTTGGAGAGTTCCGACACGGACTCGAAACCGGCTAAGGTGGTCCATGGTTCGATGCGGGTGCCTCCCCAGTTGGATCCAATCAAGCCGATCGGCAGGTCGAGTTCCTTTTGCAGGCGGCGTCCGAAGTAGTACCCCACGGCGCTGAACCCACTGGAGGTCTTCGGGCTGCAGACGACCCAGTTTCCCTTGCCCACTTCCTGGGGTTTGGGGCTGGTGGTGTGGCCCGGGACGTTGAAGAGGCGTATATTGGGATGGTTGGAAGCCGCGATTTCCTCCTGGGCATTCATGGACTGACGAATGGACCATTCCATGTTGGACTGCCCCGAGCAGATCCAGACCTCACCCACGAGGATATTGTCCAACTTTATCTCGTTGCTGCCCTTGACCGTGAGACTTGCTGCCTTGGCGTTGGCCTTGAGCTTAGCGAGCTTGACCATCCACTTGCCGTCGGCTCCCGCCTTGGTGGTCTCGGTCTGTCCGGCGAAGGAGACGGTGACTTTTTCACCCGCATCGGCCCAGCCCCAAATAGGCACGGGCAAGTCGCGTTGCAGCACCATTCCGCTACCTATTACGTTAGGTAACTTGACCTCGGCCGAGAGCGTTGTGGAAAGAGTAAGGATGGCCCAAGGGGCCAGCCAGCGAGCAAGAGTGGATACTTTCATAGGAGGTGAGCGGAAGGGTTTGGTAGGTTGAAGGGAAACCGAAAGTTGCCCACAGATAGGCTCTTGAATCAAACCTAAAATCAGCCTCAGGCAGGTTTCGACTTCGCGCCCTTCAGCTACTCGCTATTCTGAATGCGGCTTAAACAGACTCGCAAGCCCAGAAAGGCGCTCTCGAGTATGGGCTGGTTCTTGTCCCTTCTGGCGGAGCGAGAGAACACTGTCGGCAAGGCCCAGGAACCTCCCCGAAAGACTTTCTCACTCCCGGAGGATGGTCCAACTGGATCTCTTGCAGGCACTGGATCATTTTTGCCATACCAGTCGTTGCACCATTCGAAGACGTTTCCATGCATTTCATGAAAGCCCCATGGGTTGGCCGGGAAAGAGCCTGCCGGGGCGGTGAACTCGAAACCGTCGTCATATTCCTTTTGGGCTCCTTGCATGTTCGAGCTCTTGTCCGCGAAGTTGATCCTTTTGTCGATTTCCTGCGACGTATTCCCGAAGCTCCATGCGGAGTTGGTGCCTGCTCGGCAGGCATACTCCCATTGGGCTTCCGTAGGCAATTGATAAGCCCACCCTGCAGGCAATCGACCGGCTTTGCGCTCGCGTTCCGTCAATTTCGCGCAGAAGGATTTCGCTGCGGCCCACGAGATTTTTTCCACCGGCAACTTCGCACCCTTGAAGTGGCTTGGGTTGTTGCCCATAATCCTTTGCCACTGAGCCTGCGTGACTTCGTACTTCCCAAGCCAAAACCCTGAAGCCAAGGTGACTGCTCGAAGAACCTCGTCGCCATCCCGCGATGGTTCGACTTCGGGACTACCCATATGGAAGGTTCCGGGAGGGCACCACAACATGGCAATCAATGGGTCAGGCACGACGAAGGCATCGCCTTTACTGGGTGCGTCATTGGAACTTGTGACACTGGGTTTGGCGCTATTGGAACCAGTGGAAGTACTCCCGTCCTCGCAACCTCCCAGAAAGATTGTAGCGCAAGGAAGCAAAAACCAAACCAATCGTTTCATAAGTGGAATTTCCCAGGCATTCAGTTTGCGAGTTTCACGGTGATCGTTCCCGTGAGTTTCTTCAATGGATGCCGGGTGGTTTGGCCGATCGGCGAGCGAATGGTGAGCGATCCTGCCTCGTCCTCTTCGGGAATGGAAAAGAAGATAGCAGTGGACGAGCCCGTCAAATAGCTGGAACCAGAGTGAACTTCTCCGACCAAGGTCCGCCCGCTTTTCAAGTGTAAGGTTACGCGTGATCCTATTCCCCGCATATTCCCAGGTGAGCCCTGTAGGCGGATGGCCAGGCCTTTCGCCTTGCTCGTTTGGTTAAGGAAAGTGCGGGGCGAGTCCGAATTCACCGTGGCCACGAGATCGGGTCGGGCGTCACCGTCCAGGTCCGTGAGGGCGAGGGCCTTGGCGTCGCCTGGTAAAAGGAAACCGCTTTGGTCTGCGCTCATCGGCTTGAAGTTCCCATTGCCCAAGCCTTTCAGTATCATGCCTAGGCCTCCGTCGAAGTTTCCAGTTTCCGGTTGCGGTGAATAAAAGTTATGAGCCACGGCCAAGTCCGTATGCCCATCAGCGTCCCAGTCATGGAAAGCCAAACCGAACACTGCCGATACTTGAGCTAGGCGAGGCAAGGGGCGAAAGGTTAGACGACCCTTCCCGTCGTTCAGGAGGATACCCGATGAGAGTTCGTTGATGACAAGGCGTTGGGCCGCCTGCAGGTTTTGCGGCGCATAAATTTGCGGCAAGGTTGCGGAAGCGAAGGCATGGAAACTGGTAAACTTCTTTCCCAGTGAAGGCATCGCCCGGGTGGAGCAACTTTTGCCTCGAACGGGGAAGAGAACCCCTCCCTCGTGGCACGCTTCCACTATGCGGGGCGTTCCCGAGCCATCCAGATCGCCGAAATATAGCAAATACGGCTTTTCCTTGGATGCATGGTATTTCGTGTTGAGTCCCATGTTGCCGACGACGTAGTCCATGTCGCCGTCGCCGTCGAGGTCTGCCGCCTCGATCCCCGTCCACCAGCCGAGACGATCGGAAGTGCCTGCTTGCTCCGACGCATTGGTCAATTTCCCCTTGTTGTTCTTCCACATCGCCACCGGTCCCCACTCATGGGTCACCATGAGGTCCAGCCAACCGTCGCCGTTGCAATCGCTCCAGATGGCGCCGGTGACCATGCCGGTTTGTCTTAGGCCCGGAGCTAGCTCATCGGAGACGTCGGTGAACTTTCCGCCGTCGTTGCGTAGCAGTCGACTGTTGGGAGTGGTCGGGTATCGGGCTTTCATCACCCTTCCTCCGACGAACAGGTCGAGGTCGCCGTCGCGGTCGAAATCGGCTGACGCCACCGGACCTCCACTGTCCCGTAGGTCAGAGGTGGCATGCAGGTCGATCCTGAAGTTCCCTTTGCCGTCGTTGAGGTAGAGGCGATCGCGCAGGTATACTGGATTTGGCCTTGGGTCGAATCCTCCGCTTGCCACGTAGAGGTCTAGGTCGCCGTCGCTGTCGGCATCCAGAAAGACCGCGCCCATATCCTCGAAGACGTTCATTTGAGGATGAGAGAGGTCGATTTGAGGTGAAAGGGCGAAACTGCCGTCTCCCTTGTTGACGGCCAAGTTGGATCCGTGTCCCGAGGCCCCGCCGAAGAAAACGTCCTCGTCGCCGTCGCCGTCCACGTCGGCCCAGGCCATGCCAGGGCCAAGCTTTGAAAGTTGGTGTGGCAAGAGGGGTTGCACTTTGAAGTCGTCGAAATCGTTTTCCTGATGGGTCACCATTCCGAGGGCGTCGGAGGCGACGAACCACGATTTGTCCTTGGGGTTTCGGGGCGCAGCTTGGGCTTCCTTTGGCTCAGTGATTACAAGGTATTGATCAGCGGGCAAATTCTGGAAGGTTTGCACGGCGCCGAGAGGCCAGCGGATGGTCAATCGCTTGATCACTTTGCTTGCTCCCAATCCAAAATGGATGATTGGCTCGTTGGCGGAGGCGTATCCTTGGCAAGAGGTAAGGTATCGGGTCTGCATGCCGTTTTCGGTTTCCAGAGTCACTTTAGCCCCGATTGCGTGGCTGTTGCGCTTACCGCCTTTGAGGCGAATTTTCACCCGGTGTCCTTGGTGAGATTCGTTGCGGTAAATCCGTATGGGGTCCTCCAGTGAGGCAATGGCGAGGTCGAGGTCGCCATCCCCGTCGAAGTCGGCCAGAGCGGCCCCGTAGCTGACACCATTGAAGTCCAGTCCCCATTCAGATGCGATCGGCTTGAACTTTAGATCCCCCAGGTTCCTGAAGGCGAAGTTATGATCGCGCTTGGGTGGGGTGTTCCACCAAAATAGCCCTGCCTCCCTGTCCGTCTCAAGGGCATTGGCCTTGGCCTGCAGGTCGGAATTGGAAGTGTCGTGAGTCATACCGTTGGTCCCGAACAGGTCGATCCATCCGTCGTTGTCCAAATCCGCGAACTTGAGTGACCAGGTCCAATCCGTGCTGGCCAAGCCCGCGAGATGAGCGGCCTCCAGGAAACGTCCTTGGCCTGCGTTTAAAAATAACGCGTTGCGCATGTATTGAGACGGGTTCGAGGTTTTGAGAAACCAACCGAATTGTTCCATTTCTCCCATTCCCAGCTTTGATTTGTAGTGATCCGAGCCAGCCATGTCGGATCCCATGAAATCGAGCATGCCGTCGTTGTTGACGTCGGCCACGTCCGTGCCCATCGAGAACCAAGGGACGTGGGGAAGAACGGCTTTGGCGACGTCCGCGAAGGAGCCGTTCCCAAGATTGCGGTAGAGGCGGTCGGGGCCGAAGAAGTCATTTGCCAGGTAGAGATCTGGGCGTCCGTCGTCGTCATAGTCGAACCAAGACGCCGCCAGTCCCATGTCCGTTCCTTTCAGACCTGCGGTCTGGCTCACGTCATGATACTTGGTACCATCGTATTGGAACAGACGGTCTTCTTCACCTGCCATTACGAAGTGCAATCCTTCCGTGGGATGTCGTATGGCGTCGAAGACACCACGGTATTTTTCCTCGATTACCGGTTCTCCATTCACGAACTTGGCCTGTATGCTGAGATTGTTCGTTCGGGAACTGGTTCCGGGATCGCGGTTGGTCACGAGAAAGCCATCCAAGTCTCCATCCAGGTCATAGTCTGCGAACGCCATTTGCACGTTGCTTCCCGTCTTGGGTAAGCCGAGAGCGGTACCCTTTTCCTTGAAAGTACCGTCGCCCTGGTTGTCGAAGAGCAGCGCAGGGTCACCGGATCCGCCCACGAAGAGATCGAGATCCCCATCGCCATCGTGATCCACGAAGCAGCATCCCATGGCCCAGTGGTTGCCCACGACCTTGGTTATGCCCGCTTTTTTCGTTACCTCCTCAAAGCGCCAGTTTCCCAGGTTGCGGAACAGTTGGTGTCCACCATATGGATGGCTGAAAAAGAGGTCCGGTTTGCCGTCTCCATCGTAATCACCTGCGCACACGCCATGCGCCGAGGGTTCCTTGCTAAGAGAGGAAGCATAGTTCATGTCCTCCAGTTTTTCCTTGGTCAGTGACTTTCCCACAAAGCGTATCCCCATCGCTCCATCATCCATCAAGCTAAACATTTTCACTGCACCCGTGTCCTTGCGTTTGGTCAGCGGGGTCATATTGATCGGTTCCTGCGTTTTCGCGAACAAGGCGACAGGTCCTGCTTGAGGGAAAAGCAGGCAGGCGATTAGAAGCCTGATCATCAAGATGAGCAGTCGTTTCATGGACTGCCTGATTTTGCTTAACCTCTCTCGCTAAATCAAGGCAAAGAACAAGGTTCTCGCGTTGACGCCTACTGGTCATTGGACAAAGTTTAGACCCATGAGAAATGCCACCTCGGTTTCTTTTCTAGCTCTTTGTTTTACGGTTTTGTGTTTCTTGGCGAAAGCCGCCGAACCTGTCGTCGTGGAGGGCCTCATTACCCCGAGGGATAACGAGGGCATGTACCTCCGCAACCCGGACGGACAGTTCGAGATCGAATGGACGGACAAGACGCAAGTAGCCCTTGAGGTGAACACGCGCCTTTTCAAAGGTCTCAAGGACGGGGAACTCCATTACCGGGTGCATTCATCCAGGGAAGTCATCCGCTTCACTCTGCCCAAGGGCTCGGTGACGGGTATCGTGAAGGTCAGGAGCAAAGGCCAGTTGAAAAAGAAGCTCAAGGAGGCCCGAGAGGAGAGCTGGATAGGGGAGTATGGCTTGCGTATTCACTTCGGTGAAAGCCTTCCGCAGCAAATGGCCACTCCGGACGATCTTCGTTTCATCGGTCTTTGGGACCCAACAACCAAGCCGCGTACCTTGACCATCAATGGAGAAAAATATGAATGCTCGCTCAAAAAGGGTGGGCAAACCAGCGCCCTGCTCTTCAATGTTGTAGGAACCAAGGATTGCAGGCCATTCGTCAACCGCGCCCGCGTCGTTGGCCAAAGAAAAGGCGAACTGATTTTGGCTGAGGAGATTCATCTCAAACCAATTGGCGACCAAGCCGCTCTGGATAACCCGAAGCTCCCTCGCTACCTCTTCATCGGCGACTCCATTTCCGGTAACTACGACAGGGGCTTGCGGACCGCCTTGGCGGGCAAGTTCAACCTGCACCACCCTCCCACCAATTGCGGCTCTTCATCTTCTGGCGCGAAGAACGTCGTCGGTTGGCTCGGCGCCTACGATCAACCCGGTCGACACTGGGACGTGATCAGTTTCAACCACGGCCACTGGGACAGCAAGAACGACAAGGCCAGTTACCAGAGGAACTTGGAAAAGATCATTGCCGAGCTCAAGAAGACCAAGGCCAAGCTGATCTGGGTGACTACCTGTCCCGTCCCCAACGGATTTCCGCTCGCCGGAGACTTGGACAAGGACGGTAGGGCTCCGGGTCGAACGGCCCGAGTGATGCAGAAATTCCTCAACCCTTGGGCCCTTGAGGTCATGAAGAAATATCCTGAGATTTCCATTTGCGACCAGTGGCAGTTCGTCAAGGATAACGAGGATGCTCTCTTCAAGGAATTCTGGTCGGGCAAGGACGTTCATTTCAGGGGCAACCCGGCCGACAAGCTTGGAGAATTCCTTGGAAGGCATGTTCTCCAGATGACGAAGCAGCCTTGAGCTTTTGTGCCTGTCAGTCGCCTTTTTTTTCCTTGAGGCGTTGGTTGCGGTATTGCGAGGGCGTTATGCCTTCGACGCGCGAAAACACCTTGTAAAAGTGATCGGCGTTACGGAAACCTAAGTCCACCGCCAGGGCCTTGAAGGAATCTTTCGTCTCGACCATTAGGCGCTTGGCTCGCTCGACGCGCAAGCGGGCGATCTCCTCGGCAATGGTGCGCCCTAGGGAATCTCGGAACTTTCGCTCTAGAGTTCGCCGGGTGATCGCCACTGCGGAAGCGATGTCGCTCACTTTCATTCTTTCATGGCCGTTTTCCGCAATGAAACGAAGCGCTTTTGCCACGATTGGGTCGTCCGCAGCCCGTGAGTCCGTCGATTGGCGGGGAACAAGACCTTTCGGGGGCGAATATGCTGGTTGTTTTGGTGGTTCATCGCCCTTCATTAGTCCGTCGAGCATGGCTGCCGCCCGATAACCGATTCGTTCGCAGTCCAAATCGATGCTGGTCAGGGCAGGGTAGGGGGATGCGCAGATTGCGGGCTCGTTGGAAGTTCCGACGATTGCCACGTCTTGGGGCACTTGTAGGCCTTTTGCACGACAGGTTTCAATTAGATGCCTGCAATACAGGTCGTTACCTACGAGGATTCCAATCGGAACTTCCCAAGATTCCACCCATTTTTCCAACCCTTTGAGAAATCTTTCCCAGCCAAGACCATCACCGCCCAAGCCCGTTCTTGGGAAACGGTGGGTCGAGAAGCGAAAGCCCAGCGGTTTCAAGATTTTCCTGAAGCCTTGGATTTGTAGACGGGAATCCTTTTCGCGAAGGAATCCCATATATCCAAATCGTCGAAAACCGCGCCCCACCAAGTGCTGGGCGGCCATTTTGCCGGATGTCTCGAAGTCCGGTAGAACACTCGGCACCTTTTTCGCCGGTGAGTTAAGCCATACGTTGACTGCCGGGATCTTGAGTTTACGAGCGGTCTGAGCCAAAGGTTCCGTGATACGCCCCAGAACGCCATCAAACGGAGCTACTCCTGACCTAGGTTTCAGCACGCGAACCGCGCTTGGTATGGTTACACACTCCCAACCTGCCTTGTCCGCATACTTGTGGATCCCTGCATAAGTTTCCAGGTGGCGCTTGTAGCCCCATTCCATTTCCAAGCAAATGGCGACTCTCTTGGGAGGGGTTTCGGTTTTCCGTGACATGTTTTTTTTGTCTTTTGTGGGAATCGTCTGCCTGCGTCAATGGTTGGTGACGCAAAAAAGCGATTCGGATGCTTCAGGAAGATATCGGTTTGTTTTGTCGTCCTCGATGAAATGGTTATAGTTCGATTCATTCATGGTTAGCCTCGAAACCAGATACGACGTCGCCATCGTTGGTGGCGGGCACAATGGATTAGTGGCTGCCTGCTACTTGGCCAAGGCGGGGTTGTCCGTTCTTGTTCTGGAGCGAAACGCCGAACTTGGGGGGGCTACGCGTTCCGCATATGCCTTCGAGGGTTTCGAAGCAAAGCTCTCGGTTTATTCCTATCTGGTCAGTTTGTTTCCACAAAAGATCATCGAGGATCTGGGGCTCAATTTGCAGCTTAAGTCCCGCCAAACGGCCTCCTACACGCCAGCGATCGAGGGTGATCATCTCAAGGAACTGCTCCTGAGCAACGATGCTTCGGAGAATAATCGCGAAGCTTTCGTTTCGTTGACCGGCGACGATTCCGATTATCGCGGGTACCTTGAACTTCAAGCCATGCAGGAAAGCTTGGCTTCCGTCGTTTGGCCGAGCTTGACCGAACCCTTGGTTTCCCGAGAGGAGATGCGGGGACGATTGGATGCGGACGGCCGGACGGCCTGGCAGTCATTCGTCGAGCAACCGCTGGGCGAAGTGATCGAAAGCAAGGTAGCCAGCGACTTGGTCCGCGGTCTCGTCTTCACCGATGCCAAGATCGGGGTCTCGACGCACCCCCATGACAGCTCCCTTCTTCAAAACCGCTGCTTTCTCTATCACGTCATCGGTCGTGGAACGGGGGAGTGGCGTGTCCCGGTTGGTGGCATGGGATCCTTGGTCAACGAACTGGGACGTGTGGCTCGAGAGACCGGGAAGGTCACTTTTGTCACTGACGCAAAAGTTCGTTTCCTTGCCTGCGGTTCGAGTGACCTGTCTTTGTCCTTCGAGTTCGAGGAGAAAAAGCGCGAAGTGGATGCTGGTTTCGTCCTCTGCAATGCCTCGTCCCGTGAGCTTGGGCGATTGACCGGCACAGCCTTGGAACCTGAGAAGGTCGACGAGGGCGCCGGTTTCAAGGTCAATATGCTCTTGGAACGATTGCCCCGGCTTCGCTCGGAGAATGGCTCCTCTTCAGAGGCTTTTGCCGGGACCTTTCACGTCGATGAGGGCTACGAGCAGATGCAGGTCAGTTACCGGGAAAGTATGTCCGGTGAGATGCCTGCAACCCCACCGGGCGAGATCTACTGCCATACCTTGACTGACGATTCCATTCTCTCTCCCGAACTCAAGGCCCGAGGTTTTCATACCCTGACGCTCTTCGGTTTGGATATGCCTTACCGCTTGTTTGCGGAAGACAATGAGAAGGCGCGCCACATGGCTCTGGAAAGATACCTTGCCGGCCTTAACCGGTACCTTGACGAACCAATTGAGGACTGCCTCGCCAAGGATACCGATGGCAAGCCCTGCATCGGGGCCATGAGCGCGGTCGACTTGGAGAACAAGATCCATTTGCCCAAGGGAAACATTTTCCACGGCGACCTGACTTGGCCGTTCGCTGAAACCGAAGAGGAAGTCGGCCAATGGGGCGTCGAGACCGAGCATCCCAACGTCTTTCTTTGCGGGTCGTCTGCCCGGCGGGGTGGGGCGGTTAGCGGAATCCCAGGTCACAACGCGGCGAGGAAAGTTCTAGAGGAAATCGCCTAGCTAGCGTTTAAAGGGATTTGTTAAGGCAACTTATTCACTGCAAGCTAGGGCAAATGAATCTGATTTTTCCATTCTTACTGACCCTCAGTCTTTGTCCTGCAACATACTTCGGGCAGGAACTGGTAGCCGCGAAGGCCAAGCAAGCGGCGGACCTTCTCCCCTTTGGACACAACGGGAAGTTCAAGATGCTTTACGATTCCCGGCAACGACCGCAGTCGGTTTTCCTTAAGGGAAGGCTTTACCTAGTGTATAACGGAGATGCCAAACCGACCAAGAACGAGAAGGGTAAGGCATACCCCATGCTCATCACCTACGACCCGAACGAAAGGATTTTTTCCGCACCCGTTCGGTTATCCGATAAAAGCGAGACCGATCACCACTTCAGTCCTATTATCTGGGCGGATGAGGACGATTTCCTCCACTTACTCTTCGGGTGCCACAGAACGCCGGGCACCTATCTTGTCTCCAAACAACCCGCGGGGAAGGAAGCTAAAGCAATCAATTGGAAGGAAATGCCCTCCATCGCCCCCAAGCTTTCCTACCCGACCGTCTACCGGATTCATGGGGACAAGGAGGTGATTTATTACCGGACGGACGGCCATACCAGT
>CEVA01127594.1_pt1 | contig 12992 bp, 10 predicted proteins | sample 361521 | NCBI WGS metagenome assembly CEVA01 (sample SAMEA2622823, study PRJEB7988) | marine metagenome | isolation source: saline water (ENVO:00002010), including
AAGGAAGCAATAAAGGCTGGCGGGTGCAACACCGCTGGAGACGCCGCAGGCGCTCTGAACGCAGCAGTAGAGGCTGCAGTTGCATCAGCAGTGGCTCGATGCGGGTCTAACGGCCGAAAGACCATCCGCTCCCACGATATTGGAAGCGGAAGCTCGGACTCGGGTATGGTCGTAGCTAGCAGGGTTAAGGAGGCCTTCAAGGCTCACGGCTGCAACACTGGCGGAGACGCTATGGGCGCAATGAACGCTCTAGCAGAGTCTGCAGTTTCAGACGCGGTGTCCAGGGCTCAAGCGAACGGCCGAAAGACCGTCCGCGCAAGCGACTTCTGAAGTCTAAGATCGGGTTATCCCGAATTTTGCATAGCGAGAGCTACGTCCGAGGTCAGGACGGGTTCTCGACCAGCCAGTCGATGTACTCGATAACGTCTTGGACCATCTCGTCTGGCAGTTCCTTGTACGACATGCCGAATTTGTGCTTGACGCAGATTGCGACATGCGCGTACGGGTTCCTCCCCCCGGGGTGTCGGTCCGAAGGGGGGAGCCTTCCAACAAGCCTGTCTCCAGCATCCTGTATGTAGCCCCAGATCATCTTGGAGTTCTCAGGGGTCATTTAGCCACCTTCTGGGTCAGGGGGTGACTCGGCTCCTGTCTCTGGGGAAGAGGACCACCTCGCGAACGTTTCCAGCGCCAGTGAGGACCATCAGGAGGCGAGCGACTCCCAGGCCCCAGCCTGCATGAGGGGGGGCCCCATAGCGGAATCCGTCGGTGTAGAATGTGAAATCCTCTGGGTCGAGGCCCATGTCCCTGAGGTTCTGCTCGAGAACCTCGACACGATGCTCCCTGGCCCCGCCGCTGGTCATCTCGTCCCTACCGAAGTTCAGATCGAAGCCTCTGCTTAGCTGGCCCCCGGAGGAACCCTCCTCCTCCTCCTTATGGTGTATGTAGAACGGCTTCATCGACATTGGCCACCTTGGAATGAAGTGGAAACCCGGGTGCTGTGCTGCTATGATATCGCAGTGGTGACTCTCGATATCGTCGCCCCACTCTATCTCCCCGCCCCCGGACTTCACTATCTCTATTGCATCGCAGTAGGGGATTCTGGGGAATGGGACCTTCGGGACCTCAATCGTGATTGGCTCCATTCCCTGCGAGGACCTGTATTCGTTAACCGCGTCTATCAGCGACTGGTCGTTTTCGGAGACCTTGCTCCATATGTGGTGGATCATCCTCTCCTGGACTCCCATGACGTCCTCGTCGTCCATCCAAGCACCCTCAATGTCGAAAGAGACGAACTCGTTCAGGTGCCTGTAGGTGTCGTGCTTCTCAGCACGGAATGCAGCACCTATCTCGAAGACCCTCTCCAAACCCCCAAGCACTGCTAGCTGCTTGTACAACTGCGGGCTCTGTGATAGGTAGGCGTCAGTCTCGAAGTACTTCATCGGAAACAGGTTGGTGCCTCCCTCCGCAGCGGCTGCGATTATCTTGGGCGTGTTGATCTCTTGGAAGCCCTCCGAGATCAGGTGCTCTCTGCCGTATTGCAATACCCTGCTCCTGAGTTGGAACATGGCGTTGACGTGACTCCTCCTGACGTCCAGGTGACGGTTGTCGAGCCTAACGTCTAGGCCGACGTTAACCTCGTCCGTAACCCCTACGGGAAGAGGAGTCCCAGCCGAGGCCAGGATCGAGCCCGACTCGACGCTGACCTCGAACTCTGGTGCAGGGGCTGGCTCTCCTTCTGGTACCTTGGGAGGGCGCTTCATGGCTACTTTGCCAGTAACCTGGATCGTCGACTCCCTTGTCGCTGATTGAATCGAGTCGAATAGTTCAGCATCCATGTTGTCCTTCTTTAGGAAGGCTTGGATTCTACCAGTACCGTCCCTCAGCATGAGGAAGCATATCGCCCCTCTGCCCCGCACTGTCTCTGCATAGCCGGCTATGGTTACTTCAGATCCTACTAGCTCCTCTCCGTTTGTTGTAACCTGGCCAATGGTGTGTGAACGGTATGAAGTCGGCTTCCAGTCTCTGCTGTCCCTCACGAGGCTAACGTGACGGCTTGTGCCTTTCAATGGTTTGAGTACCTCACTCTTCCTCTTTGGGGGACACCTTCGCAGAAATCAGTATGAAGGCAGTGTGCCCCATTGGCTGGTTTCCCGGCCTGACCCCGCCCTTGCTGGCCTTGGACCATCTTCGCTCGATTATCTCGCCGCTCCACTCGATGACCATGCCAAGCTCCTCGCAGGCTTCCCATGATTTCTCCAACTGCGAGCTCGTTGGGCAATAGCAAGCGACTCTTCCCCCTACTCTGAGTAAAGGCTCTATTTCACTGATCACGGACCAAGGCTCCGCCAAGTCCACTATGGCGGCATCTAGGCCTTCACAGATTTCCGATACCTCACTACCGATCTCGGATATATCGGCCTCGATAAGGTGCCACTCTGGGAACTCGGGCAAGACCTCCCTGAGCCTATCCATATTCGATTTTCCGACTTCCGCATGCTCGGGCCTGGACTCAACTGATACCAGAGTCCCCGCAGATCCCAACACGTTAGCTAGGTGCATAGCCAGCCCAGCTGAGCCATGCCCCCCCTCCAGAACCTTGGAGCCGACACCGATTCCAAGCCAAGAGACTAGGAAGCCAGCATCTTTGGCCCCGATTACTTGGGCCCGGCGAGCCATGTTTCGTCTGGCCTCGGGCAGACCCGGCTCTACTATGGTCAGGGACTTCTGACCCACAGTGATCCTGTCTCCCACGGAGTAACCATCCAGGAGAATTTCTGCGTCAAACCTGCCAAGCCCCTTGATTTTGATTTCCCCTGGTGATCTTCTGACAAGGTATGCCCTGCCATCGTCCTCCCTCAGTGCTACCCATTCGCCGATGCGCTCACCCCGGCTCATCGGAATTGAGCGGGCCTTTCAAGTCATTTAGTCGATACATTACGTATTCGCCCTAAAGGGCGAACAGAATGATTATACTCGAAACACCTTTTCAAAAACCGATGAAGAGTGTCGTAAGACTATTGCTCCAGCCCTCCCTCTGGATATGCATGGTGCTGGTCCTAGCACCGTTCTCAGCACTTATCCAAGGACCAGAGGACGCAGAAATAGTCAGGACCGAGCTAGAACAAGAGCCAGTTCCTCAGTTCGCAACAAGCCCTGGACACACTGTTTTCGGAGAGTACGTCGGTGCCCATTGGTGTCCTCCTTGCATGGACAGCGCATCACCCTCCTTGGTCAACCTAAAGACATCAAACCCCGAGGATTTCACATACGTCTCCTTCTTCGAGTCTAGCGGAGGGGGGTGGCCCAGCGACTCTCCGATCAATCGACACAATCACATCATGAGCTCTTCGAACGGCTACCCAACCTTCTCATTTGCAGACAGCCAGTCGGGGTCTTGTTACAAGATCGGATCATCAGGCTCCAACTATTACGATGCAGATTTCTCAAACGGGGGTTGTATGAGTTCCTCGGCAAGCGATTTCGAACTATCCATGTCCATGTCTCTGAATTCCACCACCGAGAATGTCTCAATCACTCTTGAGGCCATTTACGCAGGCAGCGACTCTTCCATTGACGTGTATGTATATGGGGCAATCACGGAGAAAATCGGAGCCGATTCCTACGACAATGGGGTCAAGCCCGGACACAACTGGAGGGGGTGGTTGCTGAATGAATCCGGTACCGGATTCCAGCAACTTACCCTGGTGAAGGACACTTGGTTGGAGCACACGTGGGAGGCTCCCCTAAGCCAAGTCAGGGCCAGCTCAGGGAAAACTCAATGGGAGAACTTCTGGCCGGTGTTGGCTCTAATGGACGGGCCTCATACTTCGTACAATGAGTACTTCGTGGCCGTCGACCCGGACATGGGTCCAATGATTGATATTGGAATTTCAGAATTCACAGTCGAGAACAGCAACCAGATGCCTGGATTCATACCAGGGGATGTGCTAGACTTGAGCCTCCAGGTAACAAACAATGGTGTAGAGGAGTACAGCGGAGAGGGGGACATCGAGGTTTACATAATCAGTGGGTCGGATGAGGTGTACTTAGGAGGGCAGAACATAGGGTCTCTCGGAGCCTCGGCTAGCACGAATTTCCAATTGGAATTCGACACTTCAAATCTCGAGGCCGTAATTTCTGGAGTTTCTACATTCAGAGCAAAACTGGCTAATTTGGGTGGCGACAGGAACTCATCCAACGACGTTCAGGACCAAGTTGCTCTACATGACCTTCCACCCACATCGTCACAACCGGCAGCAACTGGATCAACATCCTTCGAAAGGGGTGACGCAGTTACGTTCGAGGCTTCTGCGCTCCCGAACGACATGGTTGACGACATCACTTCCATGATTCCAACCATGGAGTATTCCCCGACAGGATCGGGAGTATGGGACTCTTCGTGGATTTCCGATCCCGAACTCGTTGGAGGTGCCGACTTCGACGGGGATGGCGACACTGATTCCGGGGCAAACGCAGTTTACGTACTGTCTATACAGACTCCTCCAGACGCGCAAACAGGCCCTTATGACACGAGGGTGAAGTGGCAAGATGCGTCCGGCCAGCAGAGCGACTGGCTAGTTACCAGTGAGGCATTCGAGCTGAAGAATGCCCTACCCAAGGTTCTGGGTAGCCAGGATCCTGGATTCGCCGGCACTCCAGCAGTCAAGATTGACACGTTGGAGATCGTAAGCCTAAATGGACTAGTTAGCGACGCGGAGACTCCCTTGTCGATGCTCTCCATTGACAGCGATGATCCCGAGTTCAAGGGATGGAACGCGGCATCTTCCCAGATCACAGTTCAGTTCGATACTATCGAGAATGATCCATCAGGAAACCCTATTCCTCAGGGGATATCGATATCGATTGACGATGGGGAGGACATAAACTCGGGAATGCTGCTGTTCAACGTGATAGAGAACGGAGCACCTAGGTGGCTCCCAGTCCCGACCCAACCCGTCTTCGAGGGTGGGTCCGCTAGCACCTCATTGACAGGCTTCCTGACCGACTCTGACGACGATGGGAACCCACTTCCTGCCTCAGGCCTAGCCCTCTCCATAGTCTCCAACAACAACGAGGATCTGCTGCACGTCTCGATGAACGGTCACACGATCACAGCAATAGCGGCAGACGAGAACGCGAATGGAGTCGCCCAAGTGATAGTGATGGCAGACGACGGGGCCAAGTCATCGCAGACTTCAGTGGTATTCTTCGTAATCAACGTCAATGATGCACCCACCATCGATCTAACAAGCTTGGAGGGAATGACTCTCAAGTCCGGAGAACCGTCCTCTATTGACCTACTTCCCTTGATGTCAGATATCGACGATCCAGACGAGGAGATTTGGGTAGAAGTAAGCACTGCTGTCCCCGGTTCCGCCCAATTCGACTATCTCAATGGAGCGCTAAACGTGCTGTGGCAAGAACCAGGGTCCCATTCAGTGAAACTCACCCTAATTGACAGCCACGGCGATTGGAGTGAGTCATATTTCACGATTACAGTTCTCGACTCCAAGCCAATTACATGGAAGACCGATTTCCAGGAGGGCGATCTGGAGATAGTTATCGATAACATGGAGGTCGGTGGAAACCCGATGGTCAAAATAAACAACGTCGGAGCATTGGAACTAAGCGAAATTAGTACACGCTGGTCTATTTGCAACAGCATAGTCGGCATTTGCCATTCAGCCGGGGCCGTGGACGGGCTAGGCCCATTCGAAGCAGCGCCAGTGGATGGGGGCGGGATGTCCGTTGGCGATTACCTGACGCTATCAGTAAGGGCAGTTGACAACGAAGGCTGGGACAGGGAGACCGGGGAAATCATGGAAATCTTGCTCCCCACGACAACAAGTGACCCCCAGGAAGAGTCCCCGTTGGAAGAAGAGCAGGATCCGGAGAAGAACCAGCAGTCCGGGGCCGAGGAAACAGGCTTCTCAACCCTGCAGATCATCGCAGGAATTCTGATCGTCATAGTCTTCCTAGGCGGCGGGGCCCTAGTTGGACTCTACTTTTCGGGATACTTCGGAGGCAATCAGAACGAGGTAACCAAGCCAGCATACACGCCTCAGTTATCAGATACCGCATACTCTTCAGAGCTTAATATGGCTCCACAGGACGAGCAAGTCGTCGATTTCGAGGAACAGGAACTGGGTCACCCCCCACTGCCAGAAGGTGGCCTGCCCCAGGGTTGGACAATGGAGCAGTGGAAGTACTACGGCGAGCAGTGGATTGAGAGGAATAAGTAGGCAAATTCCTCTCAGACCCCCCAAACGCACCTTCAAGAAGGTGCCATGGGCAGGATGGGCCCCGAGGGATAGCTGTGTCCGACCAAGAGGCCCCTGCCCAAGAAGAGGATTCAGATTCGGAGGATGCATTGGAATCATGGGAGGACGCCTCCGCATTCGGAGTCTCTGACGACAAGGACCCGGTGTGCGAGAGCCCAGTGGAGGAGTGGATTCAGGGCCTGGAAATCAAATCCACCGAGAACGTCCCAATTCCAGATAGACTAGTGGACCAGGTTATAGGCCAAGAAGCGGCATCAATTGTAGTCAGAAAGGCCTCAGAGCAACGCAGGCACATGATCATGGTCGGCGAGCCAGGTACTGGAAAGTCGATGCTTGCCAGATCAATGACAGAGTTCCTGCCTCCAGAGCAGCTTGAGGACATCCTAGTCTACCGAAACCAAGAGGATGAGAACGAACCCAAGGTCAGGACAGTTCCAGCAGGAAGGGGTTCTAGGCTAATAGCCGAACGAAGGGCACACGTAAGACAGCAAAGGGAGCGAACAAATAGGACCTTGCTGTTCATCGCCCTAGTCGTAGGCGCTGCCCTCCTACTAGCTACAATTAGTACGGGGGAGATTCTGACATTCATTTTCGGCTCTTTCATTCTAGTTTTCGGCTACTTCTTCCTAAGGACAAGGCTCAACGCTGGAGACGAGTCAAATATCCCAAAGCTGCTAATCAAGCACGAGAGGAGCGACGAGCCTCCCTTCATTGATGCCACGGGAAGCCTTGCTGGCGCTCTTCTGGGGGACGTTAGGCATGACCCATTCCAGTCGGGGGCAGATCTAGCCACCCCCGCCCATGAGAGAGTAGAGCCCGGTGCGGTTCACAGGGCCAACAAAGGGGTCTTGTACATCGATGAGATCAGGATGCTAAGGATGGAGGAGCAGCAGGCTCTCCTAGTTGCAATGCAGGAGAAGGAACTCTCAATCAGCGGACGATCTGAGAGGTCATCTGGGGCACTAACTAAGTCCGAGCCCGTTCCCACCGACTTCATCCTGGTCGCCGCAGGAAACCTCGACAGCATCCAGAACATGCACCCCGCACTAAGGAGCAGAATTCGAGGATATGGATACGAGGTGTACGTTAACACGGACATGAAGGATACAGAGAGGAACAGGCGACGCCTAATCAGATTCATTGCACAGGAAGTGAAGAATGAGCTCTCAAAGGACTCAGGAAAGTCGATCCCCCACTTCGACAGGGGGGCTATCTCACTTGTCCTGAAGGAGGCACAGAGGAGGAGCGGACGAAGGGGCAAGCTATCCCTTAGGCTTCGAGAGCTTGGCGGTCTAGTCAGAATAGCTGGAGATCTAGCAGCAGAGGACGGCTCCCCCCTCACCGGTTCAAAGCACGTAGTGCGCGCGAGGACAATCGCCAAGCCACTAGAGCAGCAGGTGGCGGACAGATACTTGGAAAGGCAGTCAGAGTATGCCATGCTGGTGAACGAAGGTAACAGGGTCGGAAGGGTGAACGGCCTAGCAGTACTGGGGGCTGACACGGGCCTTTCGGACTACTCAGGCGTCGTACTCCCAGTAGAGGCGATGGTCACGCCTTCGCAAGGGCGCTCAGGGCAGGTCATCGCTACAGGCGGCCTTTCTGATCTAGCTAAAGAGAGCGTTACCAACATCAGTGCAGTGGTAAAGAAGCTTACAGGAAAGGACATCAGAGACTACGACCTCCACGTGCAGTTCCCCGGAACTCACAACGTCGACGGGGACAGCGCGTCCATCACCATGGCCACAGCCATAATCAGCGCCTTCGAGGGCGTGCCAATCGACCAGAATCTGGCAATGACCGGTTCACTCACGGTGAGGGGGGAGGTACTTCCCATAGGTGGTGTCTCCGCAAAGATAGAGGCTGCAGTGAAGTCGGGAATCAAAAAGGTAGTAATCCCAAAGTCCAACCTCCACGACGTCCTAATCGACGAGAAGTTCGAGAAGGAGGTCGAGATTCTCACCGTCGACTCCCTAGACGAGGTGCTAGAGCACGCTTTGGTAGGCAAGGAGGATAAGGTCAGCCTTGTAGAGAGGCTAGCCAAGGTCATCGACACTTTCTCATCTGGGACGGACAAGCAACCCTCCGCTTGATAGCAACCAATGCTTGAAATCCGTCTTCTTTCAGCACCATCGGGAAACATGTCACGAGACCAACACTCCCCAATGGGCATACTGTTCCTAGTCGTCTTGGTTGACATGCTGGGGCTTACCCTAGTAATCCCATTCCTGACTTACTTTGTCCAAGACCTTGCATCGGCCGATGGAATCGTGGACAGGGGGTCAAGAGACTTCTGGGTCGGCATCGTGATCGCCACATACTCCCTCGCCCAATTCATTTTCACTCCGATACTGGGGGCATTCTCAGATCGCTTGGGTAGGAGGCCGGTCCTGATGTTCGGACTGCTTTCGAACTCTATTTTCTTCATTGTTTTCGGATTATCCGGTAGCCTGGCAATGGCGCTTATTGCACGCTTCCTAGCAGGAGCTGGGAATGGAAACATTGCAGTTACTAGGGCATACATCGGCGATATCAGCCATCCCGAGCAGGTCGCGAAGAGGATGGGCATGATCGGCGCCGCATTTGGCCTCGGCTTCATGATCGGCCCATTCGTGGGAGGGATCCTTTCAGATCCAGCAAACGGAATTGGTGGCCTCTTCGACACGGAGTTTTGGGCGAAATACCCATACCTGCTTCCTTGCATGTTCTCTAGTGCAATGTCATCAATTGCATTCATCTTGGCCTTCTACAAACTACCAGAAAGCCTTCCTGAGAGATCAAGGGCTACTTCGGAGTCTTCTCCGCTGGCTCAGCTGTGGGAGACTACGTCCAGCATTTCTTCGGTGCTAAGGCTGCCATCCATATCTTCACTTGTTGTAGTCAACTTCCTCTTCCTACTCGGTTTCACAATGATGCATGGGACATTCATTCTATTCACGTCAATGGAGCCCGAGAGCGGCGGTCTCGGATGGAGCGAGAGGGATAACGGCTGGGTATTCGCCTTTATCGGGCTCCTCGGGGTGATTATACAAGGGGGCCTCATTGGCCCTCTTACCAGGAGATTCAACCTGAGGGGGCTGATGATAGTTGGAACCGCCCTGGCCGGCCTAGGGGTCGCTAGCATCCCATATGCCCCGGCAGAGGTTAGTTGGCTAATTTTCGGCTCCTGCGCTGGTCTGGCCATAGGAAATGGCCTCTACTCCCCCACTCAAAGCTCGCTGCTAACATTTGAAACAAAGGGTGGCGGCTACGAGCTAGGGATGGTGATGGGGGCCCAAGAGGGCTCCGGGGCCTTAGCTAGGATAATTGGGCCATTCCTGGCCGCCTCTATATGGTCAGTGACAGTGGAGGGAACAGGCCTATGGACCTACCACACCTGCTTCAGAGTCGCAGGAGTCGTCTTCTTCGTAGCACTTTTACTGCAGTTGCGACTTCGCTCGTCTGACGGCCTCAGGCCAGACGCAGGGGGCATCTAGTTTGGCAATCCCGGCAGCAGTTGCACATGGCGGGGCGGGTGCCGGCCCTGAGAGACTTGCCAATGTCGAAAGGGCGATCGCGATCGCAGCTGGAATCCTCGAATCCGGCGGGACTGCAGTGGAGGCAGTGGTTGAGGCCTGCGTTGTTCTCGAGGACGATCCAGTGTTCAATGCTGGTACTGGATCGGTGTTCCGTACCGATGGTTCGGTCCTCCTTGACGCTTCCATTCAGACCTCGGACGGAAGGATGGGATTCGTGATCGCAATGGAAGAAACCCCCAATCCAATCAGGGTCGCCGCTGATCTCCTGGACGAGAGGATAAACGGGCTTACCGGAGAAGGAGCAAGGCTCTGGGCAGACGAAAAGGGATTCGATAGGTCTCCCGTGGAAGGGAGGCCCCCCCACGAAGAGGCCACCGACACAGTTGGAGTGGTTGCCAGAGACAGGACAGGTGCCATAGCCTGCGCAACCAGTACCGGGGGCTGCAGCAATCGCCCCCCGGGAAGGGTGGGAGACGTACCGCTACCCGGATGCGGATTCTGGGTCCAGGAGGGTGTCGGAGTTGGCGCCACGGGAATCGGAGAGGCGATTACCAGGGGTATGCTTAGCTACAGGGTGGCAGAACGCATTCTTGGCGGCGAAGGCCTCGAGCAATCTATGATGTGGGCCTTGGAGAACTGCCTAGAGGAGGACGCCGAGGTCGGGATAATAGCACTGGGAGAAGAAGGCACCGGTCACGGACTTTCTAACAGCACAAACATGCCCTGGGCATCTTGGATGGCTAGAAGGTAACTCGGTTTTCTGGGATGCGCTTAAGGAGGAGCCACCGCTGGAAGCGCCGGAGATGGGACCTTGTCAGATTTGGACTCGCGCATACACCAGATTGCTCAGGTTCTGTCACAGCTAGACGATAACCAGGTTCCGAGGAACATCAGGTCCGCTTCCAAAGACGCCGTAGAGAAGTGGCTTTTGAACGCTGGAAAGGACATGGATGTGAGGCTCGGGATGACCGCTTCAATACTGGATGAGATATTCAACGACCCCAACCTACCCGGGCACTATGGCCCACTGTGCCTCCAGATCCAAGCTGCATTGGAAGAGATGCTGAATGAGGTCAGCCGCTCCTGAGGCTTGAAGTGCAAGCCTCCCCTAGAGATACTCGGTTTGTATGAGCAAATGGACCAACCTCTCGTACGCAAACGTTGCCACTACCTCCCCAGCTGCCCATCAAATCGCTTCAGAGTGGGCCGATTCTCTAGCAAGAGGGGGGGCTGCCGAGTTCGACGGAGACGCAGAGAAGAATGGGATGCTGCCCCTTCGCAAGTCGGCTTCTGATCTCCTGTCTTGCGATATTGGGGACGTCTGCGTAGGGTCCAGCGCGACAGAGCTTCTCTGCTCCCTAGCATGGGCGATATCTCCCGGTGCTGGCAGCAATATAGTCTCAAGCAGGGCCTCGTTCCCATCAACCGTCTACCCATGGGCAAGAGTCGCAGAGTCTAACGGTGCCGAGATCAGATTAGCAGACCACGATGACAGGCTGTACACGGACCCCGGTACTCTGTTATCCCTGGTAGACTCGGACACCTCCGTTGTTACCATCTCCCATGTTGAGTTCTCGACAGGGCAGAGGTACGACCTAGCGACTCTTTCCGACGCTGCCCATTCCGTGGGGGCACTACTGGTGGTGGACGCAACCCAGTCGATGGGCATGCTCCCCATTGACGCCTATCGTTCTGGGGCAGACGCTATCGTTTCTTCTGGTTACAAGTGGCTCAGAGGGACGTATGGAGCCGCCGTAGGGTATATCTCGCCTTCAATCGTTGGAGAGATGAATCCTGGTCTGGTAGGCTTCAGGAGCCATTCAGACCTCTGGGACCTGAGAGCGGACAGATTGGAGTTGCCCGGGGATGCGAGCAGGTTCGAGTTCACCACTCTCCACTTTGGGGCAGCACTTGGGCTTGCAGTGGCCATTGACGAATTGAACGAGATAGGGATAGGGGAAGTCTGGAAGCACAACTTGGGCCTAGCAGACCTAGTGGTGGAGGCAGCCGGTGACCTGGGTCTGGAGGTGGCTTCCCCCCTCTCCGAGATGGAGAGGAGCGCCATCGTGAGTCTAGTGCTCCCAGAAGGTGTTAGCAGTCTAGATGTGGCTAGGAGATTGCAAGACGAGTACTCAATTCTGGTCACCAGCAGATCTGGCCTTCTTCGCGTCTCCCCCCATATCGACAACAACGAGGACGAGATAGAAGCCCTCTCCTCGGCCCTAAGTGAAATCATATCATAGGTGAGGGGCGAGAATTGCTCCTGCGATTATGAACATCACTATCGCGATCCCCCTGTCTATGAACTTCCATGCCTCTGGGCTGTTCAGAACATCGGACAACCCCTTCGCACCGAAACCTAGGGTGAAGAAGAAGACGAACGAAGCGGTCGTGGCACCGATTCCGAATGCCAGCTTTTCCTGCCCGATGAACCCCGTTGATGCTCCGCCAATGAGGAGAAGAGTGTCGAAGTAAACGTGAGGGTTGAGGAAAGTTATGGCAAGCGCAGTAGTCATCGTCGAAGACAGACCGCTCTCTGCCTCTCCCTCTATGGAGATGGCATCCGGGTTCATCGACGACTTGATTCTGAGAACCCCATATCCAGACAGGAAAATAGCCGCCCCTATAGCAATCATAGGCTCGGCCCCTTCGATGCTGGAAACCACCGTGCCCACGCCCAGTATCCCTGCTGCGATAAGGCTGGCATCCGCAACTGAACAAGCAAGGCAGGTAGCGAAAACGTGTGATCGCCTCAGCCCCTGCCTCATGACAAACGCGTTCTGCGGACCGATCGCTAGAATTAGCCCAATACTTAGAGCGAAACCTTCGAGCCCTGCAGACCCGACACTCATGGTCACGTCTTCCTGCGTTCTGCGGCCTTCTTCCTAAGGGCCGTATAGCCGCACTTCCTGCAGGATTTGGGTGGCTTGATGTTGTTGTGAGCACGGTGGGTGGCTGAGCAGTTCATGCATATCCACTTTTGGAGCAGTCTCTTCTCTGCCTCAGGGTGCCTCTGTGCCATGGTGCCTCGCGACCTGCCCGACCTTCATAACCGCTTCTCAACGGATTATCCCCTATTGGGCCATCCAAAGCATTCAAACACCATCTGCCTTGTTATCGGGACGTTGCCTGCCAGCGTAGTGCTCGGGGCCCAATGGGGGGATGAGGGTAAGGGCAAGGCCATAGACCAGCTAGC
>CEVA01000883.1_pt1 | contig 12981 bp, 8 predicted proteins | sample 361521 | NCBI WGS metagenome assembly CEVA01 (sample SAMEA2622823, study PRJEB7988) | marine metagenome | isolation source: saline water (ENVO:00002010), including
TGATGTATCCAGACTTGCATATCGATCGGCGCCAGTTCCTCGGGCAAATGAGCCTGGGCGGGTTGGCGTTGAACGAGATGCTGGCGTTGGAGGCGCAGGGCGCATTGCCGCCGCGGCCGGCGCATCATCGGGCGCGAGCGAAGAACGTGATCATGGTTTTCATGTGCGGCGGGGCGAGTCACCTCGAGACGTTTGATCACAAGCCAAAGCTCAAGGAATGGGCCGGCAAAAAGGCCTCGGAGATTTTCAGCGCGGATGACCTGAAGGGGTTCAACCCGGAAAAGACGGTGGAGAAATGCCAGATCCTGCCGCCGGTTTTTGATTTCAAGCAGCATGGCCAATGCGGCGCGTGGGTGAGCGAGATTTATCCGCGGCTGGCGACGGTGGTGGACGAGATCACTTTTCTCAAGGGCGTGCATACCGATTCGGCGATCCATTCGGTCGGCGAGATCATCTGGCACACCGGCCATCAACGCGCGGGCTTCCCCAGCATGGGCTCATGGGTCACGTACGGTCTCGGCAGCGAACGCGCCGATCTGCCGGCGTACGTGGTGATGAAGGACGGCGTGAGCACCGCGGGCGATCAGGTGTTTCAACAAGGCATGTTGCCCGGGCGGCATCAGGCGGCGGTGGCGCGTGTGGAGGCGGGCAAGACGCCGTTCCCCAATCTCAACCCGCGTCCCGGTCTGAGCCTCGAGCAGCGTCGCAAGTATCTCGACACGTTGAATCACCTCAACCGCCTGCATCGTGATCGGCATCCGACGCAGCCCGATCTCACCGGCCGCATCGAGGCCTACGAGATGGCGTTCCGCATGCAGAAAAGCGCGACGGAGGTGTTCGACCTGTCACGCGAACCGCAGAGCATGCACGCGCTGTACGGCGGCAATCAGTTTTCCAAACATTGCCTCACCGCCCGGCGCTTGGTGGAGAACGGCGTGCGTTTCGTGGAAATACTCGACGGCGCCACCGGCCGCAAGTGGGACGCCCACGGCAACCGCGGCGGCCTCATTGGCAATCACCGCTCCAACGCCGCCCGCACGGACCAAGGTCTCACGGCACTCATCACCGATCTCAAGGCGCGCGGCATGCTCGATGAGACGCTCATCATTTGGGCCACCGAATTCGGTCGCACGCCGTTTGAGGAGGCCAATCGCGAGGTGAAGATCGGTCGCGGCCATCATCACCGCGGCTTCACCCTCTGGCTGGCTGGCGGCGGACTCAAGGGCGGTTTGTCATACGGCGGCACCGACGACCTGGGCATGAATGCCATCCACAACGCCGTCCACGTCCACGACATCCACGCGACCATTCTGCACTTGCTGGGATTGGATCACCTCAAGCTCACCTACCGCCACAACAGCCGCGACGTGCGGTTGACGGATGTGTTTGGGAAGGTGATCGGCGACATTATTGCTTAATTATCAACTATCATTTTTCATTTTTCAAAGAATGATCAAGGGTCATTGATCATTGGAAATTGAGAATTCCTTGATCAATGATCATTGATAATTGAAAGTTCCTCCACATGGCTGGTCACAGTAAATGGGCGAATATCAAGCATGTTAAAGCGCGGCAGGACGCGAAGCGCAGCAAGGTTTTTGCGAAGATTGCGCGGGAGATCACGATTGCGGCGCGGCTGGGGGGCGGGGATGCGGACATGAACCCGAGGCTGCGACTGGCGATCATGAAGGGGCGCGGGGCAAACATGCCGGCGGACAACATCCAACGCGCCATCGCGCGAGGCACGGGGGAAGGAGAGGGTGCAAATTTTGAGGAGTTGACGTACGAGATTTATGGACCGCACGGGGTGGCGATCTTGTGCGAGGTGGCGACGGATAATCGTAACCGCACGGCATCGGAGATTCGTGCGATCCTCACGCGCAACGAGGGTAAGATCGCCACGGCGGGGGCGGTGAGCCGTTTGTTCCACCGGAAAGGGCAGGTGCTGGTGGCGCGCGAGAATGCGGAGGAGGAATCGTTGATGGAGATTGTGCTGGAAGCGGGGGCGGAGGATTTTAAGGCGGACGATGGTGGGTATGAAATTCTTACGGATCCATCAGAATTTGAGGTGGTGCACAAGGCGCTGGAATCGGCCGAGGTGGCTACGGAGTCGGCGGAGGTGACGGCGTTGCCGGACTTGACGGTGCCGCTGAATGAGAAGCAGGCCGAGCAGGTCAACCGGCTGGTGGACTTGCTGGATGACCATGACGATGTGAAGGAGGTCTTCTCCAACGCGGAGTTGCCCGGATGATGTGGCTTCCGCATCCGCCAAGCCGCCCCTGCTCGAACGCCTGCTGACGCGGCTGGCGGACGGGGTGTGTGCCAGTCCGGGCCGGTTTGTGCTGCCGCAGATTTTACTGGCGGCGGCTTGTGCGGCGTTTACCGCGTTCAACTTGGAATTCCACACCAGTCGCAATGACTTGGTGGGCTCGGAGAAGGAGTATCACAAGGAGTTCATCCGGTTTTTGGATGAATTTCCCCTGCAGGATGACTTGGTGGTGGTGGTGGAAAGCGGGGACTTGGAGCGCAATCGCCAGTTCGTGGCGCGGTTGGGGCAGCGGTTGTCGGCGGAGACCAACTTGTTTCGCAGTGTGTTTTATCGGCGCGACCTGCGGACGCTGGGCACAAACACGCTTCTGGTGACGCCGGTGGACAAGCTGGCGTTATTGACCAACAGGCTGGGGGAATACCGTCCGTTCATCGAGACGTTCTCGGGGGCGACAAATCTCACTTCTTTTTTTGAGCGGATCAACCACAGTTTCCTGGCGGCGGCAACGGCGGATAAAGCGGACACGGATAAGCTGCTTCAGTCGCTGCCCGCGTTGCAGAAGATTTTAAGGCAGGCCACCAATGCGATCACCATGCCGGGTGTGCCGCCGCCGCCGGGCATGGGGGCGTTTGTTGGGGACCCAAAAGCGGAGCAGGACATGCACCTGTCGTTTGCGGACGGGGAGTTGTTCTTGGTGAACGCACATCCGGTGGACAAGGAGCACAAGTCGGAGGCCGTGGAGCGACTGCGGGAACTGGCGGCGGCCACGCAGGCGGAAGTGCCGGGGGTGAATGTCGGAGTCACCGGTGAACCGGTTTTGGAGTATGATGAGATGAGCCAGAGCCAGGAGGACACGGCGCGGGCGGCGCTGCTGGCGTTGTTCCTGGTGGCGTTAATTTTCATCTTTGGCTACCACGAGACAGGCCGGCCGTTAAAAGCTACCGGTTGCCTGTTGGTGGGGCTGGCTTACACGATGGCTTACGCGACGGTGGTGGTGGGGCACCTGAATATCCTGACCATTACCTTCGCGCCGATCCTGATCGGGTTGGCGATTGACTTTGGGGTGCACCTGGTGACGCGTTATGAGGAGGAGTTGCGTGGTGGGTCGGATGAGGCGGCCGCAATTCGCCGGGCACTGGTGCTGACGGGCCGGGGGATTTTCACGGGCTGTCTGACAACATCGGTGGCGTTCTTGGCGATGGGATTCACGGAGTTCAAGGGGATCAGCGAGATGGGGCTGATTGTCGGTGGCGGGCTGGTGGTTTCGCTGGTGCCTATGATGACGATGTTGCCGGCGTTGTTGTTGCGCGGCCGGCAGAACGTGATGGACCACGAGCAGAGAGTCGCGATGTCGCGCCGGGAACGGCTGGAGGGGGCGTGGTTGCGGCGGCCGGCCTGGGTGGCATTGGCGGCGGTGGCCCTGGGTGCCGCGGGGGTGTGGCAGGCACAGCGGGTAGGATTTGATTATGATTTGCGCAACCTGCAGTCCGAGGGGTTGCCGGCGGTGAAATGGGAAAAAGACCTGATTGACCGCGCACATGGGGCGCTCTTCGGCGCGGTGGTGGCGACAAATCGCGGGCATGCACTAGAGTTGACGCGGTTGATTGAGCAGAAGACCAACGAGGTGGAGGAGGTGGTGTCGATGGCACCGTTTATCGGGCCGCAGAATCCCGCAAAGCAACGGATGATTCGAGAAATGTTGCGGCAAATTGCGCCGGTCCAGTTTCTGCCGATGGACAGGGAATCGATTGAACTGGAGTTGTTGGCGGAATCGTTGGGCATCCTGAAGGGGTTCATCAGCCGCGCCTTGATTGAACTGCAGGGGAAAGGGGAGTTGGTGCTGGAGGCGCAGTTGCGTTCGATGTACGACGACCTGCTGGTGTTGTTGGACTTGATCCGGCAGCAACCGAGGGTGGCGGCGTTGCAATTGACGCGGTTCCAGCAGGCGATGATGCGCGATGTGCGGGAGACCTTTGCGGTGTTGCAGGCGCAGAATGCGGGCGGGCACATTGCGCCGTCGGATTTGCCCAAGTCGTTGGTGGACCGGTTTGTGTCGCCGGAGACAGGGCACCTGCTGGTGCGGGTGCATCCGCGGGGAGACATTTGGAAGCGTGAGGTGCAGGGCGAGTTTGTGGGAGCGGTGCGGGATGCGGTGCGGGAGCAAGGGGTGGTGGTCACGGGCACGCCGGTGCAGTTGTTCGAGTACACCAAACTGCTGGTGGACAGCTACATCTTGGCGGCGTGGTATGCCACGGGGGCGATTGTGGTGATGGTGCTCCTGCATTTTCGCAGCGTGGCTTGTGTGTTTCTGGCCTTGCTACCGGTGGCGTTGGGGATGATTTGGATGACGGCAGTGATGACATTGGTGGATCTGCCGTTTAATCCGGCCAACGTGATGACACTGCCACTGGTCATTGGCGTGGGCGTGACCAGTGGCGTGCATATTTTAAACCGGTTTTCGGAGGAGGCCAGCCCAGCCATTCTGGGGCGCAGCACGGGCAAGGCCATCCTGGTGTCGGGCCTGACGACGGTGGCTGGGTTTGGGAGCCTGATGATTGCGGATCATCAGGGTATCAAGAGCCTCGGCTTCGTGATGGCGACGGGCACGGTGACCTGCATGGCGGCGGCGCTGGTGTTTCTGCCGGCGTTATTGACGTTGTTGGTGGGGCGGGGCTGGCGACTGCGTTGAAACCTTTTGCTTTTATCGTACGCGGGTCTGGCGCAATGATGTCGCGGTGAAGCGGGCACAATGGTTATTGCTGGGTGTGCTGATGCTGGCGGGCGGGTGTCTTGCCCCCGGCGGCGGTGGTGCCGGCGGGGGACCCGCGGAGTTGGCGCTGGGGCCGCTGATGTATGCGCATCCCCTAGTGGTTGAGGAGGGCAGTGAGGCGGGCTTTCTGGGGCCGATTTTTTACCAGCGCCATGGCACTGACGAAAACAATGCCACCTACACACAGCACGCCATTAGGCCGTTGTTCAGCCACTACCGGAGGGATGACAACAGCACGGAAACGATCGATGTGTTGTTCCCCTTGCTAACGTATCACCGGACGGGCAGCGAGTATCGGGTGCAGATTGGCCAGTGGATTGGCTTTTCCGGCGGCGCCAGCCAGGTGGGGGGTGATGAGGGCAGGACGACCTTGTTCCCGTTTTACTTCGCGCGGCGCTCGGGCGATCCGGAGCGCGATTATACCGCGGTGTTTCCCTTTTATGGTACACTCAAGGATCGGATGTTGCGTGATGAGATCAAGTTCGTGGCCTTTCCGCTCTACGCCAAGTCGCGCAAGGGAGACATCGTGACGCGCAATTATCTGTTCCCGGTTTTTCACCTGCGCGAGGGGGAGAACTTGAAGGGTTGGCGCATGTGGCCGTTGGCGGGATATGAGGAGAAGACAATAGGCCCGGAGGGTCCTGGTGAGAAAGGGGGGCACCGGAGGACGTTCGTTGCGTGGCCCTTTTATCACAACACGGAAGAGGGGATTGGGACGGACAAGCATCGAACCTTCAAGGCCTTGCTGCCACTCTACGCGGTGCGCCGCTCGGCCAAGGGAGACCTGACCAGTATTGCCTGGCCGTTCTTTAACAAGCTGGTGGACAAAGAGAAGGGTTACACCGAGTACACTGTGCCGTGGCCCTTCATTGTCTTCGGCGAGGGGCCGGGCAAGAAACGTACGCGCGTGTGGCCGTTGTACGGACGCGACGTGGCTGGCTCCACCAAGCGCGAGTTTTTTCTGTGGCCACTTTACCAGGGGCGTGAGTTGGAAACCGATCGAATCACGCGGCGCACCACGCGCATTTTATTCCCTCTCATCGAGCATATGCGGGAGGAACGCAAGGAAACCGGCGAGATTCGTGACCGCAAGTCATTCTGGCCGCTGTTCACGCGCGTGCGCGAGGGTGACACAAGCCGGCTGCAGGTGTTCACGCCGCTGGAGCCCTTGCTGCCAAAGAACAAGGCAGTGGCGCGCAACTACTCCCCGCTCTTTGCCCTCTGGCATACGCGGGAGAACGCTGCCACGGGCACGGCGACGCGCAGTTTCCTGTTTAATCTCTACCGCGGGGAACGCGCGCCGCAGTCCAAAAAATGCTCGCTCTTGTTCGGACTCATCCGCTACAAGAAAGACGAGGAGGGAAAGGAACTGCGGCTGTTGTGGCTGCTGTCATTCCGGTCAAAAACGGACGCGCCGTGATTTCATCCAACGCGATGCTGAGCGACATTGGCAGGATGCTGCTGTTGTTGCGGGACGCCTTGGCAAGCCTGCCGGCGGCGTGGCGGCAGCGCGCCCGGGTAGTGGACCAGCTTTTCGAGATTGGCAACGCCTCTCTCTTCATGGCCTGCCTCTTAAGCCTGTTCATCGGCGGCGTGCTGGCATTGCAGACCGGCCCCGTGATGGCTGAGCGTGGCGTGACCAGCTACATCGGCGGCATGGTGGGACTGGCCATGTGCAAGGAACTGGCGCCGGTGATGATGGCTGTGCTGCTGGCCGGGCGCATTGGCAGCGCGATCACGGCGGAGATCGGCTCCATGCGCGTCTATCAGGAGATTGACGCTCTGCGTACCATGAACATCAACCCTGTGCACTACCTCGTGGTGCCGCGCCTGCTGGCCGTTGCGGTGGCGCTGCCGCTGCTGGTCATCTTCTCCATCCTCATCGGCTGGATGGGGGGCGCGCTGGTGATTGCCATTAACCCGGCGGTCAACCTCTCCCACGCCGGCTACGTGAACAGTCTGGGCGACATGGTGGGGGCGCTGGATATTTTAAACGGCCTCATCAAGAGCTTCGCCTTTGCGGTGGTCATCGGCGTGGTGTCCTGCCACCAAGGGCTGGAGACCATTGGTGGTCCGCGCGGCGTGGGGCGCTCGGTTACCAAGGCGGTTGTAAACTCCATCGTGCTGATCTTGGTACTCGACTACGCATTGACCCGTCTGATGATTAACCTGTGAATGAGAAGGACAACAGCGGCGCGCGTGTGGAGATTCGCTCTGTGCGCAAAGCCTTCAACGGCCAGCCGGTGCTGCATGGGGTGGATCTCACGGTGGCGCCCGGGGAAATCTTTGTGATCATGGGCCCGAGCGGCAGCGGCAAGAGCGTGCTGTTGAGGCACGTCATCGGGCTGGAGACGCCGGACGCGGGCGAGGTGCTCATCAATGGCGAGATCGCCGCGGAGCCGGGCACGCGGGATCATTGCCGCATGGCGATGGTTTTTCAGGGAGGCGCGCTCTTGAACTCATTGACGCTGGCGGAGAATGTGGGATTATACCTGCGGGAGCACAACTTGAAGCCGGAACCAGAAATCGAGGCGGTGGTGAAGGAAAGGCTGGCGCTGGTGGGCTTGGAGGAGGCGCGCGACAAGCTGCCAGCGGAGCTTTCGGGCGGCATGCGCAAGCGCGCAGCCATCGCCCGGGCGCTGGTGATGGAGCCGCAGTTACTGCTGTACGATGAGCCGACAAGCGAGCTGGACCCGCTCATGGCGTCCACGGTGGGCCGCGAGATTGTGAATTTGCGTCGGCGCCACGGCGTCACCTCGATGGTGGTGTCCCACGATCGCGACTTGGCGTTTGGCATTGCCGACCGCATGGCGCTCATTCGCGACGGGCGCATCCTGTGTCAGGGCACGCCCGGGGAAGTCCGGGCCAGCGATGACGCGGCGGTGAAGGAATTTTTGAACGCCAACTTGAAACACGAACCCGAATCCCCGGAGGAGCCATGAAAAACCAACTCGAAACACGTGTGGGCCTGTTCTTTGTGCTGGCCGCGATGGCGGCGGTGCTGATGCTGGAGGTGTCTGACAATTTCAGTTTCTTCAAGAAAACCTACACACTGCATGCGGACTTCAACAACGTGAACGAGTTGAAGGAGGGGGATCCCGTGAAACTGGCCGGCGTGCAGATCGGCCGGGTGGAGGGCATCGCGCTGGGCGGCGGCGAGGGCAAGCCGGTGCGGGTGACGCTGCGCATCGGCGAGGAGCACCGGTCCCGCATCACCAGCGATGCCACCGCGACCATCAAGTTTACGGGGTTGATGGGGCAAAACTTCATCGCCATTACGCCGGGGCTGGACTCGGTGGCGCTGGAATCAGGGTCCTTGTTGCGGTCGCGGGATGCCGCGGACTTGAACACCATGTTGACGACCATGAACAGCGTGGCCAGCGGCATCGAGGCGGTGACGGACAGCTTCAAGGGGGTCAAGATCGACAGTATCGTGGGGCCGATGGCGAAGTTTTTGCAATCGAACACCAACCGCATGTACAACATTGTCGAGAACATGGAGACCATCTCCGGCCAACTGGCCCAGGGCAAAGGTGTGGCGGGCAAGCTGTTGAACGACGAGGAGTTGTTCCACTCGCTTAGCCGTACAGTGGCCAACATGGAGAAAATCTCCACGGCCGTCTCCAGCGGCGAGGGCACGGTGGGCAAGCTGATCGCGGATGACGCGCTTTACCGGCAATTGGACACCATCGCCATGGATTTTGGTCAATTGTCCGCGGATCTCAAGGCGGTTTCCGCCAAGATCGCCAAGGGCGAAGGGACCGTGGGCCGGCTGGTGCAGGACGAAAAACTTTACGCATTGTTAAACACCACCGCCGAGGATTTCAACGCCGTGGCGGCGGATCTGAAAAGTGTCACGGCCAAGGTGGCCAAGGGCGAGGGAACCGTGGGCCGGCTGCTGCATGAGGATGAGCTGTATGCCTCGTTGCAGAAAAGCGCGAAGAACCTGGAGGGGACCACCGAGAAATTCAGCCAGTTTGCCGACAAGGCCAACGAGACTGCCGACAAGGCCAATGAGACCGCCGTGGATGCCAAGGCATTGGTGGCCGATGCGCGCGGGGCGGTGGCGGACGTACGGGGGGCGGTGGGCACGGTGTCGGAGGCGGCCACGGCGGCCAAGTCCGTGTTGACCAAGGTGGACCAGGGCGGTGGGACGCTGGGGCGGCTGGTGAATCAGGACGTGCTCTACGCGGACGCCTCGGCGGCCATGAAAAACCTGCGCGACATCATGGAGAAGATCAACCGTGGGGACGGCTCGCTGGGCATGTTGGTGAATGATGACAGCCTCTTCAAGAACGCGCGCGCCACGCTCCAGAAGGTGGACAATGCCACCGAGACCATGGAGGATCAGGGTCCCATCAGCGTCATTGGCCTGATGTTTAACGGTTTGTTCTAGGCGGTGAACAGAAAAAGGGCGGCCCGCGGGCCGCCCGTGTCATGCTTCCGGGATCCGGTGACGTTATTCGTTCACCGTTAGTTCAGTCTCGCCGTTGGCCGTGCCGTTGTCTTCCGGCGTGCTCTCCGCTCGCTTGCGGGTTAACCCGCTGCTGCGCTCGTCATAGGGCACATACCCCATCGCGCGATACAAGGGCGAGTTGCGTCCGTGGGTCGGCGCGCACTTCACTCCATCCACCACGCGATAAGTCGTCTCGTTCAACGACTCATCCTCCAGCATACGTTCCTTTATCCCGCTGGAGCGCAATGCCTCCACTTGGGCCAAGGTTTCGCGTTTTGCTTCGCACTTGGCGATCTGAGCCTTGTACTCATCCAGTGTCAGTCCACCAAAGGTTGAATCCTTGGCCGACAGTTCCCATGCCGTGGCCACTTTCGCGGCCCGGCCCAGTATTTTTTTCCGTGTATCTTTTTCAAAAGAATCTCTTTGGCTTGTCTCCCGATTGTACTTCCATTATCCACAAAGTTTTTCAAAAGTCAAGACTTAACTTGTTGATTGTAAGATACTTACAAGAATATTACTTTCTTGGCGGGTCCTTTCTCCATGCATGTGACGAGCAAACGGGTGCAGGCCGTTTTTCGGGGGAAAAGCGGCAAAATTACGTTTGAATGTCGGGCATCCCTCGAACTTTGCACCCCATCCCTCGAACTTTGCTGGGCATCCCTCGAACTTTGCTGGGCATCCCTCGAACTTTGCTGGGCATCCTCGAAACGTGGAAGCCCGGCGGTGTAATTGCGCTGTCCTCCCGCGAAACTCCGCTGCATGTCACCGAAGCATGGACGCCCTGCGCAAGAAGCAAGGTCCGGGGAATCAGGGCAAGGGTACGCTAGGCGGCTTGGTCGAGTATCCCCGAAATGACATCCGGGGCGGCACCGGCTTGGGGCAAGCGTGCGCGGGCGTAGTCCAGCAGGGCTTGGCGGGGTGGGATGCTGAAGAGCGCCATCATCAGGCCGAGAATGGCCAAATGACCCCCGGGCGCCTCACCATTTTCCACGGCATCGGCATGGCGTTGCAGAGGACGGGAATCGCGCAGGGGCAGGAGGTGCTTCAGGCTTTCATGGCCGAGTTGAAGGCTCTTTGCGGCTTCGGCGGCGTAGGCGGGGTTTTCCAAGAGGGAACGGTCAAGGGCGGCCAGTTCACGGGCTTCACCGGTGCTGGCATGGCGCCAGGCAGTGGCGATGGCGGGGAGTTCCAGGGCTTCCACCAAGGTCCGGTTGGCTGTGCGCGGGAGGGCCTCCAGCAGCGCCGTGTAGGGGTGGCGCACGCCGTTGGGCAAGGGGCCGAGGGTGGATTCCGTCTCGCTCACGGGGTGAGTTTGGAGGGTTTTTCAGCAAATGTAAACTTCACGTGCCGTGGGCAAAACGGGGTTGCGCCATGTCGCCGGGTGTTGATAGAGTTCGGCTTTACGGAGTACAGAGGTTATTTGAGATGGATTGGCGCCAACTGTTTTCGTGTTGTCGATAGCCCCCGAGGCCGAGGCGAGTTGTCGTTTACTCGCTGATCCCACTCCAATTCCTGATTTACCAGATCATGTCGAATCAAACTGCAACGGAAAGCGCCGCGCCCCAAGCCACGGCGGCCGACAAACCGAAGTACCCAGGCGCCCCCGTCACCGTCAATGGCAACCAGTTGGTGGCGGAGTATGTGGAAGTCCGCATTACCCAAGGTGGCGTGTTTTACCCGATCACACCATCGACCGAGGGGGGCGAGATTTATCAGCAGGCCTTCGCGCAGGGCAAGCTGGACGTGTGGGGCAACCAGAAGATCGCCATCGAATGTGAAGGCGAACATGCCGCGCAGGGCGGTGCCACGGCCTTTGCGGTGACCGGCAAGCGCACGGTGAATTTCACCTCCGGCCAGGGCATTGCCTACGCGATGGAGCAGTATTACCACGCGCCGGGCAAGCTCAGCACAATGGTGCTGGAAGTGGGTGCCCGCGCGCTCACCAAGCACGCACTGAATGTGCACTGCGGACACGATGACTTTTACGGCGCGCTGGACACGGGCTGGACGATGATGATGGCCCGCGACGCGCAACAAGCCGCCGACTGCGCGGTGATCCTGCGCAAGGTCAACGAACTGGCGCTCAACCCGGGCATGAACATCCAGGACGGCATGCTCACCACGCACTCCGAGCGGATGTATCGCGCGCCGGAATCGGATTTGCTGCGCGAATATCTGGGCGCGCCGGATGACATCATCGAGTGCCCCACCGAGGCGCAGCGCGAGCTGTTCGGCCCCACGCGGCGCCGGGTGCCGGAGATGATGGACCTGAAAAATCCCGTGTTGCTCGGCCCGGTGCAAAACCAGGAGCATCACATGAACGGCGTGATTGCCCGCCGCAATAATTTTAATGAGCACATCCTCGGCTTCATCGAGCAATGCAGCGCGGAGTTCGGCGAACTGACCGGCCGCCATTACGGGCTCATCCACGAGTACAAAACGGAGGATGCGGACACCGTATTTGTGTCGCTCGGTTGCGCCGCCGAAAACATCGAGGCGGCTTGCGATTACCTGCGCGACCAGCGCAACGCCAAGGTGGGATCCATTCACGTGAACGTTATCCGCCCCTTCCCCGAGGCGGCGATCATCAATGCACTACGCGGCAAGAAAAACGTGATCATCCTCGAGCGCACGGACGAAGGCATGGCGGGCGACAACCCGTTGGCCCGCGACATCCGCACCGCGCTAGGCAAGGGGCAGGAAGCAGCGAAGTTTGGCGGCGAACTGCCGGCCATCACGCCCGAGGAAACGCCGCGCATTTTCCGCGGCAGCTACGGCCTCGGCTCGCGGGATTTCCGCCCGGAACACACGCTGGGCGCATACGAATTTGTCACCGGCCAAACCAAGCGCACCGACGGCCGCGGCGAGGCGGATGGCGAAACCTATTTCACCCTCGGCATCGATCACCCCTACGCGGTCATCAGCAAGGACACGCCGTCGCTGCTGCCCGAGGGCGCCATCGCCGTGCGGTTTCACTCCATCGGCGGCTGGGGCATGATTACCACGGGCAAAAACCTCGGCACCATCGTCGGTGACTTTGGCCGCATCATCAACGAGCGTAATCCGGACCAGGAATTGTTCGTGATGGCCAACCCCAAGTACGGCTCTGAGAAAAAGGGTGCGCCCACCAATTACTACCTCACCGTGGCCTCCGAGCCCATTCAGGTAAACTGCGAGCTCAACCACGTGGACGTGGTGCTGTGCTGCGATCCCAAGGCCTTCACCCACTGCAATCCGCTTGAGGGGCTAAAGAAAGGCGCGAGTTTTGTATGGGAAAGCGACGAGACACCCGAGACGGCGTGGCAACGCATCCCCGCGAAGCACCGGCAGTTTGTGAAGGAGAACAACATCAAGGTGTATATTCTCCCGGGCTTTGACGTGGCGCGCAAGGCCACCAGCCGGCCGGATCTGCAGCTGCGCATGCAGGGCAACTCATTCCTTGGCGGCTTCTTCAAGGTGTCCAGCTTCCTGAAGGATCACAAGATT
>CEVA01514470.1_pt1 | contig 12966 bp, 13 predicted proteins | sample 361521 | NCBI WGS metagenome assembly CEVA01 (sample SAMEA2622823, study PRJEB7988) | marine metagenome | isolation source: saline water (ENVO:00002010), including
CATAGTTCATCACGTTTTGCCAATTGACTGGCAGCAAGCCATAAGTTGGCATCTCGAGGTCTGTCCACTAGCCAGCGGTCAACCCGTTTACTCAGTGTTACCAGATCAGGAGCGTCAAGTTTTGCATAAAGTTTAATGAGCTTATGGTTCCATGTCTTGGGGATTGCCTTTCTAAGTTCCTTTTCTACACTCTCGTGTTGTCCATCTGCCATGATCGATTCAAGCCTTGATGCCAAAACAATGGGTTCGTTTTCTATTACTGAGGGCAATTGTCCCCATAAATTTTTGAGTTTTTCTGTATTTCCTGAAAATATTCTGCTTTGGTGGACAAACGCTTCGGCAAAAAATCGCTCTAACTTCGGATTTTTACCTGTTTGACTGAGAATTGTTCTTGCTTTTTGAGTTAATGATTGCCAATCAGAGGTCTCATAAAAAACTTGAGATAGTAACTTGAGTAGTTCTGGATTATTAGGTTCGTCTATTAGAGTTGTATTAATGGCTTGAAGGGCATCATTATAATTTTTTGCTTCAAGCATAAGTTTTGCCGCATGAAGGTTGATGTATGTTTCTATTTCTGGAAATTTTTGCCTAGCTTCTTCAAGCCAAACTTTGAAGATCTTAGTGTTTTCATCTTGTACAGCTGCTTCAGCAGCTATCAGATAAGGTAATACTGAACCATCCGCACCACTGACAGCAGATTTTATTTTCTTCTCAGCTTTAGTGAGTTCACCCACGCCTATTAATTTCAACCCATCTAAGATGCGTTGATTGGATTTCTCTCTCTTTTTTGCAGCTAGCCTCTGTTTTAAGATGCCGGGTGAGCTCCAAACCACAGCAATAAGACGGACCAAAAGATAAAGGGCCAAAAGTATTAGCCCAAAAATTGGTAAAGATGTTTCTAGAGAGTATTCAAGAAATTGAATCAGGACATAACCATTGTCCTCTAGTAGAAAGTTAACTCCAAGTCCGATTAACAATAATAGAAACAGGGACCATAAAAATATTTTCATGATGTGTACGCTTCCTCAAGCAAAGCTAATGCATCATCAATTTCTGGAATGGATTGTTTTAATTCGAAATTTTTTAAAACAATGAGTTGGTCTATCAAGTTCTTAACACCAGGTAAACTAGCCCTAAAGTTGGAGTCTATAAGTTCGATACAGTTGTTTAATGAAGTCTGATATTCATCATCATTGTTATGCAAGATTGCTAATTTTGCCATCTCGAGTTGAAGACTAATAAGTTTTTTGGTGATTTGTTTCTGAGTTGTATTGAGTTTTAAATTTTCTGCATCGTTGTTGCTTCTCACAACAACGAGATTCTTGAATGCATCAACTATTTTTTGCCATTTATTCTCAAGCACCGACCGGTTATTCCGTAGGCTATTGTCTTTTTCTGCTAGCTGTTGTGCGTCAAATGTGTTGAAAACATGCGAGTCAATTGCATTATCAATGTTTTGCAAACTGATTAGTATTTCGCTTTTTTTGTTATTGTAGTCTTCTGGATCCAGTTTCAATAAAGCCGATTGTATTGATCGATCAACTTTTCGATATTGATCAGGCATTTGTAGAACAGACTTTTGTGCAGCAATCAGAGCTGATTGTGCAGATGTTTTATTGCCAAACAATGAGAGTTCAGTTTTTGCTATATTTAAGAAGTATATAGCTTGATTCATGAGCCAATAGCTATCACTCTCAGAGGATATTGTCGAAACTTCGTTTATTTGGTTTTGCAGCCGCATCAAGTTTTCTTGTAAATCTATATCTCTGTTTCTTAATTGTTCCAGATTAAAATTTTGGGTTTTAAACATTTCCTTTACGTTTTCTTGGCTATTAACAACAGAAGCGAGTTGATCTCCATTGGCATTGATGGTTTGTGAAATGGTTTCTATTTTTTGATTGTTTTGATCAACAGAAGCTTTTATTGAGTTGACTATCTGTTGTCCATACCAAGCTAAGCCACCGCAAGCAAAGATTAATATTATTACTATGACAAACCACAGAGCAGTTTTAGAGGCGTTTTTCTTTTGAGGCCCAACAGTTACTGAGGATGATTCGTTTTTCTGCAGTGATTTTTGTTTGTTCATTTTCTTCAAAAATTTTTCACCAGTAAAAATTTTTCTGGCAATTCGCTTTTTGTTGCTCCGTTGCGATGTTTATTTTTTTATAATTATTGGCTAATTCAGTCAGCCTGCTTATCATTAATGATAATACTTAAGTTTTACGAAGGAATCGATTATGGACAACAATAATTTCGAAAATTGGGGTAGGAAATTATCAGCCCTGCTTCCTGAATCTGCATCCCAAATGAAACAAGATATCGAGAAGAATATTAAATTTCTTGTAAAAGATGCGATTAATAGAATGGATTTAGTCGAACGATCTGAATTGGAGGAACTCAAATCAAAGCAGGTTAATAAGTTAGATGATCTTCAACAAAGGATTGAAGAATTGGAGGAAAAAATTAAATAAAAAGATATTCCTCACTTAACACATTAGCCATAGTTGAAATCAATATTTTGAGAGATTGATTCTGAGAAGCTTTTAGCAACTGGACAATCCAACGCTGCTCGTTCAAGCAGTTTCTTGGTTGCTGTGTCGTAGTTGTTGGGGAAATGAAAGTCGATTTTTATTTCAACAATTCGCCTTGGGTTGACACCCATAAACTTCTCAACATTAGCACGAGTGCCTTCTATATTAATGTTGTGGCGATTAGCAACAATTCCCATAACGGTCATCATGCAATTTGCCAGAGAGGTTGCAGCAAGATCAGTTGGTGAAAATGCTTTTCCAGTTCCTTCGTTGTCGATAGGAGCATCCGTGGTAATTGTTTCTCCAGATTTAAGGTGCTGGCTTTCCGTTCTAAGATTGCCAGAATAAACAACGACTGAAGTTGTCATGGGGATTAAAGCTGGTCGAGCATATAGGTGACTGCGTTTTCAACCTCTTCATCAGAAAGGTCAAGGCGACCACCTTTGGCAGGCATTATTCCCAATTCACCTATGTATCCTTCCACAGCTCGCTGAACCAGCAAAGGCTTACCTTGTGCAAGGCGCGTCTCCCATGCACTAACATCACCCAGAAGAGGGGCTCCACCAGCGCCTGTCATATGGCATGCAATGCAAGCGGTGTTGTAAACTTCTTCTCCACCCAATGCAGCCATTACTGGTGGTGAAGTTGATTCTTGTATTTCAATGTTGGCTGGTTGCTCTTCATTTTCGGTTAAAACAAAAACAGGTACTGTGTTGTCTTTTTGGCTGAATTTGCTAGTCGTTCTTTCGACTTGGCCCTTGATTAAACCACCACCGAAATCACTGATCAGCTCAAACAACAATATACTAATAGCAATAACAACAATAAAAAGAATAAATCTAAATAGGGAGAAACCTAATCCTGAGTCACTCAAAACAACTCCTTTTTTACTCGATATTCACTGGGTAAGACAAAGCTGTCTTATGTTTTGCCAAGGAGTATAAATCGTATTGGCTTTGTAATAAAGAGGATAAAGATATATTTTTTAATCAGGATGAAACAAATTAAGAGAAAGAAATTTTGTATTTTAGTCAATCCAAAAGCCGGAGGCGGCAAAACGACTAAAATTTTTAGCAAAATTCAACCACTCTTTGAGACTTCTTGTGTCCAAAATGTTAAGTATTTTAGTGACTACCCTGGATCTATCACAGACTTTATTATTAATAGGGATTTATCTGAGTTTGATGGTTTATGTGTTTTAGGAGGAGACGGTACTATACATGAGGCAGTTAATGGTTTAATTGAGTCAGATAAAGCGAAAAGTGTTCCTCTAGGAATTATCCCTGGCGGTACAGGCAATGCTTTCATTGAGGATTTAGAATGCCGAGACCCAGTAGAAGCAGCACATAATATCATTGATGGGAAGGAAAGCTTAATTGATGTTTTTAGGATAAACCATAATCAAGAAATTTCTTATGCATTTAACATCATTGGTTGGGGTATGGCTTCTGATGTGAATATTCGAGCAGATGAATTGCGATGGCTTGGACCAATGCGCTATTCAGTTTCTGCAGTCATAAACATCATGATGTTTTTTAAAAAACGTCATTTGCAAATAAACCTAGGTGATGAATTTATTAACGGCAACCATCTTTTTTTTGTTGCTATGAATACGATTCATACTGGAAAAGGCATGAAAATGGCTCCCCATGCAAAATTAAATGACGGTCTGATAGATACAATTTTGGTCAGAGACGTTTCAAGGTTGAGAGCAATCAAAATTTTTTCACAACTATTTTCTGGCCGTCATATTTTTGATCCGTTAGTTGAGTACCGACAAATAGAAACTTTCTCTATTAAAACAGAAAACGATCTTTTAAATATTGATGGAGAAAATACTGCTAAGACTCCGATCGATGTCTCGGTTATGCCTAATGCATTAAAAATATTTGCTGATCTTTAAAAGTATTCAAAGAACTGGATTGTGAATTGGTCATCTGAGATCATGTTCTTATGGGTCAATCAGCAAAAAAAATCCCAATCATTATTGTCATTGTTTGCATTACTCTTACTTTGATTTCTGTCTATCTGGAAAAAAATAAAAAAGAAAAAATTTTACACTCATTGGAGAGCAGTATTCAGTCAACTGGTTCGACTGAGTGATAGTTAAATGAACAATTTGGATCAAGACCCAGCTGTTCTTGTAAGCGAGGCAAGAGCAGAGCTTTTTGCTCCCATCCAGGAAAAACTCAACACTCTAATATCAAAACCCAACTCGCAGTTGCAGATTGAGTTTGAAAACAATCAAAATAGTCAAAAAAACGATGGTGCCATCATCCAGTCAGGTCCATTTAATATTTCAATTAGAGCGCTGCTTGCCTCAAATCCTCTCAATGGAAAAGTTATCAATAAAACACCCTTCGCAGTGTCTATCTGGAGACGTCAGAAATTTGATTTAGAAAAATTACAAGGTTTTGAAAAAGAAGGGTGTGAAACTCCATCTGAATCAGCGTTTCTGAAAAAAGATTTTGCATCCGCAGAAGAAGCGCTCGAGTTTGTACTTTCTCAGATTAGATAAAGATAATTAGTTGATTGCTTAATCAATAATTTATGTTTCTCGATGATATTTATCTTCATAGCGGATAATGTCATCTTCACTAAGATAATCGCCGTACTGTACCTCAACAACCTTCAGAGTCTCTCTATGTTCATTTGATAGCCTATGTTTAGATCCTTGTGGTATCGATATTGACTCGAACTGATTCAGATAAATTTTCTCACCATCACACTCAACTGTTGCTACCCCTGAAACAACTAGCCAATGCTCACTTCTGTGTTTATGAGATTGCAATGAAAGTATTTCACCTTCGGCTACAGTGATTCTTTTCACAAGATAACCATGATCTTTTTCAAAAGTTTTGTAAGATCCCCATGGTTTGATCACCTCGCTTGAAACTAAGCTAGAACTGGATTGGATTTTCCCTCCCCCAATATTAAATTTCATTGCTATATTATTTTGTTCGCATACGTCTGCCTCTGGAATAGCATCTGCATTATCTCTATCACCGCCGTTGGCAAAGATTTGTAAATTTTCTTTTTTCGAAAGCCATTCTAGTGTTTCACATACAGTCAAATCTTCATCAATAGATTCAACAACCTTATCAACAACACCAAAACCGTCAATTATTTCCATTCTTTCTTTTATAGGCATAAAGACATAACCTTTTTTTTGCATTAAAAAGTTATCATTATTTACTATAACGATTAATCTGGGCGCAAGGTCTGCAGCCTCTTTAAACATCCTTAGATGACCTACATGAACTGGGTCAAAGCCACCACTTACTACTACGCTTTCAGTCTTGTTCATTGATTTCTATTATATCAATTACAACGCTATTTTCTCCAAGTCCATAAGGAATTAATTGTGTAATTTGAAATAGTTCCAGTTATGGTGGCTACCATAATTGATAAGACATCGTTTACTTCCAGTACAGTTGTTAGAAAGAGGAAAAACAAATAATAAAACAATATCCCTGAAATGCCTGCTGCAATGTGAAAATTTATCAGTCTCCTATACATAGATAATTTTTTGACTCTATGTTTAAAGGTCCAGTAATTATTGAGTAAGAAATTGGATACTATGGAAGTTTCAATTGCGATCAAAGAAGCTACTTCAAGAGGAATTTGAAAATATCTATTTAGAAACAGATAGGTGCTCAGATTAACAATTACACCAATGCCCCCCACCAAGCAATATCTTATAAAATCTTGTGAATACCGATATGTAATTTTTGTAATATTAACCAAAAATTCTATTTGGTCTCGAAGAGTTAATTTTGACTGGCCTGTTAGTCTATCTTTAAAAATAATTGGAACTTCTATTGGTTTAGCACCATTTCTGATAAGTTCACAAACTAGTGAAGATTGAAAAGAATATCCCCTAGTAGACAAATTTTCTAAATCACATTTAAGTACCAGATTTGTTTTAATACATCTAAATCCAGAGGTGCAATCCTTTACATTACTAGCTTTTCCAAGATGACGAATCAAAAAATTGCCTGTGATACTTAAAAATTTTCGCCAGATAGAAAAATCAGGGGTTTTACCACCAGGAACAAACCTTGATCCAATAACTAGGCCGAAGCCATCGTTAGCAAGCCTAATAAATTCTGGAATAAGCTTTGTGTCGTGTTGTCCATCAGCATCCATTTGCAACAATAAATCGGGGTTAAGTGTTTTGACTGCAAAAGAGATTCCTCTTTTATACGCATCACCCAGACCAACCTTATCACCAGTGACTAGCTGTAGATTAGAAAATTTTTTCATTTGTTTTCTTACAATTTCTTGGGTGCCATCAGGCGAATTGTCATCCACTACAATCACATGCAGTTGGTGTGTTTCTATAATGGATTGGTTTAAAAAAATAGCCTCAATGATTGATTCAATATTTTCTACTTCGTTATAGGTTGGCAAAACCAAACAAGCTTTCAATAATGATTCATCGTTATGATTATTATATTTACTCATGGGGACCTAGGATTTAAAAATGATACAGCAACTCATATCCACGATGGAAACCACATTCTTTCATAAAAAGTATCCCTTTCCAAAGTAATACCAAGTTGGAATGGAAGCCAATAAATAAATGAGATAACAATAATCATTAAAATGCCCCATGAAACAATTTTGTAGCTTAACCTTTTGGATCTCATCAGCTCATTCAAATACCATGCAAGGGCAATAAAAGCAAACACAGAAGCAGGTTGGTATTGATAGAGAAAGACACATCGAGAAACTAATGCCCAAGGTAGAAAATTGGCGAAGTAACCCAGCAATATGAAAATAAATAGGTAAAACTTGCGAGAAGCAATTCCTTGGCTAATCCACTGCCAGAATAATTTTACCCATTCTGCTGCCATGGTTAAAATTGCTACAGCTGAAAACCAGTACAAATAAGGGTTAGGGAACAAGTGTACATCTTGAAACATCACAACTGTATTTCCAGATCCGTCCAGAACGTCAGTAGCGTTAAAGAAATAACCAATCGGCCTGATCATAAAAGGCCATGAGTACCATTTAGAACAGTAGGGATGTTCATTCTCCTCCACCATAGTTTGATGGAAGCCTATCTGTTGTTGATGTTTTTCAATGAAATTATATTCAGTATTAAACTGTAGGTCTGGAATATATATGACTACATAAACCAATGATGGAATTGCTATCAAGTATATTAAATATTCCCATTGAGGCACTAAATTAATGATTTTTTGTTGGTTGCTATTGATTTTTTTTTGAAGACGCAACTTATTAACCTGAGCTTGAGTGAATCTCAGTTCAGATTGATCAATATTTTGTATGCAATAGAGAACTAGAACAAAGGATAAAATTAACAACAAATAGCCTAATCCATTCCATTTCACAGAAGCAACAAGACCTAAAAAAACACCACACGATAACAACCAAAAACGAGAATTGACATCAGTTGATTGTGATTTGGCTGCGCACAGCAAAGCGGAGAGACCAAAGAAAACAATGTAAATGTTAGCTAAAGCAAACCGAGAATCAACCAACAGAGAACCATCAATAGCGACAAAGAAACAAACAATTAGGGCAAAGTTCTTATTCTTCCATATCGAGTATGTAAACAAATAAGCGAGCAGGCACAATAAAGACCCCAATAATGCATTGAGCCATCTGTAACTTAACGGATTGAGCTGATCAAATGGCAGGGAATCAATTGAAGCTATATCAACCCAAGGTAGTTGATTATAGATCCAAATAGAAGCTGCATACATATAGTTAGCAAGTGGAGGATGGACATAGTAAAATTCTTCACCAGTTAAATAGTTAAAACCATAAACTGGGTAAAAAACTTCATCGAAGACTGGGCCAGGAATAGCACCCAAGTGCAAAAATCTTAAAGTGAATGATCCAATTAGTATTAGCAACGCTACATATAAAGATTTACGGTTTGTGAGCACTTAATCTTCTTCCATATTCACAGGCATAAAGTGACAAAAAATATTAGCAAACTTTTCGCCTTTTAATGGAAGTGGACGACCATGGTCAAGACGGGCGCTTTCATAAAAAATTACTTCACCAGGGTTGAGAAATACATTATGTTTTCGGTAATAATTGTCTTCAATAATGAGGGGCCATTTCTTATCAACTTCTTGGTCGACATTTATGATAGCGCTAATAATATGTGTTTTAAGTTTATCTCTGTGTGGGATTAAAACAGATCCTTTTTTGTAGATTCTTATTCCATATACAAAAGTTGGTAAAAGCTCTGTTTTACTCCAAGCTTCCAATTGAGGTTTTAAAGAATTGTGTACCTCTTTTCTCAATTCATCTGACAATTCCACAACTTCACTGCCAGCTTCACCAGTTTCCTGTATTTCCACATACCCGCCCTGTACAAATTCAGGTTTATTATTGTTTAAATTTGAAATATAAAATTTTTTGATTTTCTCAAACAATTGATCATCTAGCTTTTCCTTTTTAAAACCTATTTGAGTGTAATTTGGAATGTATTCATTCGCTTCTTTTGTAAACATTGGCCCTTGTCCTTTAGTTCTGAACCATTTAGTAATAATTGATTTAAAACCTGACCTTACGGGATGAGCCTGATGAAGAGTATTGTGGTTGTTGGAGCCGTCCTTATTCAAACTGTTCCAAATTATTGCTGTGCCCTTTTTTGGTTTTATTGTTTTTTTGAGGCGTACGAACTCTGTTTCACCACCTGATTCGACATCATTTAGATAGACCATAAATGTGAAAGTTCGTTGACCTTGTTTGCCTGTATGTTCTTCAGTTCCAGGGCCTTCAAAATAATCTGTATGTGCTTTGAATTCTTCGCCAATTTCGTAATACTGTCCTTGCGTTATTTCAGAATACGAAGAATCTATACCCAGGATAGCGCATATACGTCGATCAATCTCAGAAAAAAATGCATCCGGTTTTTCAAAGTCACATGTGCTACTGGTTCTGTAAGCCTCATCAGAATCACCTGCAGAAACTATCGTTGATGGACGTAGTTTTTCTTTAATCAGTTCTGTAATTCGATCACATTCTTCAGAGTTGAGAAAATCATCTAAGGTGTAGAACTCAACCAATTCTGATTCTAGTTTTTTAGCGTTGGGAATGTAAATCTGGTTTTTTTCTGAGACAACATCCCTTTTAAATTCCACACCTTGTTCCGTCTTTAATGGATTAACAATGTTGGCCACATCTACATTCGGCACATAGTCCATTTCTTTTTCTATATCGACGGGGTTAAAACCCTCATCGAGAAGTATTTTATATATACCATCCTTGTCACACCCTCGACTTATATTCAGCTCGATCCAGTCTTTCCAGTCTTGGGTAATTTGCTTATCCAGAATAACCCCCTAGCGTAAACCTTTTTTTCTTAGATCCGAATTACTCCCCAGTAATTAGGAAATTAGTAATTCTTTTATAGAGTACTTTCATTTTAGTTACATCGTAACCAATAATTTTATCTGTCAAAACTTTTTGTTCTATTAAGTAATCTGGAATATTTTGGTTCGGTATGCCATTTGCCATTGCTTTCTCAACTGCTTCTATAACGCTTTGATAAAATAAGCGTTGTTCTTTGATGATTTCAACAGGACCAATGGTTCCAGAAACTAAATTCATCGGATTCTTATCAAAACTCATATGCGAACCAATAACCGATTTCACGCCCTCATTTTCGGCCAGTTCTTCTGCTTTTAAAAAAAATGGCACAAGATTGAAAATATAAGTATCTGCTAATCCAGCACCATAGAGCATGTTCCAGCCATTAGGTGGGTTTGCATCGTCGGCTATAAACATAATTTTATCTGGCTTGATCAGAAAGCCCACTCTGCAATTATCATGTGATGGTCCCCAATAATGCATTTCCAGAGAAGGTGTTCCTACCGAAATTGTATGTGTTTCGTCAAAAACAATATCGGGTTTGACGACATATGGATTAGGATTATTGAGCCAATTCTCTTGACATTTCTGGTGGGCGATAAATTCAGCACCTAGATCTTTAAAAATCTTTCCTCCGGAGATGTGATCCCAGTGCGAGTGAGAATAGGCAACATATTTAATGGGTTTTTCAGTAATTTTGTGTAGTTCAGCATTAAGAATATTGGCCGCCTCAACGGTTAGAGGATCTGTGAGAATAATGCCGTCTTCTCCAATTAGAAAAAAATTACGATAAAAGGTATAACGATAGGTATACAAATATGGAGAAATTTTTTCTATTTCCCAAAGTTTTAATTTACCAAAGAATGACTTTTGAGATTCAGCAATTGTTTCGGGAATAGGTTGTACAGCATGATTGACGGGAGAAATAAACATGCACATAAAAGCAAAATATAAAATTCTTTTCATTCCAGCTTAACCCTATCTTCCCATATTTAAGAAGGAAGTGTATCTCCTCAGGATGTTTGACAAATCTTCCTGATCATAATTATTGAATTGTTTAAATGGCTCCAAATTAATTTTATCCATAGCAATAAAGTTATTAAGGTCAATGTTGCCATTTTTTTCGGCTTCCTCAGCGGTATGTTGTACGAGCTTCCAAAAGTCTCTTTGTTGGTTTATCGTTTCGACAGAACCTATTATTTTTGTTGAAGCATGCCCTGTGATGAAAGAACTAATGCGATTGGTCCTTGTTAATTTTTCCATCGAGTTGAATGCCTCTATAAGTGTTGCCGGCCTGAGATAAGGCAATGTTGGATCGTTTGGGAAGGTTGGCCCACTTGTATTTAATAAGTCGGCTATAAATAGAATGTTTGCAGATTGGATCTCAGCCACAATAAGACATTCTCCATGACTAGGCCCAAAATAAAACAATTCAATTGTCTGATTTCCTAATTCAATAACATAGTTCTTGTCGAAATATACGTCGGGTTCAACAACATCTGGGTTTTGATTGCCAGACAAGAATAACCTGCATTCTTTGTTTGCAATAAATTTTGCTCCCTGTTTTTTAAAAACTTCTCCTCCCGTTATACGGTCCCAGTGTGAGTGGGTATAGATAACATGGGTGATCGGTTTGTTGTAGTTCTTGGCTACGAATCTATTAATCTCTATTGCCACCTGTTGGTTGAGAGGGTCAATCACAGCAATCCCTTGCTTTCCCATAATCAGTAACCCGCGATTCTCTCCATGATCAAATACCAAAAGATCTTCAGTCACTTTTTCGATTATCACTTCAGCCCAAGATGGGGAATAAAATGACATCAGCAAGGAGGTCATTATCACTAGCAAACCATCTTTGATTTTGTTTTTATGTTTTGAGGTTAATGCAAGCAAGTCTTCCATTTTATTTTCCATTAATGGTTGCCATGCCAAGCTTTCCAAGAATTGGCACTGCAGCCCCCAATTCCATAGCATTTTCGGCGGATGCATTACCTTGCAAAGATCTTTTATACACACCTTGTGCAATGCCTGCTATTCGGAAAAAACTAAAAGCTAAATAAAACGACCAGTTGGGAATATTATCAATGCTCATTTTTTTGCAGTAACTTTTAATATAATCTTCCTCTGAAGGAATTCCCAATTTTTTGGTATCAATTTCATCAAGTCCTGGAGTGATTCCCATCTTGGGCAAATGCCATTGTAAACACTGATATGCTAAATCTGCATATGGATGTCCCAGAGTTGAAAGTTCCCAATCAAGCACAGCCAGCACTTCAGGTTTCTCGTAATCAAACATTATGTTGTAAAGTCTATAATCTCCATGAACCAAACTTATGAGACCATCATCGTTAGGCGTGTTTTCTCCCAGCCAAACAATTAAATCTTCAACATCACGGTAGACTGCAGTCTCTGCGGATCTATATTGCCTGATCCATCGGCTAACCTGACGCTCAAAATAACTTCCTGGTTTGCCAAAATCTGAAAGTCCTACCTTGTCTATATTTACTTGATGTAAGTTTGCCAGAATTTCATTAGTTGCTTCGTAAATCTGACCTCGGATGTTAGTATCAACCTCAGGAACTGTAGGGTCCCAAAAAATTCTTCCTTCAACATACTCCATGATATAGAACATGGTGCCTATAACGGTATCATCCTCACAAAGATGAAAAACTTTTGGTACGGGGACATTGGTTTCTGCCAATGCTTTTAAAACTTTGAATTCTCTATCAACAGCATGTGCTGAGGGCAAAAGTTTTCCTGGTGGTTTTTTTCTGAGGACAAATTTTTTGTTAGCTGTGTTTATTAAAAATGTTGGATTGGATTGGCCAGTTTTGAACTTTGTTGATTGGAGAGGCCCTTGAAACTCTGGGATGTGATATTCCAGATATTCATTTAGTTTGTTCTTATCAAAAGTGTGAACACTTAAACTCATTATTAAGCAGTGTGTTTTTTAAGCACCTTTTTTGCCAAAGATGCCAAATGAACTTCATCTGGCCCATCCGCCAATCTTAAGGTACGGACTCCAGCATAAGCTTCTGCAAGAAAAAAATCTCCACTCACCCCAGCTCCACCGTGT
>CEVA01102387.1_pt1 | contig 12946 bp, 10 predicted proteins | sample 361521 | NCBI WGS metagenome assembly CEVA01 (sample SAMEA2622823, study PRJEB7988) | marine metagenome | isolation source: saline water (ENVO:00002010), including
CTCGATAGAAGTTAAATACGGCTCAGAAACGCGAGTCTCTTGCGCTTGACTGCTGGGGTATGCGCTGGGGTTTGCGGATACCTGCTTGGAAGTTGTGGTTTCATCGTGGTTTGTGGAATCGTCAGGCAGACTGTAAATCTGCTGGCTTATGCCTCCGCTGGTTCGAATCCAGCCGCCCCCATTGACACGACAAAAAGTCGGCGGGTTCACTTTCTATGACGACGGGCGAAACAACCCAGACCGATGGTCATGGCTGCAACGGTCGCCGGTTCAGGCGCGAGTGTCTTTAGCCCCGCTCCATGCAGTGCCGTTGCCAGCGAGCTGGATTGGGCTGCGCTCCAGTTGGCATCCACAATACCCAGGCGCTGTGAAACTTGAAATTCTTGGTCGGATGATTGGCGAAGAGTTATCAGATCAATGTGTATGGTTGGCATGGTTCATCCCAAGAGATCCAGCACAGAGCGTAGCTGTCGGGGATTACCATAATCCCCATACCCTTCCACCTGGGAATCCCCCCCACTTTGCCAGTAGCTTGAGTGTTCTTGCCAGTGGCAGAAAATGCCTTGCACTATAAAGCTGAAAGGACCATGGCGGCATGTGTCATCATGTTCCGAGGAATGTTTATCTACGCCCAAGTTGATCCTGGGCCAAGATTGAGTGCACAATTGTCATGGTTTTGTGGGCATCCCGAAATGGTGAACTGGTCATTTCCTTACCAAATTTGATTGAGTCGATAAATTCCCGATCCTTGGCACGATGTCCTTTGTAATCAATGGGTTTATCACTGCTAGCAGCTTCTTGAGTTGTGATGTGTTGGCCGTCAGGGGCATTTTCGGTGTATACCATTGCGCCATCTTCTGGGTCGGCATCTACAAGGATTCCAGGTGCATGCATCTGGACTCTGAAAATTCGTTTTCCACTCGTGAAGTTGAAGATAATCAGTCCGGTGGAGCCATTGTCAAAATGGAGTGTTGCCTGTACCCAGTTGATATCGGGAGTGTTGATTCGTCTGCAGCGCGATTCGATATGCACCACCTCACCACCGCACGCCCATCGCACTGTATCCACAGCGTGCGGTCCGTTATCCAGCCAGTGTCCTGTTGCGGTGGGGTAAATTCCCGGTTGGAATTTTAAAAATTCACATACGGTGTGGGTGATGGAGCCTTTTTCAAGACATCTTCGGTGAACATCAACCAGCAGGGGGCATGTCCTGCGCTGGAGACCAACCTGCGTAATACATTGATTTACTTCGGCCAGATGGACTAAGCAGTCGGCATGGTGTTGGGTTAAGCCCAGGGGCTTTTCAACAAAAAGATTCAATCCCTGCTGCAGGCACCATACCCATAGGTCATAGACATAGTGTGGCCAGGCAATGACATAGATCCCGTCCGGACTGGTTGATTCCACCATTTTCTGTACGTTCTCAAACCGGTGTTCAATTTCAAACTGATCACCGACTTCGTTGAGTTTTGTGCGGTCTAGGTCACATATGCCGGCAAATTCAACATCATCAAATGAAGCCAAGGCGGGGTAGTGATTGATACGGGCCATTTGCCCTGCACCAACCATGGCGATACGCACGGGGTTTTTTGAGCTCATATATCCACCCCGCAGGCACGCAATAATGTTTCTTGCGCCAGGAAATCATGTTCGGATGTGTAGGGCAGCGGTTGTTCATTAGAAATGCATTGGGCAAGTTCAACCAAATCGGCCTCGTAGCGAGGCAGTTGGTGAATATCAATGTTGTGTAAACCCGCCTTGTAGCCACCAGCAGGTTCGGCCAGCAGCAATCGTACGGCTGGCGGTTCCAAAGGCTGGAGGATGATACTGCCATTGGAGCCAACAACCTCGAAAATGCGACGGGCAAACCCTTGCCCCTCCAGTGCCGAGGTTTCAACGACAACCAGTGCCCGCTCGTATTCTAGGATGGTGGTGCAGTGATCGGCGAACTGGTCATCATGCTTTCCGTCATGCCGCATGTAGGGTGTTATTTTCTGGGGCTTACCCATGAGCATGACAATTTGATCAAATAGATGTCCGCCAAACTCAAGAAGAATTCCGGCAGGGTGAAATGCAGAGGTATCTCGCTGATCCTGACCAAAAGATGAAACCATCGCGGCGTGCATGTAATGCACATGGCCAAGCCAGCCTTCCTGGAATGCTTGGCGAACGAGCTTGAAGCCCTCGTTGTAGCGAAACATGTAACCCATTTGAATGATTCGCTTTTTGGGGTGGGCGATGTCCTGGAGCTGCCGCAGTTCATCCAGTTGTATGCCCGGCGGCTTGTCAAGGTGGATGTGTTTACCGGCTTCAACTGCCTTGGTGGCCAGCGGCATGAGTCGTAGGGCATCACTTTCGATGGCAATCATCTTTATTGTACGATTAGTTAGGAGTTCTTCCTCACTGATCCAGCTCCATTGTGATGTGCTTGGGTCGTTTTTCAGGGTGGATTTACGATTGGAATCAGGTTCGCAAACACCAACCACCTCCCATTGATCGAGGCGTTGCAGGACCTCCAGTTTCCCGGGCATATGCGCATGGCCAGTTCCGTACACGGCACATTTGATTGGTTTATTCATTGCGAATATTCGGTGTCTAGAAGACGATTACTTGCGGGCACTTTGCTGTTTTAGAAGTTCGATGAAATGCGGCATTCCATGTCCGTATTCATTCCATGTGGGCCAACTGACAAGATTGCCGTCCACGGCACATGGCTCGTCCACATAGATGCCACCACAAACCTCCACATCAAACCGGCACTTGGGTACGGTTGTCACGCGTCGGCCCTTGAGGACATCGGCATAGGCAGGCAGCTCAATGCCATGACAAACACAGCCCACAGGCTTGTTTTGTATAAAAAAATGCTGAACGGCTTTAACTACAGACTTGTCGTAACGAATGTATTCCGGTGCGCGGCCGCCAGCAAGCATTAACCCGACATATTCGTTCGCAACAATTTCATCAAAGGTGATGTCGGCATCGATCGTGTAACCCTCGTATTCACGCGTGTTGCTCCAGCCGGCCTTGACTTCGTGTAGAACCATATTGACTTTCTGTTTCTTGGGGGCGGCGACCACCGGTTCAAAGCCGTCTTCCTGTACACGCAGGTAGGGATAGAGCATGTCAACAGTTTCAGTCGCGTCGCCGATCGGGAACAGAACTTTTCTCATTTGGTTAATTTCCTGATTGTGAACAATTTTGATCGTTGGTCTGCAAGAGTCAAATCATCGATCACGGGTATGCTATTCTACCGTGGCAGGATTAATTTTTACTGGACCCTTCCTGGTACATGAACAGTTCATTGGGCGGCCACGAGTTCGCTTAAGCTCCAATGGCAAAACAATTGCCATGGATCCTTAATGCCCATATCCAGTTGAATGCCACCTGAAATGAGCAAATCTATTCCGGTAAGAAAGGAAGACGGTTCGCTTGCCAGGGAAAGTGCAACCAGGCCGACCTCTTGGGTGCTGCTGGGTGGATATGATTCAACGTGGCGTTCTGTGCTGATTCCACTGTTGTCCTGTGATTGAATAAACCAGTGAATGCTTTGCGTATAAATATTGGCCGGTAATATTGCGTTGGTGGGGATGCCGTGTGCAGTTTCTTCCAATGTAAAGGACTTGGCTAGAGCATTGGCCTTTCCCGCCATCCGCGATAAGACTCCGTGTGATAGGTCTGAGGCTACTGGCTGCAATGGCTTTCATATAGACCTGCTTCCCACGATAGGTCGATAGAAATCCAGTGCCGTGTCACAATATATTTTGCATTTGTCTTCATGGGTTACGTCGGCCAGGCAATCGTCGATTGCCAACCAGGTGTTTTCGTAGTTATCCACCATTAGACATACCGGCCAGTCGCTGCCCCACATTAGGCGGTCTGCGCCAAAATGTTCAAGCATAAAAAGGATATGTGTTCGGATGGCTTGGGACGGCCAATGTTGACCGCGTTCCTGGAGCCATTGGTCTACTCGGGAAGCCTGGGGTGACAGTGAAAGTTTGCATGGCACTGCAGTGTGTTTGGCCAGCAACTGCATCTGCTGATGCCAGATTGCGTGGTGGTCGGTATTTTTCAAGCCAGGTTTAGCCATGTGCTCTATGACGCACTGCAACTGCGGCACTTTTTCCAAGACCATGAGAAGGTCATGAAGATGAGTTGGTAAAACGAGAAATTCAAAGATAAGTTCCCGTCGTGCGATTTCCCTGAGTCCCTCAAGAATACTTGCCTTTTGGAGTATGCCTGGATCGGCATGACCTTCAAACCCCATTCGCACACCTCTAAACTTGGCGTGTTCCTGCCAAGCATCAAGCTGTTGGCCAAGATCATGGCTTTCGAGGTCAATGTAAGGAATAAATGCACCAATTAAGCTAAAATTGTTCGCCCATTGACCAAGAGCATGATTTTCTCTCGTTGTGCGGCCGGCTTCAATTGCTACGCAGGTTCCAAGGCCAATATTGGTCGCAGCATCTTCAAGATCAGTTGGCGCAAACGTCCTGAACCAAAAATCCGGATCGGGTTTGAGCCAGGTTTGGCTGCTAATCCCCTTGTCCCACAGATGAAAATGGGTGTCAACGATTTGGCCCTTAAGTAATTCAGCCATGGAATCCTTTCATTCCTCCACATACGATCAGCCCACGGCAGCTTGATCGGATGTCGGATGAGAAGTTTGCCATCTGCTAGGATAGCAGACGGTCGGTTTTTGGATTTTTTGTTTTAGCAGCGAATCGTCGAAATCACCATTAACAAAGTGGAGTGACCGGATCATGTCAAAACGAGTCACATACTTTAACGGCGAGCATGTTCCTGAACACGAAGCACGGGTGTCCATCTACGACTCGGCGTTGATGTTCGGGGATATGGCTTTTGAAGTGACGCGTACCTTTGCCCATCAGCCCTTCCGACTACGTCAACATCTGGAACGACTGTATGCATCACTTCGGATGCTGGAGATCAACTGTGGATTGTCCATTGATCAGATGGAACAGGCGACCTTGGAGACGCTTGAGAAGAATATTCCAACTGAAGAAGATGGGATGGATTGGATCATCCTGCATGATATATCACGTGGCCCGCTCGACTTTTATCGCACTGCATTTGCCCATGGACCATGCCCCACGGTAATAATCAGTTGCTGGCCGATTATCACTCATATGGGCAGTTTTGCACCCAGTTACGATAGCGGGATCAACATGGTCGTACCTTCACAGCGAGCCCTACCTGCCCGCATGGTGGACGCCAAGTGCAAGACGCGAAGTCGCTTGCACTATCAAATTGCCAATTTACAAGCGGCCCGGATGGGGCACGCTGCGTGGCCTGTCTTGATTGATGATGATGGGTATTTGACCGAAGGTACAGGCGCTAATGTGTTCCTGGTCCAAAATGGATCATTACTCACACCAGAACCTCGCAATATTCTGCGTGGCGTCAGTCGCGGGACCGCCATCGAGTTGGCCCACAAATTAAATATTCCGGTGATGGAAATGAACCTAGACCGTTATGAGGCCCTTGCGGCGGATGAGATATTTGCAACTTCCACATCGTACTGTTTGGTTCACGCCGCCACATTTGAAGACCAGGTGGTGGGTGATGGGAAGGTCGGTCCTGTTGCCTGCAAGATCAGGGAAGCCTGGAAAGATCTGGTGAAGTTGGATTTCATGGCACAGGCAACCGCCTATGCTGAGCACTTAGGGGAATGGGAGACGCAGCAGGCGGGTGATGGATAGTCGCCAAGGTGGACAGGATGGTATCCGTGGGAAGATGGGGTTGGCTGGTGCTATCACCCGTTAACAGGTTTAACGGCTCCATTTATGATCGTCAATGACCGCGTCCCTGGCTTGGAATACAAAGGTTAATCGTCGCGGGTAGTCGGGGTGACATTCATCGCTGCGTGGTGAATTGCTGGCAGATTGACTTCGGTCATTCCTGCAGCACGTACATTGCATGATTATGGGATCATTTTGCCGTGTATCAGATTCGTCCGTTTTTGTGAAAGGGCAATCAGCTAGATCTCACGTTTAAGCCAGAGGGCGCCTGATGATCGGGTGTCTTTCTTAACCGTTCACCGCAGCTTATTGATGAATGGCGGACTGCATCGGTTTATTCACTCGAGTTCAGAATAAAGGTCATTATAATCACGGGTACTTGCTCCTGATGATTGATTCACACCACTGGATCCGGGCATGATGTAGATGGCGTAATCAGGTTCAGTTTTAGATCTGGCAGAGATCCATCTAGGCGAGTGTGGTCCAGAGGCTTGCCGGCAGCATGGAGCCAGGAAAGATAACGTCCTTTAAATGAAAAAATTCATGGTCAAATCCAAGATCGTGGTGTTTGCCATTCCCCTTTTGGTGTGTTTGCCGCTGGTTGCAGGCGAATCCGTCAAGCAGGCTCGTCCCATCCAGTTACGCTGCTGGGGTGTGCCAGATCCAGCGGGGACGGGAGTGGAGAGCATTGTTCAAAACTCAGTGCTTCAGGCTTTTCATGATGCGTATCCGGACATCCAGGCCAACAGTTCAACCGGACTGGTGTTGGCTGGCAGCGAGACCATGGATATGGTTCCACTCCTGCAGGTTGCCGGGGGAATACCCGCAGACTGCATGTATGTGAATTTTCGACAGACTGATACTTATATCCGAAAGCATAAACTACTCTATCCGCTAGATGGATATGTTGAGGCCTTGGCGTATGCCACGCCGCAGCAAATTGCTGATGGCACATATCTTCGTGAATCGCAGAAGATTTTAATTCCCAACGGCCATCTAAAGAGTTGTGAAGAGTACGTTTCTCATCTCAGATCGTCAGCACCGAATTGGGACCAGATCAGCCGACGCATTCCGGAGAATATATTTCCAGTCATCTTTCGTCGCTGCCCCTACGGTACGCAATGCGAATTTCTAATGCGTCGTGGTGTGGAACAGCCGCAGGCGGTTCATCGGCATTTGTGGTCTTTCCCCGTGGGGCCAGTAGTCATGGGCTTAAGTTATAGGCGTGATTTGTTTGCTGAAGCGGGTCTCCCAGATCGTGTCCCCCGCGATTGGGATGAGATGCTTGAGTGGGGCAAGCGCCTTACGGAACCAAGTGAACGCCGGTATGGATTAAAGGTTTACAACGCCATCACTGGGTGGCAGTACCTTATGTTTCTTTATTCCATGGGTGGGAAACTTGTGGAAGAAGACGCCAGTGGCGATTGGCAATGCAGTTTTGACAGTCCTGAAGCGATAGAAGCAGCGTATTTCATGGCCCGTCTGAAATTGGAGCGGTTCAAGACGCCTAATGGAAAAACAGCGGAGGGCATCATTTATTCCGTCAGTTCCCAACTCAGTGATGTCAAGGTTGGTATGGAGAGCATGTATTTGGATCAGCGGTTTTTTATGAACCGGGATCCCACCCTTTACAACTTCGGCCCTGTGCCGCTTGGCCGGACGAACAAGCGAGGTAGCGAACTAAACGCGCAGATGATGGGGATTTATGCAGGGCTTGCAGATGACCCTGCGCAGCGGGACGCAGCTTGGAAGTACCTTTATTGGTACGACGGGCCGCAGGCACGGAAGATCCGCACGCAAGTCTATGTTGAAAATGGGTTCGGGCGATTCGTCAATCCATCGTTATTAAAAGAACATGGGTATCCCGAACTGGTGAGGCAGGTGCCGCCAGGATGGGACGAAGCCTATCAAGAGGCACGGGCCCATGGGGTACCAGAACCTTATGGGAAAAACTGTCAACGTGTCTACGACTATCCTTCAAAGGCAATCAGTCAGATTTGGGATGACCGTGATATTCGCGCCGCGATCCATGCCGGCGATGCGGAGCAGGCCAAGCAACGCATTGCGGAGATCCTTTCCCACTGGGTGAAGGTTGGTAACAGTGAAATGCTTCAACGCTTTACGCCAACCCAGTTGCGGTGGAGGCTGGTCGCTGCCTGGGTCACGGTGGGCCTTGCGGTTGTTTCGTTTTCTTTTGTCTTTTATCGCGTGTTCAAATTTTTCACCCCTGAGCAACTTGTACATAGCGGAGGATGGCAGTTTCGCCGTTTTGCCTGGTGCTATTTCCTGTTAATTCCTGCAGTAGGCACAATCTTGCTGTGGCAGTATTATCCGCTGGCGCGTGGCACCGTGATGGCGTTTCAGGATTACAACGTACGGGGGTTTTCGAAGTGGATTGGCATGGAGAATTTTGCCTATGCGCTTTTCGATCGCAAGTTCTGGTTTTCACTTTACGTGTCATTAAAATATGCAGTGCTGTACATGTTGTTTGCATTCTTTGCGCCAATATTCTTGGCAATGCTTTTGCAAGAAGTGCCACGGGGTAAAATAATTTACAGGGTTATTTATTACCTGCCCGCGGTTCTCACCGGTGCCGTGGTGTTGTTTCTATGGAAAAGCTTTTACTCAACCACCGGGCCAGTGAATCAATTGGTCGGCTATGTTGTTGATGCGATAAATCTTATTTTCCGCACAGAGATCGAATACCTTCCCATTGATTGGCTTAATTCCAAGACCTTTGCCTTGCCGTTTTGTTTACTTCCAACGATCTGGTCCGGCATGGGGCCAGGCTGTCTGATCTATCTTGCAGCACTCAAGACTGTTCCCGAGGAAATGTACGAAGCAGCCGATATTGATGGTGCAGGCATCTGGCACAAAGTATTTCATATTGCAATCCCATCGATCAAGGTGCTGGTCATGATCAACTTCATATTCGCTCTCGTGGGTGCGATTCGCGGTTCGGCCGGCTTCATGCTGGCGATGACTGGTGGCGGTCCTTATGGCCATACTGAGGTGGTGGGTCTGCAGATATTTTATACGGCTTTCGCAAAGTTGAATTTTGGTTTAGCCACTGCCCAGGCATGGATCTTGGGGACGATTTTGATCGGTTTTACGGTGTATCAATTAAAACGTTTAAGCCAAGTGGAGTATAGAACTGCCGAAAAGATCGGATAGAAGGCAGCAATTGCTGCTTGTAGGTATACGGGTTTAACTATGCCCATCATCAGTCAGATTGGAAGACGTTCGTGGAAAGTCCGTGTGGTGTACGCGGCGATATTCACTGCGCTGACGGTTGGCGGTCTGACCATGATCTATCCATTTGCCATGATGATTGCAGGGTCATTCAAGAGCGAAACGGACAGGGAAGGCCTTTCAGTTTATCCCGCTTACTGGTCGGACGATGGCGTGCTTTATCAGAAATATCTTGAGGCACGATATCAAACAATAGATGTTCTGGAGCCGGCACATCAACACGCCTACGGTGGGTGGCGGATGATCAAGCCAATCCATAGCCTCGATTCTCAATGGGTTGAGGCCTACCGGAAATATCGTGATATAGCACAATGGCCAATAGCATGGTTTCTCATCGGCCAAGGTGAAGGTACGCGGTATTATCGGCTGCATGCCCGTCTGTATCGCAAGATGCTGTGGGACCAATTCGACGGCAGCTTGGAAGCACTTAACGATCATTACGGTACGGGCTTTGTTACCTGGGAGAGGCTGACACTCCCCCCCGAGCAACTGCACAGCCGGCGATATCGTTCAGGTATCAAGCGTCAGGAAAATGAATTTCGAATTTCGTCTGAAACCTATAAGGCAAATATAACGAAGTGGGATCGGGCGCCGGTCAATTTGGATGGATATTACTGGTATACGTTTCTTCGCCCCAAGTACCCGACGATCGACAGGTACAACAGTGTGTGCGGTACGGACTACGATTCATACCGTCACGTCCTGTTATCACGAAAACCTCCGATTGCTGGCCCGCAGCGTGAGGATTGGGAGACATATGTTCGTAATGAACTAAATCTTTCATTCATACGCCTTGATGAAAAGGCGGCGCCGATGTTCCGCCGGTTTTTAAATCAGGTTGATATGTACGGTGATATAGACACCTATAACAATATACATGGCACAGAACATTCGGCATTTAGTCAGATACCATTTCCCCTAACAGTGCCTGATTATGAACGCGCTCAGGAAGATTGGTCCAAGTTTATCGAAAGTCGCGAATTCTGTGCGCTTGAAATGGTTGAAGTGTACGGTCCACGTCAGCATTTTCTTGATTATCTTCAGGCCCATGGTGGGTACGATTTGGCCAAGGCCAGAGGTTTACCACTGCCACTTACAGAAGCGGATCATCTGGATCTTCTTGACGTTAAGTCTCCCTTTCGATGGGAGGAGACCAAGCGAAATTACATCCATGTCGTCGAATATGTGCTTCTCCGTGGCAAGGCAGTTCGCAACACCGTCATTTATTGCGGGCTCTTGATTCTGGCAACACTGCTGGTTAACCCGCTTGCCGCCTATGCCTTGTCCCGCTATCAACCACCCAGCCAGTACAAGGTGCTTTTGATCTGCATGGCAACTATGGCATTCCCCGGTGAAGTGACCATGATTCCTGCCTTTCTGCTTCTCAAGAAGTTCCCCGTATGGAATCTGCTGACGGGGACTTGCATCTGCGCCGTCGTGCTCTATATCGGGATTAAGAAATTCCCCAAGATTTCAGATGCCACCCTGGGACTCACGGCCATTGCTTTTGGGGTTGTGTCCGGCTGGTGGATTGCTCCTGCTGTTGCATCCATGTTTGGATACGATACCACACACACCAGCTTGTTGAATACGTTCTGGGCCCTGATTCTACCTAGCATGGCGAACGGTTATGGATTGTTCTTACTTAAAGGTTTTTTTGATTCGCTACCGCGAGAACTCTACGAATCGGCAGATATTGATGGTGCCAGTGAATGGACCAAATTTTGGTCATTGACCATGACTTTGAGTAAGCCAATCCTGGCGGTGTTGGCGCTGGGTGCTTTTACATCTGCTTACAGCGAGTTCATGATGGCGCTGATTATCATTCCTGACCGATCGATGTGGACGTTAATGGTGTGGATATTTCAGTTGCAGATGGGCGCGCCACAACCGGTGGTGCTCACCAGTGTGCTGATTACCGCGATCCCCACTTTCATTGTATTTGTATTCTGTCAAAACATCATTATCCGTGGTATTGTTGTGCCAGTGGAGAAATGATCCAGGTCTCAAGCGGCGAACGTTTGAGGAGCATCTGGCAGCATGCCGGTGTGGACTGGTGGTTGAGCCTCATGATCATAATCACTAAGTTAGATTTCGGGTCTGTTTTCAGATGGCAAAGTGTTGGGACCGCCAAGGCCCCGTGATCGCGAATGTGATACCGGGGTCTTGAATATTTACGAATAAGGTGCTGCCGTCAGGTGAAAAACAGCAACCCGCTAGTTCGGATTCGTTGCGTGCATTGCGGGCTAGAAGATAGGTCTCACCACGTGGCGTGATACCAATTAGTCGGTCTACACCACTGCAATCCTCACAGATGAGCAGGTCTCCCCAGGGTGCCACGGTGAGATTGTCGGCATTCTTGGAAATCGCGTCATCATTTGATTCAAGGAACAATTCCAGCGCCCCTGGTTTTGTCGTTTCGGCTGCAGTTGCTTCGTATGGGCTTGGTGTGTACCGGAATATTTGCCCAAGTTTCGCCGTTCCCCCATTGGTGCAAGCAAAGAAAACGGATTGTCTTCCAAACCACATGCCCTCGCCGCGTGCAAACTGCGCGGCGCCTGCTGTAAAGGCACGTTTTCGCAAGTCATTTGCTGGTGACTGGATGTCATCCAGATCAATCCAGCCAACGGCTGTAGGAACGCCCACGGGGAATGGTGTCACAGCACCATCAGGCCAGTTTCTCAGGTCAGCAGCTCTCTGTTCACGAATGGCCAGGGCTTGTAATCTGCCCCCACTGGCTAAATGGCCGTACTCATTCGGCACATAACGATAAATGCAGCCATCATTGCGGTCTTCTGTTTGATAGACAATGCCGGTTCCCGGATCAACCGCCACTGCTTCGTGGACGAATCGTCCCATCGACTTGAGTGGTACTGGCTCAGTCAGTTGGGCGGCACTTGATGCAGGCACCTCAAAGACATAGCCGTGGTCCTGCTGCCAATCATTATCAATTACCGCAACGTCTTCTTCGCAGGACAACCAGCTGTTCCATGGCGTGGGGCCACCAGCGCAGTTACGCCGCGTACCGGCCAGGCTTAAGTACTGGTTATCAACACGTTTTTTTTTCGTGTCGTAAACCAGGGTTGTTGTGCCACCCATTGCTGGTTTATTGTGCCCCCGGTCATAAATCAGGTGGGGTGGAACCTGGCTTAGGCGTTCTAGATTTGGGCCAAAAGGGCCGTGCGCTGATTCCAACTCGTGGTTGCAAATTAATATTGTTTTATCGTCCGTGGCCGTGAAAGCAGCCATCCCATCCGGCTGGCCAGGCCGCAACAGGGAGTCTGCCATTGTTTGGCCTGTTCGTGCAATGATTTGAGCGTTAAAGCCAGCCGGCAGGTCAAGCCACCCATTACTTACGGGTTGTAGCGGTCCATATCCCAGCTGCTGTATTTGAATATTCTCGGTGCATCTGGTGAGACGGTGCAGTCCAGCGAATCCTGCCGATACAGCTGCCGCGTTTCGTAGAAATGTGCGACGTGATATATGTGACATGACCATATACCTTTGCGGGCAACGCCCTTTTGGTCAAGCCAGGATAGCATATGTCTGTGAAAATCATCAGGGTATGTTCTTTAGAATTCAATTAAAATAGCCAAAAACTTCAACACATGTCACATAAACCCTCTTCGACGATTTGGTCAATAACAGATGGATCTAGAGTTGTGTTGGGAAATAGAAGTCGGGCATTACGTCGTAATTGCCCCGTGTTATTGTGCACGGAAATATCTCATTTGATATTTTCTTTAAGCAGGTGATACTCTTACAGCCAGTGGAATAGCACTGGACCAAGCCCGGCGCCCTAATTCGTCTTCAAGACAAATGTAGAGCCAGTCCTTAATTCGGTAACCATCTTCGGCAAGATCAAGTTCAAACTTCTCCGATGGCTTTCGGGACCGTGCCGTTCGTGCACCATAACCACGCGATACAAAATGGCA
>CEVA01025795.1_pt1 | contig 12939 bp, 11 predicted proteins | sample 361521 | NCBI WGS metagenome assembly CEVA01 (sample SAMEA2622823, study PRJEB7988) | marine metagenome | isolation source: saline water (ENVO:00002010), including
CCTGTACCGCTCCACCTTCCCATCATCCACTTCAACGCCCAACCCCGGCCCCTCCAGAACGGCGATCTGCCCACCCTCGATCGTCAACTTCTCCGTCAAAATGTCGTCGACGAGCCCGTGATAGCAGGTGTCGTTCGGCCCGGACCAGTTGGGTGTAGCGGCAGCCACGTGCGTGATCGCCGCGGTCTTCAGACCGAGATCGTGCGAGCAGTGCATCAGACACGGCACGTCCCAGGCTTCTGCGACGGCCGCGATCTTGCGTACACCAAGGAGGCTACCCGCCACCGGAGTATCGGGCATCAGGGCATCGCCTGCCTCTGCGATCAATATTCCTCGGACGGCGCTCGGCGAATCCGCACCTTCATTCACAAGGACCTTCGTGCCATCTTCGCGGATTCCTTTCAGCACCTCCGTGTGATCGGACGAACACGGATCCTCGAAATCGTTCACACCGACGTCCCTCATTCTGGCCATCGCTTCGGCGGCCCGGTCCGGTCCGTAACCGCCGTTGGCATCGGGACGCAAGATTGCATCGCCCTCTATTTCTTTCACGATGGCGGCCGCCGCCGCGATATCGTGCTCGAGATCGTCCCCCGCCTTCGTCTTGAGGAAAGTAAACCCCCACCGCTCAATCACTTCCCGGGCGGTCGCAGCGCACTCGGAGGGCGACTTGATGCCCTGGCAGGCCGTGAAATCGATTCGCTCTCTGAGCCTTCCACCCCAAAGAGCGTGTACAGGAAGCCCGGCCTGCTTCCCAATCATGTCCCACAGGGCCATTTCCACGCCGGACATCGGTCCCGGACGAATGCCGGCCTCGAACATCGCGGCTACCGCGCCCTCCACATCGAATACGTCTCTCCCGACGAGGACATCGGCAGGATCCGTTTCGAACTCGAATCGCCCTTCCCCCCAGCCCGTAAGCCCGTCGCTCTCGACTTTCACGATCAGCCCACTCCCACCCATCGTCCCCTCTCCAGCTCCCCGCCCCTTATAGGGCCCCACCGGAGCCTCGTAAGGAACAAACACCGACGTTGCCGTAACCTTCGTGATCTTCATTACCTCATCCTGTCAATTGGGTTTCCAATCCTCAACCTTCGATCATCGATTCTCGATCGAATGTTCTATCTTCAATGCTCTATGTCCAATGTCTAGAGTCCGGCACCTTCAGCCACGCACCATCCTTTTCGATCGACTCCTGGCTGATTAACCCGGGAAGGGTCATATCCATCGCTTCGTGGATCCCATTCGGACACCACGCTTCCCCACCGTCCAGGACCCGCAGGAAATTCCGAACCGCGTGATAGTCGCTCCCACCGTGACCCTCTTCCGAACGCCCGGTCGTCGCCCGCCAGAAGTCTGGCAGGAACGATTCCTCGACCTCCTCCAGATCTCGCCAGGTCTCTTCGTCCTCACACAGGCCCGACGCCCAGATGCGATGAGGCGCTGAAGGAGATCGTCCGGATTCGTAGACCCCCTTCGTACCCTGCAGCTGATACGCGCACGTAACGCTGGGCCGCACCGAAATCATATCGATCCGGATCTTCAGAAGCACGCCACGCTCGGTCTTGGCCAGCATCACACACGTGTCATCGTGATAGGGCTCGCCACGAGGATCAACAAAGTGGCTTCCCGAGCCTTCACAGCAGACACGCACAATCCGATCGTTCTCCAACCAGCTCAGGATGGGCCCCAATTGGTGGGTGGGGTAAGTAATCCCCCGAATCCCCGTCTGCCACTTTCGACGCCAGGGCGTTCGCTCGTTCAGGGCCTTCAATTCGTGCAGGTACTCGCCTTCCGCATACGTTACCGTACCGAAGTAACCGCCCTGGACAAGCGTCCGAATCAGGACATTGTGCTTCGTGTAAATGACGTTCTCACCCATCCAGTACGTCGCACTGGAGTCGTTGGCCGCAGCAACCAGCGACTGACACTGCTCGACCGTCACGGCTGCGGAAACTTCGCTGTAGACATGGATTCCTCGCTCGAGCGCCAGAATCGCCTGGGGCGCGTGGAGATGCATCGGTGTCGCCACGATCACCGCGTCCAGGGCCGCGTCGTCCAGCATCTCTTCGAAGTCGTCATAGCCCGCGACGTCACCCCAGTGATCGAGCGCGGCCGATCGCGCCTCCTCACTGACGTCGCACACGGCTGTGACGCGCGCACCCCCGTCTTCAATCCCCGCCCTGAACGTCCGCCCGCGACGCGCTCCTGCAACACCGATCTTCATTCGGGCCTGCCGCGCCGTAGCTTCAGCGAAGGCGGGTCGATGGTCACTCTAACGGCCTCTTGTAGTAGTCCTCCCATCGCTCCCCCGGCTCGAACCCCAGAATTCGCCTCGCCTTGTCGACACTGTATTTCCCGTGTGCCTCGTAGCTCAACATATTGAATTCCTGATAGTGATCGGGTACCGACTCGATCTCCAGCGCCAGCTTACACGCCCGCGCCAGATCTTCGTAGATGACGGTAAACGGTGGGAAATCCGACTTCGTCTCGGAACCCTCCGGTCGGGGTCGTAGACCGTTGAACACGAACGTCACCGTCTGGATGCCATATCGACGGGCGAAGGTGCGGCAGATCTCGTAGGACATCGTCTTTGTCAGCCCGTACAGACTCGTGCCCGGTGCGCGCGGGGGATCGACGACATCGAAAGCGTGGTCGAATGAGCCCCGAATGCACTGGGGCCCGGTGTGTACGATCTTCTTGATGCCCAGCTCGACCGCGGCTCGCATCACGTTCCAGGCCCCCGTCACGTTCACGGCGAAAGCCGGATCGCGGACCGAGCGAAGAACCGTGAAGTTCATCAGGGCGTCGCATCCACGTGCCGCCTCGAGAACCTGCTCGTAGTCCGTCACGTCGACGTGGGCGATCTCCCGACCGTCCGGATAAGGAGAGATGTCCGACAGATGCAAATCGTAGTCCTTCGCCAGTTGGGGAACAATATGCGGAGCGATGTTCCCCGAAGCCCCGTAGAGGCCGACGCGTCTCACGGAGCACCTCCGAACCCTCGTGGTTTGAGTTCGAGCATCGGTTGTAGCCCCGCGATGCGTCCGTCCCCAACAAGGAACCGCGGATTGGGGTGATGCCCCACGACGTGAAAGACGCCGAATCGTTGCTGCCAGTTGATCTGGTCGGACGTGTCGCGATCCAGCGCCACCGCGAATGCTCGGGCTGCGTCCCGGTAGTCGAGCCAATCCACTTCCGGATCACCTTCGACCGTATCCGCGTCGACCTGGCGTCCAAGCCGGACAACGGTCACGGTAATGGCGTGATCGCGGGCGAATTCACGCCCCCCGATCTCGCAAAGCAGAGGGAGCAACTGGTCCAGCTCGTCCGTTGGCTCGGGCCGCCAGTATTCGGTGATGTAAACGTCGTCCGGGTAGTCAGAAAAAAAGGTGAGCGTACTCCCCAGGACCACGCGTCTCACTCCCGCGTCAACCGCCGCTCGCAGGAGCATATATGTTCCGCGCGTAGCCAGGTCCATCTGCCTCCCCTCGTCCTCCCCCACGATCTCACTCAGATAGACGACCGCATCGCTTCCCCGAACCGCCTCCCAGACCGCAGAGTCGTTCGTCAGATCGAGCGGACCGAACGTGGTGAATTCGTCATCGGGGCGTTCCTGCCAAATCGCATCGATCAGTCGATCGTCCTGTCCAGTGATCAGAATTTTCACGGAATCTCCTATTGCGCCCCGAGTCGCGCCGACCTTTCAGGGCACCAGGGTCTTCGCTAGGCCAGAACGTCTCTCGCAACACGGAGGATGTTCCCGCCGATGATCTTCAGGATATCCTCATCGGAGTATCCACGCTGCACGAGACCGACCGTGAACAGCGGCCAATTCGTCCAAGCCAGGCTCTGCATCTGATAGTCATGCTTCCATTCCGCGGAACGAACGGGATCGTTCTCGGGCCAGAGCGCTTCCCATCGGGTCCGCAGTCCTCTCGATGCGGGGACCTTCGCGTTCTCTTCATCCGAGTAAATCGATTGGTAGGATCGGTCCGTCCCAATCGTCACGTGATCGACTCCGTATGTCTTCGCAACATAGTCGATATGATCGATCAGCGTGCTGATATCCCCCTTGCCACCCAGGAACGCAGCCACGTTCGTAATCCCCATCGTGCCACCTGTGGCGATGATGGCCTTGATCACATCGTCGTCCTTACACCGAATATGTGCATTTAGCGCGTGTGCGCACGAATGACTCACCACCATCGGGCGCTCGGAAAGCGCGGCTGCATCCAGACTAGTCTGCCGGCCCGTGTGCGCGACGTCGATGATCAAACCCACCTCATTCATTTCGGCGATGACCGCGCGTCCGAAGTCGCTCAGCCCCGCATCAGCCGGCTCCGCACAGCCATCCCCGATCGGGTTTCGTCGGTTGTAGGTGAGGTGCATCATCCGAATCCCAAGCTGGAAGAACGTTCGGATAAACCGCATCTCCTCCTGAACCGTACGTTGATCGCGCGAAAGCGGAATCCCGTTGCCCGTCATATACCGACAGTGCTTTCCCTCCTGCTTGGCCGCCACGATATCTGAAGGCCGAATTGCCCGGCGCATCAGATCGGGCATCAAATCGGTGACGAAGGTGTGTCTCGCCAGCCGCTCGATCAGCACCCGTGGATCGTTCCCTTCTTCACCTGCGTTCTGGAACGTGCACGTCACCCCCGAAGCTTCCCACGCTTCGGCGAATTCTACGCTCAGTTTCGGGACGGTCGCCCATCGCGTCATCCGCTGATCGCCGGTCAGGGTCGTCAGCTCCGTCTCCGTCGCCCCCTCCTCTACGGCCCTCGCCACCGCATCGCCGTCGATGGCCGCCGACAGCCCAAGGCCATAGGACTCAACCACCACTGCATCTCGATGCAGTTCGAGTCCGTGCTCGAGGTCTCTCTGACTGGGCTGAAGAATCCCGAGCCCAACTTCACGCGCCTTCTCGATAGACTCATTCATTCACATCATCCGCTAACCATCCGAAAGCGGTTGGGTAGCACCGACTTTCCTTCCCCCATTCAGAAATCGGTAATTGCTAATCGGAAATCCGCTTCTTCTTCACTCAGAGCCGGTGGCTCTGTCGACGAATACGCGGTTCTTCACCTTCCCGAAGCGAAGGAGGATCCACTGCCTACCGTCTACCGGTTACTCCACAAGCTTCCCGTAGTACTCCACGCGGCGATTCTCCTCGAAGTTGAACACGGTCTCGCGATAGGCCTTCGCCTGATCGAGGTCGCACTGGGCGACGATCAGCTCGTCTTCGAGCGACGCACACATCGCAACGATCTCCCCCGACGGAGCGATGATACAGGACTGGCCGATTTGACTCACGCCCTCTTCCACCCCCGCCTTGGCCACACCCACGACCCAGGCACAGTTCTGATACGCGCCCGCCTGCATTGTCAGCAGGTTATGAAAATTCGCCAGGTGATTGCTGCCCGGGTTGGCGGGATTGCTGTCGGGCGTGTTGTAACCCAGAAGAATCATCTCCGCGCCCTGCAAAGCGAGACTTCGGTAAGTTTCGGGCCATCTCCGGTCGTAGCAGATGCAGAGGCCAATCCTGCCCCCGAACGCATCCCAGACCCTGAAACCCAGATTCCCCACATCGAAATAGTACTTCTCCAGATTCTGGTACGCGTGACCTGGTTGGAACGCATCGTAGCCCGGAAGATGGATCTTCCGATACTTGCCCACGATCTCGGCACGTTTGTTTACGAGGATAGATGTGTTGAAGTGCCGTTTCTGCCCCTCCTCTTCGGCCAGTTCGGCATAGCCCAGACAGAATCCAACCCCCAGCTTCTTCGCCTCGTCGAACAGCAGCTGTGTTTCACGACCCGGCATTTCGTTTTCGAAATAGCTGTCGATCTCCGCCGGATCTTCCATATACCAATGCGGAAAGAAGGCCGTCAGGGCGACCTCCGTAAACACGACGAGATCGCACCCTCGAGCGTGCCCTTCCCGCAACAATCCGAGCAGCCGCAGGACGACGTCTCCACGACTCTCCGCTCGCGAGACCGGCCCGAACTGTGCGGCCCCAATGGTGACGATCCGACTCATTTCAACCGTCTCAGAGTGTCCAGCAGTACAAGGAAGCAGGAGGCTACGCCACAGGCACGCACCTCAATGTTCCGGCGATGCTCAGGATCCGGCCCCAATGTTCTATGTTCTATCTTCATTGTTCAATGCCCTACGCCTTCGGCGCACTCTCCGCCGAGAACACGTGTCGTGCGACATCGTGGTGTTCACCGGCCATCATTTCCTCCAGGTAAGTCACGGTCCGTGCGATCGCAGCCTCCACGAGTTTCTCACCCTTCTCCGCCGAAGCGTCGAGCGGCTGCTTATCCTCCTGGTCTCGCATCGCATCTTCACGAATGTTCCCAGGGAACATCGCGTAATGGGTCGAAGTCTCGTACTCTCCTGCGTGCCCGGGGACACGAGCCTCACACACGGCTTCTGCGTCCTCACGACTCAGGTTCCAATACGACTGGAACTGAACGTTGGACCCTGGATGGGAGGATCCGAAAAAGAGTTGCCACTGCCTGATCATTCCGTAGACCGGCATCTCGTTCCCCCCGTGGCCGTTCAGAATCAGTACGTTCTGGATTCCGTGGCGAACGAGGCTCTCGACCGCATCGAACAGCACTGCCAGCCAGGAGCCCGGCTTTGCCGTCACTGTCCCTGGATGAATCATATGGTGTTCCGAAATCCCCACGCACATCGGAACGGCAACGATAACAGAGGGGTAAAGCCTTCGGGCAACCTCTTCCGCGATCGCCGTGCACGTCGCGATATCGTGACCCATCGGCAGGTGTTCCAGGTGCTGTTCGATTGCTCCGGTAGGAACGATCGCCGTGCGGTATTCGCCTCGTTCCAGCGCCTCACGAAACTCGCGCCGGGTTAAATTTTCGATTCTCACCTCATTGTCAGCCATACGATCTCTCCTCGTCGTGCCTCACAGAGGCGGAATGGGGTAACGGTCGATCCACGACTTCAGGCGGCCTTCAAGATCCCTCTGCACGTCCGCCACCTCAGATTCCCCGTAGCGATTGTCCAACTCATCGGGATCTTCGTCCAACAGGTAGAGTTCGTACTCCTCATTCGGGTTATGGATCAGCTTTGAGGAGGCCGTGCGGACCATCGTCGCAGCGTCTTCCAACCGGGATGAGCCAGCGATACCCTGCGGCAGGTTATGCACGTTGACGACAGTGTTCCGCCCCACCGATGCGAACACGGCGTCTCTGTGCGGCTCTGATGTCTCGCCCCGTGCGACAGAAAGGATGGAGCGCCCTCGACTGTCCGGCACCTCAATCCCCACCGCCTCGCAGATCGTCGGGCCGAGGTCGAGGGCTTCGACCATCTCATCGCATACGCCACCCGCAGGGATCTCACTCCCCGGGGCTCGAATGACCAGCGGCACGTGCAGCAGACAATCGTAGAGCATTTCGGCTTTGGTCATCATCCGGTGTTCGCCCGTAAAGTCGCCGTGGTCGGACGTGTAAAAAATCCACGTGTTGTCCAGGACCCCACGCTCCTCCAGATGGTCGATCACGCGCTGAAACTGGCGATCCACGTGGCTGATCATTCCGTAATAGATGGCGATGACCCGTCGAATCTGGTCATCGCCACACAGATGCATCCCCTCCTCTTTCGAGAGCTGGCGCAGACGTGCGACCGCCTTGTCCCGCACCGGGTCTTGAGGCAAAGGAATGTCCGCTGGATCGTACATCGTGTCGTAGGGCGGCGCGACCATATACGGCGGGTGAGGGTCCTCGTGCGAGATGTGGAGATAGAAGGGACCATCAGTTCGATTGATGAAGTCGATAGCCTGATCCGTGATCACAGAAGCCGTCGAGGCCTCCGCCGGAATCGGACTGGTGCCACACCACCATCCGACCCACCCGAACTCGGTCTGTGGCGCGTATTCTTCGGAGTAATCCCTGATGGGTCTGACGGTTTCGACAATCGGCGATTCGTGCATATCCAGAATCCAGTCGAAACCACGGCTGAACCCTTTGTTTGCGTGAAGATGTCCGACGGCTCCGCAGGTATAACCATTGGCCTGCAGACTCTCCTGAAACATCTGGCAGTGTGAGGGCACCCCATTCGTTCGGGAGGAATTCCCCATCACCCCGTGCTCCTGCGGATAGGTACCGGTCAGAATCGAAGTTCGGGAAGGCTGGCACAGAGGGCTTTGTACGAAGCAATTTCGGAAGTTGACCCCTTCCGCAACCAGTCGATCCGCCGCCGGCGTGACGAGGTACGGGTTTCCCCCCATCCGACTGGCCGTGAATTTCTGCTGGTCACTCGTCAGAAGAAAAATGTTGGGACGATCGTCAGCCACCTTGCCTCTCCCGCCCACTGCTTGTGCATACCTTAACTCCGCCGCTCGAACAAGGAAAGGCCCGATCGCGTGTTCCGCAACCGGGCCTACGGGAGCGTTTGCACATCTCTTGTTCGCTACTGAATCCTGCGCCTCCTGGGTACTCTTGTGGCCACTTATGTGAATCGATCGACCTTCATCAATGAGAGATCGAATCCCGAGGACTCGCCCAGGACCACGTCTGCCGCAATGCGGCCCGTCGCAGGCGCCAGAGAAATCCCGATCATCGCGTGTCCGGCCGCAACCGTCAGGTTGGGATGGGAGAGGCTCCTTCCCAGAAATGGGAGTCCGTCTGGCGTGCACGGCCGAAGGCCGCGCCATACTTCGACCAGATCCAGCACCTCGGGATCGAGATCGGGCAGGTACCTGGGAAACGCATCGAGAATGGCCTGGACACGTCTCGGATTGATTGTAAGATCCAGTCCGGCCAGTTCGAGGGTACCCGCGAATCTGAGTGTGTCCGCCATCGGATTGACGCCAACCCTCGCCTCGGTCAACATTAACGGCAAGCCCGGGGCCTTTTCCGGTTTCTTCACCGTCACGCTGTATCCCTTGGCAGGCTGAATCGGTAGATGGAGATCGAGGTACTCTGTCAGAGAGGGCGACCACGCCCCTCCGGCAAGCACCACCTCACTCGCCAGAATGTCGCCTTTGGTCGTCCGTACCACGCTCAACCGAGCATCATCTGTAAACTCGAATCCGAGAACCTCGGTCTGTGTACGAATATCGACTCCGTCGTCGATTAAACGTGAAGCCAGTCCAGTGACGAATCGAGCGGGATCGAGATGACCATCCTGCGGGTAGCGCACACCGCCCACGACATCGAATCGGACATCCGGTTGAAGGGCCTGAATCTCGTCCGGCGTCAGGATCTCGATCTGTATGCCCACCTCGGAAAGATGTAGAGACTCCCTCACCAAGCTCTCGAAACCCGATTCCGTGCGACAGAGATAGACCGCGCCGTTGCACCGAAGACCGAAATCGAAGCTGCCAGCCAGATCCTCGAAGAGACGAAGGCTCTCCAAGCTGAGATCTCTGATCAAAGGCATTGCCGCCTGCACCTGGCGGGGGTTGGCCGCACGAAGAAACCGCCAGAGCCACGATATCAGCTCCCTGTCCAACCTGGGCTTGATGTAGAAGGGGCTCTCTGGACTGAACATCCATCGGAATCCCTGGGACACGGCTTTCGGTTCGGCCAACGGCACGCAGTGACTGGGGACGAGCATACCGGCGTTGCCGTAGGAACACCCCACGCACACCTCACCCCGTTCGACCACGACGATGCGCCTTGTGGATTTCGAGATGTAGTGGGCGGTGCAGACTCCGATCGCCCCCGCGCCGATGATGACAACATCCGCCTGGTCCATATGTATGCTCACTCCTCCAGCACGTAGTCGATCAATGCTCTCGTTTCCTCGAACTCGAAATCTGCAGTCCCGGCCACCTCACCCGACGGAGGAAGCCGGTAGGCGGTCGTCCATCCGACGTTCGAAGCCCCTGCGATGTCCTTCTCCAGATCGTTGCCCACGTAGAGGATCCGTTCATCCTCACACCGCATCAGGTTCATCGCGTGCCGAAAGATTCTCGCATCCGGCTTCGATATCCCGATGTCTCCCGAGTAGACACGTGCCGTGAAATATGCGAAAAGACCGACCCCGGAAAACGCGCGGTCCATACAGAATCCGGGCCACGCCGTGTTGGCGATGATTCCCAGCCGCACTCCCGACCGATGGAGCCGGTCGATCGTTTCCACGGTAGCCTCGAAGAGCCAGGACGCGTAGCGGGGTCCAGCGTAGGCATCTGCCAGGCAGGCGGCGACCTCGGACCCTAACTCGAGCGAATCGGCGTAGTTCGTCATCAGTCGATCGCAGGTGTAGGCATCGCCCAGTTTCTCCGCGCACGACGTCTCCAGGCGGGAAAGGTCGACCCGCACCTGGTCGACGTCGACGTTACTCCCAAAGGTGGAAAGTGCTGCCGTCACCCGATCGTAACGATCGCGGCGGACCTCTCCCGGTGAAGGATCGGATTCGCTTTCAGCCCCGTAAAGGGTCCCACCGGAGTCGAAGAAGACAACGTCGAATCGCATCGATCAACACTCCATCCTGATCCAGAGTGGCAGGTGATCGCTCAGCGACACTTTACCACCCGAGTCGTTCTTGAGATCCTCTGAGTCGAGAGTTCCGTATTCGCTGAGTCCATCGAGGTGAGAAGAATGGACGAAGATGCGGTCACCACGGCCCCCGCCCAGGCTCGACGGACGCGACGCCTGCCCCGTGTGAAGAGCAGCGTCCGCGTAGCCCGCTTCAGCGAGCAACCGATCGACTTCGCCGTCCGGCGGCTCGTTCAGGTCACCCATTACGATATCCGGGGTCGCCCGGGTCGCCCGCCCCATCTCCACGACGCGCTGCGCCGCCGCTCGCTGGGCGCCCAGTTGCCGACTGGAGGGAAGGTGCACGTTGCAGACTGTCAAAAATCCGCACCGGGCGATTTGCCACACGCGCTGTGTGCCATCGCCTTGTGTCGAGGTCTCCACGACCCGCCCCTTTCGCCACAGCATCGCACCTCCATACGGACGCAACGTGGACCCCTCCGTGTAGTGGCCGTCGTATCCCGCCCGCCTCGCCACCTCGTCGAACACGTCCTGACGCTGTACTTCCTGTAGACACAGGACATCGGGCCCGATGCGACGGTAGAGCGAGATCAGACTCTCCATAATCTCAATGCACGGGTCTCCAGGACGATCTGTTTCGAAAGGGACACCTTGAAACCAGAAGACGTTGTGACTGAGAAGGGTCACCGTCAAAGCGACCTGAAACCCTCGATCTGGCTCAGTACATCTGCCGGGATCCCGAAATCCAGCGCCTCACGATAGACGTCATCCCAGGCCTGTCGCCCGTAAAAATCAAGGTAGACCTGCGGGTCCAGACTCGAAAAACCCAGATCGCTCTGGGCCCGTTTCATACTCAAATTGGCGTAGGCTGTCGTATTGCTCAGCTGATAGACATTGAACCCGTCCGGCCCTCCAGCCGCGGCCAGACCGAAAAGATGAGCGGCGTCGGCCACGGTCGCGTGGCCGTTGATCAACAGGTGAAGCGGGTTGACGACCTTGTCGTTGTCGCTCCCCGGGGCCGTCATATCCTCCCACATCAGGTTCCCCGGACGGATCGCCGTCACGGACAGGCCATCCCGTGCGTAGTGCTCGCACACCTGCTCGGACAGCCACTTCAAGAAGAAGTAGTCACTCGTTTCCAGCCCGGGGAACAGCCCGAAGTCCTCGTCGATCGGAAAGAAGGATTCCCAGAAGGCCGCATCGAAAAACCCCGCGTGATACGTCGGGTGGTTGTCATACACGGGGATCGGATACGAGATTCCGCCGGAGGACGTGTAGACCACCCGCGACACGCTCGATTTCGCAGCGCCCTCCAGGATATTTCGTAAGCCGTCGATCGACACGCCAATCCTGCCCTGAATAAAATTGATCGCCGCATCGTGCCCCTCACTGGCCCTGGCGACCGCGTCACCGTCGAGTACGTCGCCCACGACCAGATCGCAGGGAAATGAGGCAGCCGTGTCCTTCAGTTCGAACACGGTAAGATCGTGCTCCTCGGCCAGTTTCTCCGTGATTCGGACGCTGTAGCGTCCCAACCCGCCGAATACCAGAACCTTCATCCTATCCTCCCTTCGAACCTAGCGACCAAGGTAGCTCCGCCGACCTGGTGCTCGCCGACATTTCTCCGGTCAAAAAGAACGCCCGGGCGAACATCGTCGCCCGGGCGTCGTAGACAGTAGAGGCAGGACGGCTAGTCGTCAGCCGCCTGAGCGGAGGCCCCTTTTCCCCAAAGTGTTTCCAGCACACGACCCGGACACATCGGCAGATCGCGCACCCGAACACCCACGGCCTGGTAGATTGCATTGGCGATCGCCGCCGGCGGAGGCACGATGGGGACTTCCCCGACGCCGCGAACCCCGTAGGGGTGACCGGGATTCGGCACTTCCACCAGCACGCATTCGATCATCGGCAGGTCCAGCGCCGTCGGCATCCGATAGTCCAGAAGGCTGGCGTTCGCCATCACACCGTCCTCCGTATAGTAGAATTCCTCGTTCAGCGCCCAACCCACTCCTTGTGCCACTCCACCCTGCATCTGCCCTTCGACATAACTCGGATGAATAGCTTTTCCCACGTCCTGAACGAGCGTGGCCCGCAGGATCTCCACCTTACCCGTGTCCGGATCGACCTCGACATCGACGATCATCAGCGCGAGTGCGTTACCCGGGCTCTTTCCGGTGACCGCGCCCGTACCCACGATCGCGCCGCCCGCCCGTTTGTGGGCCCCGGCGAATTCCTTGAAGTCCATCGATTTGGAGCTGTCTGACTTCGACTTCACGACCCCGTCCTCGTAGACGACGTCGTCCGGTGAGATTTCCCAGATCTTCGCAGCTCGCTCGATGATCTGAGCCTTCATATCGCGAGCGGCCTCGATGCCGGCGTAGCCCGTCGCGAACGTCACGCGGCTGCCGCCCGTTCCATCCGTCTGGCCGATCGAGTCCGTATCCGCCACCTGTGGCTTCACCTG
>CEVA01077928.1_pt1 | contig 12936 bp, 9 predicted proteins | sample 361521 | NCBI WGS metagenome assembly CEVA01 (sample SAMEA2622823, study PRJEB7988) | marine metagenome | isolation source: saline water (ENVO:00002010), including
AACTATATCGTTGGAGGAATAAAAACTGAGAACACGGAACCGTTACCCCAAAGAACAATCGCCCTTATATAGATTACAGGCAAAAAAGAAGCTAGCCGAGTTACTCGGTATGGACCTTAAAGCCTTACGGAGCTTATCCGAAAACGAAAATAACTTCCGAATATTCACTATTCAAAAGAATGGTAAAAGCCGAGAAGTCCAAGTCCCGAAGCCAACCTTAGAGCAGCTCCACAAGAGGCTATTTAACCTCTTACAGCGAATTGAAACTCCTGAATACCTGCATTCAGGAGTCAAGAAAAAATCTCATATAACGAATGCCATGGCCCACGAAGAAGGCTCCGCGCTGGTCAAACTCGATATTAAGAAATATTACCTGTCAACGAAACGAGAAGCCGTCTATCAGTTTTTCAGGTCCTGTTTATTCTGCTCACCTGATGTATCAAAAATAGTTACAAATCTAGCGTGTGTTAATGGCCATATCCCGACGGGGAGTCCTTTAAGTCAGATCTTAGCGTTCTTTTCGTCTTTGCCGATGTTCGAAAAAATAGGCGAGTTGTCCGCTACTAATCAGATAACCTTTACGGTCTATGTGGATGACTTAACGTTTTCAGGAAAGACTGTCTCAGGGGCTTTTATATGGGAGGTTAAGAAGCTAATACACGGTTACGGTTATCAGTATCATAAAGAGTTTTCTCGCCCTCCGGAAAAGACCAAGCTAGTGACAGGCGTCGCAATTAACGATAAAGGCTTACAGGTCCAAAATAAGCACCATGAAGCGATCCACGAGTTATACGTCGAGTACATCGAAGGACGCCTAAAACCTGAAAACAAGGCGAAGCTACTCGGGATGTTAAGTTCCGCTTCTCAGGTTAGCAGACGTTACGAATCAATCTTTCGGCATTTATTAAGGTTGGAGAAATGATGAATGGTCGGTGAGCCAACTTCCTCTTGTTCAAAAGCGGGTTTGTCTAACTGTATCTTCACAAACAATAATGGTGAGCTAATTTGCTTACCTTTTCAATGTTATGAATTGAGAAGAGAGTTCTTAATTTTTAATACCTTCTCCCCCCCTCCCAATCTATAATTATCATTTTAAACTATAAAAAATCTGATCAATAACATGAAAATACTCTCTTAATTGGCTACTCATTAAAATAATTTCGAGAATTTTTTTACTCTAATCTCACTTACCTTTTCATCTAAGTTAACTAAATTACTTTATAAGCAGTTGTTTTGTTTTATATCTTAATTTTGTATTAATTAACTTCTTTAAAAAATCTGAAAATATCTTTTTTTGTCATAAATATTCTTTTTAATCAAAGGGTTGTAAATTTAAAAGTTGCTGTTATATTTCTTTTTGTCTTCTGTGTTGAGTAGAAATTAGAATGCTTCGTAAAAAATTTTATTTTATTGGAAATAAACTGGATGCTGTTGTGACAGATGAAAGTGGTACTGTTTATCCTTCAATTGCTTTGTATGCTCGTGATTTAAAAAGTCGAGGTTATTCATCAAGTACAATTAAAGTTTATCTTGAGCATATATTACGCTTTCTTAACTATTTACATCGTGCTTATGAAATAGAGTCAGTAAAGAGAACCATAACAGATTCTATTATTGAAGATATTATATATTCATATAATTCATACCTGACTTTCGGTGTTGATTCAGATATTGCACTGGCTAAAAAAATTGCTATAGAAAATAAAAAGAATAAAAATACAGCGTATTCTTCGATTTCAGTTATAAATGCAGCATTAACGAGTTTTATTCAATACTACGAATTAAAAATAGAGTCATTCGAAAACCCAAAAATCAGCAGAATACTCAAAATTCAATATCGTGATGTCACTACTTTTGAAGCAAAAAAAGTAAAGGAAAATAGTTTGCTTGGAGGTGTAATAGCTAAAAGCCCTGATAACCTTAAAAAAGTCAGGCTTGGTATTCTAAAGCGTGTCGTAGACCGGTCGAGAAAAAATGTCAGACACTTTCCTCTTGATTGTATCGCAAAGCTTATTGATGCTGCTACGAGTTACAGAGATAAGACTATATATGCATTCTTAGCAGCCTCAGGTTGTCGAGTCCACGAGTGTCTTCAGCTCACAATATCAGATATCAATCAAATGAATTATGAAGTTGAGCTAAACAGTCCTTGGGCAGATAAGAGCAGGCTAAAAGGGCTTTCAGAAAAAGAAGCCGAGCAACTTTGCTGGAAAGGTAGACAAACGAAAATGACATTTTTAATTGAACCCTTTAAGTCGATCTTTTTTAAAAATCTTGAGAAGTACCTCAGATATGAAAGAAATAATATGATGCCCCATAAATTTATTTTCCAAAACCAAAAGACGGGAAAACCTTATTTCTTATCAGATCGCAGTAGTCGAGAAAAACAATTTAAAAAGCACGCTAGTGTCTCTTGTGATGGAAATATTGAAGGTATTTCAATTCACTCTCTTAGACATAGCTACGGTGTATATACTTTGAATTATCTTCCACTGCCACAAGGTGACTATGGCTTAAATATATCTTATGTAAAAATTTTAATGGGCCATGCTTCAATTAAATCAACCGAAATATATGCCAAAGCAGATCAGGATCTATTGTTAGCCCAAATTGCTTATGCGAATGAAGAAATGTTTTCGAGAGAAAAAATTAATATTCATGAAATCAGAATTAAATATCATGAAAAAGAATTAAAAAAACTAGAAAAGCTCCTACCCAAAAAAAATAATAAGGAGACTGTAAATGTTTAATGCTACTAATGAGTTAATTTTACTTTTATCTAATAAAGAGTTATCAGATGCTATTCATTTAGCTTTTAGAGATACTTTCAATGTTATACGGGGGGATCTGAAAGTTTCTGCTAGTTCTATTACGACGAAGACTAACAGCAGATGTGCAATTTACAAATTTTACCACAACCACGAGTTGAACTCAGAGCTATTTACTGAGCAATGGCTGCATGATGTATTTGCTATAAGTGATGAGCCTCAAGACTCAACCTCGTTAAATAGTTTTAGAAAGTTCTTGCCTTATATTCCTAATAGTAATCAAGCTGCATTTACCAAAGCTTTTTTTAAGCCGATTAAGTCTGGGCTGAGAGTTTTCTTTTATGCGCTTTATGCTAGAAAAGCTATTTTATTACCTACTTCATACGCATTCCCAAAATCAAGTAAAAACCGTATTTGGTTTGAGCATGCAATAGAGATCTATCCAGAGCTATTAGCGCTTTTCAGAAATTGCTTTATGAATAAATCTTCAAAAATTGATGACTTATCTGAATATTTACCAGATAGTGATAATACTTACTGTCGAGATTATGCATATAAGATTTTCATCGCGTCGACATGGTATACAATTGAAGATATCGATATTGATGAGGTAATCGCGTTTTCAAAAGCTATGTATCAAAAGAAAATCGATGATTCTGCATATCATTCACCGCATTATAGTCTACCGTTTCATCATGTATTAACAACTTTATATCGATATGCACCTGAACGATGTAACTTTGATATAGATAGAATTAGCTTTTTATTAAATACTAATCGCTCTCTCACAATTCATAACATCGATGATTTACTAAAAAATGATAACAATGAAAAAGCTTCGACTTGGATTGAGCTGCAAAGAGCATATTTGAAATATCGAAGTAGAAACTTTATGTCTACTGAACGCAATGATACAAGGGCGCTTGGCCTACTTAATAAATATTTATTTGTAGATTTATTTCAATCTGCTGGAGATAAAGCGGTACCTTCCTGTCCTATAGGTTTTAATCGAATTTTTATTGACGGAAACCAAGATTTTGGTGGAAATATCCCATCATTATTAACTAGCATCAAAGGTAATAATGGTGAATCATCGTATTACAATAACTTAAAATCAATTTCTTTATTTTTTGAGTGGCTCGAAGAGCAAAAAGGAAATGAGTATACATCCGGTTTCATTAACCCTATTTCAAAACTTGATTTTCCTCTCAGCAAAAAAAACAATAAGGGAACGAATAAGAAAATCTTTCCCTCTCGGTGTTTTGCTGCAATTCACTCACTTGTGCATGCACTATGTGAGTTCTTTTATTATTTAATTGACTCGGGAAAGTATGAAAGACAGTTATCGTATCAATTTTCATACTATGATACTCAAAAACTAGGCTTTACTCCCATTTACTATAACAGCGACGGCAAAATTATACCGATCAAAGCAATACCTTCTCGCCTACTAACAAATGTTGTCTCAAAGCGTGACGGTAAATTATATGATTACCCTTGTTTTCAAGGGTTATTTCTACTGGCTGTCGCATTAGAAACTGGACTAAGACATAGACATATCAGATGGCTAGATAGAGATACTTTCGATAAGCATTTAAAAGATGAGACTGATAGTGTTTTGTCTGAGTTAAATTTAGATTCTGATTTTATTGAAGTATCTACAGATAAGGTCAAAAAGTCTGGCTGGACACCTTTCGTCAGCTCGAGAGTTATTAAGCTTTTAAAGCGCTTGAAGTCTTTTCAAGACTCTCTTGATATTGTTGTCCCAGAGTTGGCGTACAACGGCTATAAAAATTCGCCCTACAAAAAAATTCGCCCATTGTTTCACTTGGCCTCTGTCGGCGATAGTAAGCCATTTAGTTATTCTAGAACTGTTACATTGTATCGCAATATTCAATTGTTTTTTGATTTACATGTTGCGATGAAAAAGGTTAATGCTAAGCCTCTTAACCCTTTGCCAGAATCCATGAGTACGTTTATTGATGAGTATAAGAATAATGAAGAGCTATACAGTGACTCTAAAAATCAAGATGACTTAAATTTTCTGGAAGAAATTGCTGTAGGTGATAACTTTGATCAACTCGAAAAAGATTTAATCAAAGATTCTTTTTCTTTAGCGACACATTATGAAACAGATTACACGCCCCACGGTACGCGATCATCTGTCATTAGTGAGAAAATTAAAGTACTGCCGCCTTGGGTTATTGCTGAGTTTATTTCTGGTCATGAATCTTTAGCAGTTTTACATCACTATGTGCAGCTCGATAAAGATGATGTTCTCGAAATATTAGAGAGTCAGTCACAAAGCTTGAGAAATGGCAATATTTCTACAAATGATGACCTGTTTAATTTTCAAAATACAAAAAGTATCGAAGTAAATACTAAGCTGAAAAAGGTTGTTGATACAGAACCGAGTCTAATTAGAGGGGTCTTCGGTGGTACTTCATTTAGTGAGGTTTCCGAATCAGGTAATGGAAAAGTTAAAAGTGGTATCAACTTAATTGATGTAACCCCAACTTCTAATATGTCTTTTATGTCTACGCATATTTGCCCATTTAATGGCCAATGTCCTGCGGACATTCTTTCTGATTGTGGTAAATATAAGTGTGGTCAATGTTATTACTCAATAAAAACAATAGATCATATGCCACGGATTTTAGCTGAAATACGCAAATTAAATAGTGAAGTGAAAAGTTATCAGACTCAAATTAATCTATTGAATAGTGAATCAGAGCGTGATGAATCAAGCATTGATAAACTAGATCGCGAAAAAAATGAAGTAGCAATGGAATTAGCTGCTTGGATTCATACTTACCAAATTTTGCAAATTAAGTACGATGAATTCATAAAAAGTGAAGAATCTCACTTGTCACATAGCAATTATGTTGTTGCTAAACCTTTTATGCTGCACAAGAGCTTTCTTAAAACAACTGAAGAGAGCCCACAGGCCACTGAATTTTTGTTAAGAATGAATGATGCAAAGATGTTTAAAGAGTATTTTACACCATCATTGAAAGCTGAAATTTTACATATTCGAAATCGAATACTCATAAACCAACAGAAATTTGCACAGCTTTTAGCAAATACTGAGTCATTTTGTCTAATCGATGAATTGCGAGGACTTGTCAGAGATATTGCAGAGAAGGAAGGGCTATCTAAGGATGAAGTAATTATTCATTTGAGAAAGCCATTTGAAAATAATAAGTTAAATGGCATCGGGCTGAGGCATCTACAAAATGGCTAGTGGGGCAAATAAGGGGACTAATAGATTCAAGACATCTGTTGATATTAGAGTGCAAAATCGAATAAGTAAGCTTAAGAATATATTAAGCACTTTAAAAAGCTCACATATTGTTTTTGATAACGTAAGTGCTTTGGCAAACTACACTGTAGCAACCTTTAATTCTATGATTGATATTGAAGAAGGTCAGGCAGCATCTACGCCAAAAAAAGGTGAAGGGAAAATAGATCGAACTACTCTGCTGAGAAAAAATGGAAAGTATCGATATTTACTTGATAGCTATTTTGTTAACTCAGAAAAACGTGATTTAACTTCACAGAATGTTCAGCTTTTAACTGAGCAGCTTGAGTTATTAAATCTTCGAAATGAAATTAAAGCTCTTAATAAATTTATTGATCTAAATTTAAATACTGATAGCCAAAACCTTGTTGCTTCGACAAAAAATAAGGGAAACTCAGCTATATTCGAAGATAATAATTATAACCACACGGAAGCCCTTGATGCTTGTCATAAAGTTATAATGTTTATCATTGAAGCTACCGAAGGATTACTAATTTTAGAAAACGAGGGGATAGCTAATGTTATACACCAAGGAAGAGATCGAACAGTTGTTGATTCCAAACTTTTAAAAAAAACTAAAATTAAAGACTCACAAGTATTCAAGGGGTATAGCAATGAATAAGGAAAGACTATCTCCTAACGTAAAGGCTAAAATAAATAGAGATAATTATGCGGCATATGTAGCAAATCTTTTGGCAACAAACACTAAATTTCCAGTTAATCAGTTTGGTGACGCTAATATTTCTCTTATTGCCAAAGAGTGCGGTTTTAAGAGAGGAGTGATTCAAAATAAAGAATCTTTAATGGGGCGACAATTTCAATCAGATTTGGAAAGGATTGGGACGGAGGTTTCTCCTACAAAAGAAACAGAATCTAAGCTTGAGGTTCAAGCTAAGAAGCTAACTCAAAATACATCAAAATTGGAAAAAGAATTAGAAAGAACCACTGCCGAAATTGAGCAGCTAAGAAAAGAGCTAGCATTAGCGCAAAAGGAAATCACCTTATTAATAAATCGCAAAGAAGAAAGTGAGTATAAATTTCAACACCTGCTCGAAACAGGCAGAAGAGCATTTTCATGAGAGGCTCCTTTAATGAAACAGTTCAAATCGGAAGTGTCTATGCAGGAAGTTTTGGTGGTGCAATTTTTACAGGAACAGTATTGGGACGAAAATATCCACTCAAGTTTCGCGCAAATTACAAAATACTGACTAGAACTCCAGAGTCAGGAGAATTTTGGTCCATAAAAGGTGAAATAATTCGCACAGAAAAGTATGGAAAGAATGTCATTGTCAGCGAATGCATAATAGTTCCACTTCCAGCAGATAATTACTTAAGTAGCCTTTTAATCAAACATCCTAATTTCAGAGGTATTCACTTAGGCCCTAAAAAAGTAAAACAATTAATAGAAAAAATAGGCTCCAGTCAGTTAGTTCGCTTATTGGATGCGGGTGATTACTCCGTTATTGCAAACACTATAGCCCTGCCTATAGCCAAAGCTCTTTGCTCTAAATGGAATCCCTTGCATGAAGAAATGAAACTTGCACACTTCCTCATGGAAAATCATTTAGATCCTTCTCTTGCGAAGAAAATAATTAAAGTCTGCAAATACAATTCTTTAGAGCGCATTCAGAGTAACCCTTATGGTTTATTAGCCTTCGGTTCAATTACAAAAAACTTCTGGAATGCAATTGATAAAACTGCGCTGCAACTTGGATTCTCCAATGAATCAATAGAGCGAAAAGTTGGGGCTGTTGAGTATGTTTTATATCAGCACTTGATGAATGGCGATACAGCTATGTCAGAGCATCATCTCCAATCAAACGTATCTAGTCTGATAGGCATAGGAAATAGTAAAAATGCGATTGATGAAGCATGTAAAGTCCGTGCCGTTTGCTTCTTTACAAAAGATAAAGAAAAGTACTTTCAAACAGCAGGTGTTGGATATATTGAAGCCCTGTTAGAAGAACAAATCAGTAATCTTAAAAAGCAAAGGTTGATAACACGAGTAAAAGTAAAAGAACTTGTGAGTGCAATTGAACTCTACAGTGTTCAAAATCACAGAGATGTTGGTTATCCGCTGACAAATGAACAGAAATCAGCAGTGAAAATGTCATTAACTAGCCGGATATCTGTTATCACTGGTTATGGTGGCACTGGTAAAACTACTGTACTGAAAGCTGTTGTTGATATTGCTGAACGATTTTCTCGAAACGTTTATATTCTTGCTCTAGCAGGCAAAGCCAAAGAGCGAGCTAGAGAAGCAACTGGACGTGATGATATAACTTTTACAATTCATGGCTTCATCAAACAATTAGCCAATGCTAATACAACTCTGCAAATGCATAAGCCGATCATTATAATTGATGAAGCTAGCATGGTTGATATTTCACTAGCCAGTAGACTTTTAAGACATTTAGAAAACACCAATTTTTCTTTACTGTTAGTAGGTGATACAGGTCAATTAAGCCCTGTTGGATTCGGTTTATTCTTTCACGTTTGTGTAGGCCGATTGCCAACTTCAAACTTAACGGAAGTTCACCGACAAACCCAAGGTAGCCCAATACATCAATTGTCAATGTCAATTCGCAATGGAGTTATCAGTAATATTCCGAAATGGAACAAAGAAGACGAAGGAGTATTTTTTGTTCCATGCGAGCCGAATCAAAAAGATCTTATAAAGAAAATAATTGAAATTTCTAAAACTCATATTGGTCAAGTTATCAGCCCTCATGCTTCTCATTCGATGATTGATAACACCAAAGCTATAAATCAGTCGATGCAGTTCGTGTGCAATCAAGGTGATGAAGATCAAAGCATCAAACTAGGTAGTAGTATTCTTAAAGAAAATGATCCCATAATTGTTACTTCCAATAATTACGAATTAGAGCTATTTAATGGAATGACAGGAAGTATCATTGGTGTTGAATTTCATGAAAATACAGAAAATATTATTGCAGAGTTTAATAATAGAGTTTATACGTTGTCTAAAGATCAATGCTTCGAGTTAGGGATTAATTTGGCGTATGCAATAACTATTCATAAATCTCAAGGTTCAGAGTATGACAATACTATTATTTGTTGTGTTAAAGAGTCTAAGCTTCTGGAGCGTAGTATGATTTATACTGCGCTAACTCGAAGCAAGAAACGTGCAATTTTTGTTGGTGAGTATGAGGTTTTCAAAAGAGCAATTAAGAAATTACCTCGTTCAGAAACGATCATTCATGGGTTTAATATTGATTAATATTTTCGATATGTCGCATATTCATTAATGATAATTTATTGGTAAAGGTAAAATAAATGAAGAATGTTAATTCTCGTTGCGAAAATATACCAGATTTCATTACTGTAATCTCGGATGGTAAATTAACAGCTAATTCAGATCCCTTTGCTGAAATTGCTTTCGTAGAACTAGGAGTCACTCCGAATGCTCTGAATGCTTTCGTCAACATTATTGGTTGGGAGATAAGAGCTTTTGCTGAGGCTATAGGTACAAAAGAGAGAAAATTAAGACTTAATATGGAGCATAGATTAGATAAACAAGTAAGTGAAAATTTAATGGAAATTGCGAAATTATGTGCTTTCGGGACTTCATACTTTGATAGCATAGATATTTGGAATCAATGGTTGAATACACCTCATATTCAATTTAATAGCCATAAACCATATTCAGTTATTCATACAATTCGTGGTCGTGAATTGATAAAAAGTGTTATTACTAAGCTGCGTTATGGCTTTACAGCATAAACGAATTTTATCTTCTCAAAAGCAGTAACCTTTCATATTAGACCTACTCTTTCCTTGATGTAACCTTTTGTCAATTCTATATTTTCATTACAACTTATTGTAAAAATATAATTGTTCATAGTGTTTGATAGCTAATCTATTAAAATTAATGTATCGATTTCATAAGCAAAGTGTGTTCAGATATTTTATAAATCTATTGTTAAGTAATTTATTTACTTGAAAGAAGAAAATAAAACATCATGTGAAGCTTCACATGTATCAGTGCATATAACAGGGAGAAGATTTAAAGATGCCATCAAAAGCACTTGAGGGTCTAGTTACTACTTCTGGTTGGAAAATAGGTAAAATGATAAATACTACATCCGGTACTGGTGGTAATTTTTGTACCCGGTATACAGCTATTTCGCCAGAAGGAAAAATTGGTTTTCTAAAAGCAATGGATTTATCTAAGGTAGCCTCAAAATCACTTACAGAGATGAATAAAACTATCTCCGAGTATTTGTTTGAGCAAAATATTTTAGACCACTGTAAGGACAGGAAATTAACTCGTGTCGTTACTCCATTGGATAGTGGAGAAATATCCAGTCCAGTTTCCTTTCCTCCGCTAAATCGAGTTTTTTATATTATTTTTGAGCTTGCAGAAGGAGATCTTAGGTCTCAATTCATTAATAGTGATATAGAGTCATGGAAAAATGTTTTTAAGTCTCTTCATCATGTTGCTGTAGGAATAAAGCAATTACATCAGATCGGAATTGCCCACCAAGATATAAAACCTTCTAATGTTTTATGTTTTGAAAATGAGCAGTCAAAAATATCAGATCTGGGAAGAGTAACAGATGCTAAAGGCGAGTCACCTTTTTCGGCATTAAGCTTTACTGGAGATAGATCTTACGCACCAATAGAGGTGCATTACAGAATACCTATCACAGATTTTATTGATCGGAGATTATCTGATGTTCATATGTTTGGAAGTCTGATATATCACGTCATTTCAAAGGCTCAAATTACCCCTGTGTTGATCGAAGAGTCTAGACTTTTGATGCCACATATAGATCGTGCAACATATGAAGAGGCATTACCTTTTATAAAATCAGCATTTGCGACCATTATAAATAGGTTTAGAGAAGATTGTGCGACTTTGTTTGGAAAAGAAATAGCTTCTGATTTAGCTGAAATGGTGAACGAGTTATGTTACCCAGATCACCTTATAAGAGGGAATGGGAAATATGCACATAAAGTGATGAGGCTTTCAATGGAAAAGTATATTAGCAAAATGGCAGGTGTACTTAGAAAGTGTCAAATTAAGGGGATCCAGTGATATGGCTCATAACATATTGATGATGGACAATAGACAGCTCATCCCTCGCTGGCATACGTCGAGAAAACTTTTTAGATTTAATTACCCTACAAAAAATATTGTTCGCAATGAAGGACTTTTTGAAGAAGATTTCTGGTTTAAGAAATCCGTTGAACTCTGGAAAGCAGAGCGCAGTATACCGAATGCTATAGATGTTTTTGTTAGGTTTATTCAAGCTGATGAAAGAAATCACCCATTATATCTAGAAATTAACAGAATTTTACTTGATAACTATGAAACTTTACCTAATTCAGTTAAGCATCTCGTTTGTCCTGAACTGAGAATGTTGGATAATTATAATTCATACTCTACAGATGCAGGCAAGGTTAGGTTAATTATTCAAAAGCTTAAGAAACTCGTTCATTTTAACCCGAGGGATTCTTTAAGTTGGATGGATTTAGGCTTTTATTACTCTATATTAGGCGAAATGAATAAAGCAATGCATTCTGTTGATGTTGCGAAAAATATTGATCCTAACCATGCCTTTATAGCAAGGTCTTACGCTAGGTTTCTCGTTCATATTGGAGACCCTGAGCAGGCATCGTGGTATTTGAAAAATCGACCAAATTTGAATTCTAATCCATTAATAATGAGTGCGTATACGGCGATATCTAGCGCATTTGAAATTCGAAACCCAAGCATTAAAAAAGCTGTATCGTTGATAGATAATTGGGGTGGTGATAATGCGATGGTTTCTGAATTAGCAGCTTGTGTAGGAACAATAGAGTTTAATAACGGTTCTATCAAAAAAGCGAAAAAGCATATTCAAGTAGCACTGACAGATCCTTCTGAAAACGTTATCTCTCACGTTCACTGGTTACACCATAAACATAACATAACTTTTAAAAATATGCCTCATCCTTCAGAATCAATAGAGGGGGGGGTTAATGATTTATATCAAAAGAAAAAATTTGAAGAATGCAGAGGCAAACTTATTGATATGCATCAATTTCAGCCGTATAGCGCAGGCCCAATAGTAGACGCTGGTTATTTAAGTATTGCTGCACTTGACGACCCCAATTTCGTTATTCAATTGTCCGATAAGAGAATACCTCATTCCCATATGAGATTTGGGGAGCTCAATAACCTGATAGTTGCTAAATTACTTTTAAAGCAAACAAAAAACCTTGATGTTGATTTGAGGCTTTTAGCAAAAAGGGTTGACGTTGAAGATACTAATTGTTCTGCAACATTTAAAGCAACCATAGGAATGGCTTTCATGGAAAGCGGGATGATTGTTGAAGGTAAAAAGCAATACGATGAGTCTATAGAAATGCTAGCTCGAAAAGGTTTATACCGCTCTCTTTGTTTAGCTAAACATTTTTATGCGAAGCAAGTTGAGAGATACGATAAAGATAAAGCGCAGCAATTGAAATTAGACGCAATTAGACTAGCCAAAAAACATAATGTCTTAGAAGTTTGCTAGTTAATGAAGTGAGCAATTAAATTGGTAATTACAAACGTTATAAGTTAAGTATGCACTTTTGGTGCATACTTAACTTTAGTTCAGAAACACGTGCTCATCTTTCTTAAATCAATGCATCAGAACTGTTTGCTAGCTACAGTCAGTATTGGTTTTAAGTCTTTTAATACCACATAACAGTTCAAGTCTGGGAGGGGCCACCATTTTCTTTCTGTAAAAATCCTAAAACCCAAAAATCAAAGCTTAAATCTATCTTAAGCAGCTGCGTTCCACCTCTTTTTAATCTTTAAAATTCAACGAAATAAAATCATTTTTAATTTTTTAAAAATATTTTGTCAGGTTT
>CEVA01113965.1_pt1 | contig 12934 bp, 11 predicted proteins | sample 361521 | NCBI WGS metagenome assembly CEVA01 (sample SAMEA2622823, study PRJEB7988) | marine metagenome | isolation source: saline water (ENVO:00002010), including
ATTTTGTGAATTACTTCCATTAGTTAAATTCGTTTAAATTAATTGCCTTTGGTTTTTGAGCTTCGTGAGCGTGCTCAGCACCAGCAACAACAGTTAAGTTTCTAAAAAGAGCTGCACCCAATTTGTTTTTAGGTAACATTCCTTTTACTGACTTTTCTACTAATCTGGTTGGGTCTTTCTCAAACATCTCAGTAGCAGTCAAGCTTCTTTGACCACCTGGATAACCTGTGTGACGGATATAACTTTTTTCCGTCCATTTGTTACCAGTTAAGTTGATTTTTTCAGCGTTTACAACAATTACGTTGTCACCGCAATCAACGTGTGGCGTAAAGTTAGGCTTGTGCTTACCTCTTAAAAGTACTGCTACTTTTGAAGCTAAGCGACCTAAAGTTTGTCCTTCAGCATCAACTAAAACCCACTCCTTATTAACGGTAGCTTTGTTAGCAGAAACTGTCTTGTAGCTTAATGTATCCACACTAATTTGATTTATTATTGCACCTTAGGGTACAAAAGATTAAACATTCCTCTTCCGAAAAAGAGTTTGCAAATTTACGATAAACAATTGGATTGGCAAACTCTAATTAAATGTTTTTTTGTGTTGAAAATCAGGTGTTTTAAAATGGTTGAAGTTAGATTTACTTTGTGGCGCGTTGCAATCTGTCATTTATAGATTTGCCCAAACCATAATCTGGTAGTTGTTCTGCTATAATAATATCGAGTTGTTGTTGATCTAATTGATGTAAAGCATCATATAATTTTGAAGCCGCTTCTTCTAGATTTTTACCTTCGGATAACACAATTTTATATGCGATTGCATCATCATTCAAAATATCATTATAAGTTAGAAGTCCAATTTTTAAATCTTTATAGGTTTCAATAGCTTCTGCTATGTTAGTGGTGAGAATGGTTTTGGTTTTTGGCGCATAATGACGTTCTAACATCCCTGGCGCTTCAGGTGCAACCTCTTTTTTGTTTTTAATTTCAATAGTTCCAACTACAGCTTCAATAGCTTCAATAGAAGTTGAGCCTAGTCTATAAATTATAGGTTCACCATTTTCAAAACCGATAATTGTAGATTCAATGCCACTTTTACAAGCACCACCATCTAAAACCATTTTTATTTTATCCTTAAAATAGCTTTCTACATGCTCAGCTTTGGTCGGGCTTATTCGGTTAAAAGGATTAGCACTTGGTGCGGCAAGCGGGAATACTAATTTGCTTAAAAGATCTAAAGTAAGAGGATGATTCGGGATTCTAACAGCAACCGTATCTTTTCCGCCAGTAATTAAGTCTGGAATTATAGATTTCTTTTTTAAAACTAAAGTTATTGGTCCAGGCCAAAAAGCTTCAGCCAAGAGTTTTGCCTTTTCAGGAACCGCTTCAACAATAGTTTCTAGATAATCTATATTAGGAATATGAACAATCAACGGATTAAAAAACGGACGCTCTTTAGTTTCAAAAATTGCTTTTACCGCTTTTTCTGAAAAGATATTGCCAGCCAAACCATAAACCGTTTCGGTTGGTATAGCAACAAGCTCTTCATTATTAAGAAGTTCTACGGCTTTTGATAGATCTGTTGAAATGATACTCATAACAGGTTTAAAATGCAATATTACTTCAAAAAAATCAAAGATTTATCTTTCGGCTTTTAGTAGTTTTGCGCCTTTAAAATTAAAGCTATGATTTCTGTAGATAATTTAGTTATAGAATTTAGTGGTCACACCTTATTCAGTGATGTGTCTTTTACTATAAATGAAAATGATAAAATTGCCCTTATGGGTAAAAATGGTGCTGGAAAATCTACAATGATGAAAATTATTGCTGGTGTTCAAAACCCTACAAAAGGACATGTTAGAGCACCAAAAGACGCTGTAATAGCTTATTTGCCTCAGCATTTATTAACCGAAGATAATACATCAGTTTTAGAAGAAACATCCAAAGCATTTAGTCATGTTTTTGAAATGCGTGACGAAATGGATGCGTTAAACAAGCAACTTGAAACCAGAACCGATTACGAATCTGATGAGTATATGAAAATCATTGAGCGTGTATCAGATTTGGGTGAAAAATATTATGCTTTAGAAGAAGTAAATTACACCGCCGAAGTAGAAAAAGCATTGAAAGGTTTAGGTTTTAAGCCTGAAGATTTTAATAAACCAACTAGCGAGTTTTCTGGTGGATGGCGCATGCGTATTGAATTGGCGAAAATTTTACTTCAAAAACCAGATTTAATTTTGCTTGATGAGCCAACTAACCATATTGATATTGAATCGGTAATTTGGCTAGAAGATTTTTTAGTGAATAAGGCCAAAGCAGTGGTCGTGATTTCGCATGACAGAGCGTTTGTAGATAACATTACAAACCGAACCATAGAAGTGACTATGGGGCGTATTTACGATTACAAAGCAAATTATACTCATTATTTACAGCTTCGTGAAGACAGAAGAGCGCATCAAATAAAAGCTTATCAAGAACAACAAAAATTTATAGCCGATAACCAAGCCTTTATCGAGCGTTTTAAAGGTACCTATTCTAAAACTAATCAGGTGGCATCGAGAGAACGTATGCTAGAAAAACTTGAAATTATTGAAATTGATGAAATTGACACATCGGCTTTAAAGTTACGTTTTCCAAAAACACAGCGTTCTGGTGATTATCCTGTAACGGTAAAGGATGTGTCTAAATCTTATGATGGTCATGTGGTGTTTAAAAATGCAAATATGTCGATTGCGCGTGGCGAAAAAGTGTGTTTTGTAGGTAGAAATGGTGAAGGAAAATCTACTATGATTAAAGCTATCATGGGACAAATTGATGTTGAAGGTACTTGTACATTGGGGCATAATGTACAAGTGGGTTATTTTGCTCAAAACCAAGCCGCACTTTTAGATGAAGACTTAACTATTTTTCAAACGGTTGATGAAGTTGCTAAAGGAGATATTCGTACACAAATAAAAAATATTTTGGGTCGTTTTATGTTTAAGGGCGACGATATCGATAAAAAAGTTGGTGTGCTTTCTGGTGGTGAAAAAACTAGATTAGCCATGGTGAAGTTGCTACTAGAACCTGTAAATCTTTTGATTCTAGATGAGCCTACCAACCATCTCGATTTAAAATCAAAGGATGTTCTTAAAGACGCTTTAAAAGAATTTGATGGCACTTTAATTTTAGTATCTCACGACCGTGATTTTCTTCAAGGGCTGTCTAAAAAAGTCTTTGAGTTTAAAGACAAACGTGTTATTGAACATTTTGAAACCATTGATGATTTCTTAGAGCGTAACCGTATAGAAAATATTAAAGCCCTCGATTTATAATTTGTCAAGAAGTAGTTGTCTTTCTTTAGATTTAAATTCAGAGTTTGTTTTTTCTAATTGTAGTAGTTTAGATTTGGCTAACTCAAACTTTTCTTGCTTTATTAAAATAAGGGCAGAGTACCATAATGTTTCATCATGGTAATCGAATGTTTTATTTTCTAAAATCGTGAGTTCTTCCAGAGCTTTATTGTATTTAGAATCGTTAAGTAAAGCCATGGCATAATAAAATCTATAGTTTGGGTTTTCGCTTGATTCTAGCAGAGACTTAAATAGCTTAGCAGATTTATTATAATTAGCGTTCTCATAGTTGAGAAATGCATCATAACTTACATTTTTGTTACTGCCTCTTACAATAGGCTGCTCTACATTTGGGTAAGCTTCATAAAAGTTGTTATACAATTTGTTAGTTGATGTTTTGGTAAATAAAGGAACACATAAAGCAATAACTAAAACAGCTGCTGCTGCATAATAAAAGACGGGTTTTTTATACCAAAGTTGCTTTACTTCCTTAGAGTCAAGGTCTCTTAAGAAATTTTTTAGGTGTTCAGCTTCATTAGCCTTAAAAGCCTTGTTAAAATTTGCATAGTCTTCAAACTTGGCTTTAAAATCTTCATCGGTTTTAATCAATTTAGAAAATTCCATTGTCTCTTCTGTAGACAAGGATTCTTTATGGTATTTTCTTATTAATTCTTCTCTGTCCATTATCATTGATTGTTAACCATAGATTTAAGGCGTTTCATGCATCTCGATTTGTGACTCTTTACAGTGTTAGCATCTTTGTAATTGGTGTGTTCTACAATTTCTTTAATGCTAAGGTTTCTATAATAATAAAGTCTTAAAAGTGCTTTACAACTTTCAGAAAGCTTTTTAAGCAATTCTGAGAGTTGTTGCTGATAATAGTTAAGTGAAAGATCTTCAGTTTCTATTTCAGCAAAAGCATCAATTTCATTTTTTGTGCTTTCGTAGTTGTTTTTCTTTTTTAATAGGTTGTAAATTTTATGCTTTCCAATGCCAAATAAATATGTTTTTATAGTACTGTTCTCTAGTACAAGATGTTTCATTGTAAAGTTTTGATACATCGCAATAATTGCATCTTGATAAATATCTAATACTTCATCAGTATCTATTGAAAACCGTTTACAGTAATTAAAAAATTCAGGTTTATAAGTTTTATAGATAAACGCAAGTGCAGATTTATCATCAGCTCTAAGTCGCTTTTGTAAATCGTCTTCCCGAATATCTTTTGTCATTTAGTGCTTTTTGGTAGAAAAAGGTTAACAGTAAAAAACAAATATAATTTTTTTTAACGTCCTGTTAACCTTTTTAATGCGTGATGTACTAAGTATGTAATCAACATTAAAATCATGAAAAAACATTTACTTTTTTTAATTACTGCCTTAGTTTTTATAACAGGTTTTTCGCAAACAACAAATATTCCAGATGCAAATTTTGAGCAAGCACTTATAGATCTTAATCTAGATAATACATCGCCAACAGATGCTATTGATGGAGTAATAGATACCTCAATAGCAGCAGATGTTATAAATCTTGATGTGTCTTACAAGAATATTTCAGATTTATCAGGTATTGAGAGTTTTGTTAGTCTTGAATGGCTATTTGTTGAAGGGAATAACTTAACAACAGTAGATCTATCTAATAATTTAAATCTTGAGAGATTAATTATACATGGGAACAACCTTACAACATTAGATTTGAGCAACCATAGTGGTCTTGAGCGTTTGTATTGTCAGTCTAACCAAATAAGTTCGTTAGTACTACCTCAAACAAACTCTTCATTACAACGGTTAGAGTGTCAATTCAATAATCTAACATCTATAGATCTTTCTAGTTCTTTATTGTTAGATGATATTAAAATGCAACACAACGATTTTTCTTATATAGATTTTAGTGATAATGTTTTGTTGAAAAACATTGATGCGTTTAATAATCAGTTAACATCAGTCAATTTAGATAACTGTGCCGTAATCGAAGATATTAATTTTCGTAACAATCAACTAACTGAACTGCATCTTGAGGATAGATTAGGGTTGTATAAGATAAATTTAGAGTATAATGATCTTAACAGCTTAACCATTAAAAATATAAAGTCCTCGGTTTGGAATTTTTATTTCACAATATTGAACAATCCTAATTTAACTTGTGTAGCGGTAAGTGATCCTATAGAAAGTGAAAATGAATGGACGGCTGTAGACTCTCAGGTGTACTTTAGTGAAAATTGTAATGCCTCTGCAGTTAGTATTCTCGATCCAAACTTTGAGCAAGCTCTAATAGATTTAGGAATAGATTCTGATGGAATTATTAATGGACAAATTTTAGAAACAGATGCCTTAGGCGTAACGGATTTAGACGTTAATAGTTATAATATTTCGGATCTTACAGGGATTGAGTTTTTTACTGATTTAGAAGTTTTAACTGCGTATAATAATAATCTTTCTTCGGTGGACTTAAGTCAAAACACAGCGTTAACAACAATTATTTTGGCCCTGAATAATCTTACTGAAATAGATTTATCATCTCACTCAAATTTGACTAGTTTAAGTTTAAATGACAATAGTATTTCTACAATTGACCTATCAAATAATTTGCAATTACAGCAAGTGTTTCTTAACAATAATTTGCTTACTGCAATAGACGTGGGTATGTTATCCAACCTAGCTAATCTAGGTGTGTCAGGTAACACTATTGTAGAGTTAGATTTATCAAGCAATACCTTACTTCAAACCTTATTTTGCCAAGATAATAGTTTAGTCAATCTCAACGTTCAGAATGGAAATAATACTAATGTTACCAATTTTGAAACGCAAAATAATACAGATTTATACTGTATTCAGGTAGATGCTATTACTTTTAGCAATAATAACTGGTTAAGTGCAGAACCACAGTTTAATTTTGACTCTCAAGTTGCATTTAGTCTAGATTGTGCACCAAGTAACGACGATTGTATTGAAGCTACTACCTTAACTTTAGGTAATCTAATTTCAGGAAGTACGCTAAGCGCAACCTCTTCCTTAAACCTTCCAAGTTGTCAAGATAATACCATTCCTCTTATTGATGTTTGGTATCAATTTACAGCGCCTTCTTCAGGATCTATTGCAGCCATTGCAAATGCAGCATTAAATAACTTAAATGTAAATATGGCTATATATAATAATTGTAATGAAGTAGAGCCAATAATTTGCGATGCAGGAACTGTTGAAGTTGATAATTTGGTACCTGGACAAACCTATTACATACAACTCTGGATAGGAGGCAATACAAGTGGAAGATCAGTCCAAATTACAGACTTGGTTGGCGACTTTACAATTGAGGTTGCGGACAGCGCAACGCTATCGATTGAAGACAATGAAACGAAAACTGAGATTCAACTATTCCCAAACCCAGCAACTACAGAAGTAAATATTCATACTAACTCAGTAGTAGATAAGATTACGTTATTTGATGTTTCTGGAAAACAAGTTCTTGTTATCAAACCAGCAAATACAAACGATTATAAATTGAATCTGAAAGATTTTTCAAAAGGTCTGTACTTCGTTCAGATTCAAAATAAAAATTCAACAATTAACCAAAAGCTATTAATCAAATAAAAATGTAATTATGAAACTAAAGTATAATCTAATTCTTGGTCTGTTTTTAATACTATTAACCTCTTGCCTTGGAGATAAAAAAGCGGTTGATGTCTCAGAGATGGGAGATACAAGTTTTGTCAATAAGAACTTTAAAGGTAACCTTATAGACTATGTTGAAAATAGAAGTGCATGTGAGCAAATGTCATTATCTGCCCTGGCTAATATTTATAGTGTGTCAGAAGATAAAATCCACATAATGGATAATAAAAAATCAGACCGTTTTCGCAAGGACATAGAGCCACAATGTGGTGTATATATTGAAACTAGTGAAAATGATTATGAATGGTTACGCGGATCAATTTCTTTAAATAGAGAAATAAGTAAAAACGAATTTATGGGAGAGGTGCATGAAGCCACAGGACGTGGAGAAAACTGGGAAGAAGCTTGGGCACTTCAAAAATCAATGTCTAAATCAGCAGAGTGGATAGAAAATTTAGGTATGGCAGCTGTATGGAACGCAAATAAGACTGAACTTAAAATAAAGTTTAAGGGCTACACACTTAATGTTTATCCGCCAACCAATAAGTCTTATCAAGATGAGGTTGCTAAAAATAGAGATTACAAAAATGCTGCGATAGCTATGGCTAAAGCCGCTGGTTACATTAGATAAAACGTAAAACAATGAAACATATAAAAGCAATTATACTCTGTTTACTTATACTAACATCTTGTGGTGGAGAAAATAAAAATAAAGTTACAACTGTTGATGAAGAGAAGGCTTTAACAACTTCTTCTACAAACATAAATATTGAAGATATTAAACAGAAGCTGTGTAAAGAATTTCCAAAAGACTTAGTGTTACAATACAATCCGGATGCATCTCATATTGAAATTGAAACCATAGATAATGGTTCTGGTGGCATTTTACATTGTAACATAAAGCTTTTTTATGGCAAAAAAGAATACGAGCATTGGAAAGGCCAAGTTTCTGCCTATATCAATAAGATGGAAGACCCATTTTGGCAGTATAATCCTAAAAGAAATGCCTCATTATTTCACAATGTAGATCATTTAGGAGATAAGGCTGTTTACATTTCTAATATGTACCAATTACAAATTTTAAAAGATGGTGTAATGTATTCCATCACACCACCAAACAATGGCAATAAAACAAGCACGGGAAAAGAAACGAAAGTCATAGCTGTAGAAATTGCAAAACACTATAATTTATAACCTAATAAAACAAATAATTATGAGATTAAAATATTCATTACTAGCCATTGCTATCGGACTTGTATTCTTTGCTAATGCACAAAGTGTTAAAGGCAAGCTTAGCCTAAACGGAAAATCAGAAACAACGCTAAAACTTGAAACAAACTCTGTCGTACAATTGTTTAAGGAATTTAAAACAGGAAAATATAAGCTTCAATTTAGTTTTGATGGCGATGATTTACCAACTAACATTTATAACGAAAAGATTGTATTCTTCGAATTTATAACTACTATAAAAAAGGACGGAGAGCTTGTAAAAAGTATTACTCGCAAGCAACCAATACCATATTTTCCAGGAGATATGGGTATTCCTGCTGAAGCTTTTGACTTCGTTGGCTTGCTGGCAGAAGATCCACAGGAAGAGGAAGAGTTGAATATGATTGGTACAATGCCAGAAGGTAATTATCAAATTGAATTGGCTATAAAACCCATCGGTTTAAAAGGAGAAATAAAACCCTTAACAATCAATTTTATCCTTAGAAAGCGACCAGGAAGATCGAAATACTAAAACACACACAATGAAAATAAAATTTATATACACAGCAGTATGTGTGCTAACATCAGTAATGTTATCGCCTGTGTAGTAGTATTTTAAAATCGAAAAACAATAAATTATGAAACAATTTATTTTAAAAAATACATTCTTTTTAGTGCTGTTTTTTGTCTCAAAACCCATTGATGCTCAACAAACTGTAATCGTGAATGGGGAGCCATTTAAATCAGATTTAGAAATAGCGGAAGCACAGATTTCTGGTGAAACCATAATGATTCGGTTGTATGAAATCGATAAGTTTAATCCAAAACACGAGATGGATAACTGTACAGAGTGTTCAGACGGAAAATCTCTGGATATGGATATAGAATTTAATAGAGGATTTAAATTTCCTATAGAAGAAACGGATAGCGTTTTTATAAAGGTAAGTCATTTGCAACAAGGACTTAATATGCATAAGCACGATTCCGAGCAGGTACAAAATGCACAAAACTCAATTAATAAGAGCGAAGTCGATGCAATGCAAAATAAGGCTGAGGTTATAAAAGAAAAAGGTAAAGAGATAACCAAACTGCTGCAAGAGGGTAAAATCACACCACAAGAGGCTGAAAAGCAATTGCTGACATTAACACAACCATTTAGCGAAGATTTAGATAATTCTTCAGTAAGCAATATAGAGGTGAAAGATTATAAGGAATCTTCAGTTTATGGGTTTAGTTTTTATAATAATGAAACTTTAACCGAAACTAAGCCATTTTCAGGCTATCTCTACATTAAAGAATTTAACAAAGAGCGATTTATAGCAGAATATAGGGGCGAAATGATTGAACAATGTGTGGAAAAACGTGCTGCGCAGTCGATTGAAGAGGAAAAGAAGTGTAAGTCGGTAAGTTCACAATATTTACCAGATACAAAGGTGTTATCAGAACAATCAGGTGGTGTGTACATAGATATTTCAATTAAAGCATTTTTTGATAATCGATAAATACTTATCTTCAAAACGATTTTTTGAAAAAGCTGTCTAAAATATTCGTTTTTATAATTGCTATAATCGTGGCTGTTCCTGTTTATGCTGGCAACAGCTTTTGTTCTTTTACAACAAGAATAACGCAACAAGATTCACTTACTGATTTAGATCAATTAGAAAAAAAAGTAGAAACGATTTACTACAATGGTAATTATGAAAAAGTAATACAGCTTTCCGATTCTATATTAAAAAAAGTAGAGCCCAAAAGCACAAAAGATAGTTTAAGAATAGCTAAACTCTATTACCATAAGTTTGAGAGTTACTATAAACTAAAGGACTATCGATCCAGTATTAATGCTACCAATAATGGATTAGACGTTTATCCTGTTTTCTTTGAAACTTCAGACTTAAAAGCTATTTTATATTATAAGCGAGCTTATGCCGAAAAAAGTCTTAATCGTTATTTAAAAAGTAGAGAAAGCATGCTTAAAAGCATTGAGATTTTAGAATCGCATAAAAATCCTAATCTCGATTATTTAATTGGTGGATATCTATTTCTCTCTTCAGATGAAGCCTATCACGGAAATTTAAAGGAGGCACAACGTTATGTAAGATTAGCTGAAAATGGCTATAAAAGAAACAAAAATCAAATAGACAAAGCTAGAGAAGGAGTTAATGGCGAAAATGATCGTTATGAAATAATGCTTCCATATCGAAAAATGTATTTACTCTATAGTTTAGGCAAAACCACACAAGATAGTACTGAGTTTGAGATTGAGTTGGCTAAATTAAGACATCTAAAAAATCAACCTGAATTTGGTGTTAAATATGAAAGTATTTATTACACGCAAGCCTTAAATCATTATGCAAGTTGGTTGATTAAAAGAGGAGAGTCGCATCCACAAAGCCATAAACATTTAGAAAAAGCACTGTTGCTCTTAAATGAAGTTATTTATTTAGTTGAAGAAAAAGGATATTCGGGTATAATTTCAAACATAAAATTTAATAAGTGTAAGGCCTTAACTAATGCTAATAGGTTAAAGGAAGCCAGCGAGTTATTAGAACCAATACTTCAAAATCTATCAGCAAATAGTAGTTTAAAACCCTATTTTTTAGCACAAAAAGCATTGATAAAAGCTAAGGAGAATAAGAAAGAGCAAGCCTTAACTCATTTTTACGAAGCAGTTTCATTAGCTCATAAAAGTACAGATACGTTAAAACAAGATTTCTCTAATTTTAAACCAAATACTTCTTTTGGTACCACAAAGTTATTGCTGAGAATTGCGCAAGAGCTAAATTCACATTATGCAGAAGATAAAGCCGTATCACTATTAGTATTTCAACTTTATCATAAGGCCTTAATACAGTTTCAAAATAGTATAATAGAAACCAAGTTTAGTCCTAAATATGATGAGGTTTTAAGACAAATACTAGATGGTTTGTTAAAATTTGAGTTGAAAGGCGATGAATTAAACTATAAGATTGAAGAACTTATTGAGACCACAGAAATTCTTAAAAATCGTATAGAATGGAAGCGTTTTAACCAAAACAGGTTTACTAATAGTCTTAAAGATTTAGACAGTTTAAGAGCTGAGCGATTGTCGTTAAGAAACCAATTGGTTACGGCTAAACAAGAGAATGACCTTGATGCCCAAGATGCCATTCAAAGTCAAATAAATAAGAATGAGAAAACCATAGTAAGTTACTATCCTAACCTTAATGTATTAGACGAACCGGATTTTAAACTGAAAGAACTTCAAGAAAAATTAGATAACGAAACCATCATTCTTAAATATGTATTACTAGCTGATGATTTGGCCATTTTTTCAATAAGTAAAACAATAGTTTCTGTAGATTTAATTCCTTGGAATGATACATTCAATTCAAGAATTGACCAGTTTATATTAAAAGTTAAAACACAAAATTATAATAGTAACGAGGCTCAGGATTTAGGTCAACTTTTATTAACCAATATCAAGGAATTTAAGAATGTTGTTATTATACCAGATTCCAAATTGTTTAAATTACCTTTTGAAATATTACAGGTAAATAACCAATTAGCTTTAGAAAGATATAACATTAGATATTCCTCTAATTTAGGTTTTGTAAAGCCAGATATACTTCAATCAACAACTAATCAAAAATTAGCGATTTACGTTCCCGATTACGATAATACTTTTCAAACTTCAGTGAGCAGAAATCAAATAGGGTCTCTTGTTGGTGCACAAAAGGAAGCTCATGCTATAAGTCAATTTTTCACATCAGATATTTATGATAATAACAACATAACTAAAACTGATTTTTTTAAATCGTCTTCTCAAGCTAAGTTACTGCATCTTGCCATGCATTCTGAAGTTAATAACAACAGGCCAGAGTTAAGTAAGTTACTGTTTTCAAACAAAACATCACGAGATAATCATCTTTATATAGAAGAAATTTATGGCATGGATTTAGGTGCAGAATTAGTGGTGTTAAGTGCTTGTAATACTGGTGTAGGAAAAGAAAATGAAGGACGAAGCTTAGAGTCTTTTCAAAGAGCTTTTACTTTTGCAGGTGTTCCGGCTGTAGTGGCTAGTCTTTGGGAAGTGCCTGATAAGGCAACGCAGCAGGTTATGACATTTTTTTATGAGAATTTAAAGAAAGGGCAAAAAAAAGCGTTAGCATTAAAAAACGCTAAGCTTGAGTATTTAAAAAGGCATAAGGGTACAAAATTAGCTGAGCCATTTTACTGGGCAGGCTTTGTGCTTTATGGTAAGAATGATGCAGTTGTTAAAACTACATATTTAACACCTTGGGTTTGGACTTTATTAATTCTTGTTTTGGCGCTTTCCGTAGCTTTGTTTAGTAAGAAAAGATTTGTTAAGTAGTAAAATTCTATTGTTGAGTGATTGTTTTAAAATAACTCAACTTATTTTTTAACTACCTTTGTGCCGTTATGCAAGAAGAATTAAGACTTTCTAGTTGGTTGCCTACCACAAACAAAGAGGTGAAAATTCGCGGATGGGAATATCTAGATGTTATCCTGTTTAGCGGAGATGCCTATGTAGATCATCCAACGTTTGGTCCAGCAGTAATCGGACGTTTACTAGAAAGTATGGGTTTGCGTGTTGCTATCGTGCCGCAACCTAATGTTAAAGATAATCTTCAGGATTTTGTTAAGTTGGGTAAACCGCGTTTATTCTTCGGTGTTACTGGTGGTTGTATGGATCCTATGATTAGCAACTACAACGCCAATAAAAAACGTCGTGATAAAGATGCCTACACACCAAATGGCGAAATTGGTTTTAGACCAGATTATGCATCT
>CEVA01198551.1_pt1 | contig 12933 bp, 10 predicted proteins | sample 361521 | NCBI WGS metagenome assembly CEVA01 (sample SAMEA2622823, study PRJEB7988) | marine metagenome | isolation source: saline water (ENVO:00002010), including
GCCCATGCCGCCCATTCCCATGCCGCCCATGCCCATGCCCATGCCCATGCCCATGAAACCGGGGATCATCATGTCGTCGTTCATCATGGATGGCCAGAAAATCACTCGGGGTCCGAAGAGTCCCTGGATGGCCATTGCGGCACTGATGACGTTCGGGTGCTTCAGCGTGAAGTAACGGATCTTTTCCTCATCTCGGTAGACCACCAGGTCCTTGGAGTATTCTTCGATGGTCATCAGGCGGATCGTATTGGTCTCGGGATCTGCTCGGAACCACAGGCCGGTGACTTTTGCCGTGACCTCGATTGCCTGCCTGGCGGTGACATCCCTGAGAAAAACCGTGACTGTCTCTTCACCGGCTTTGCTGGTGGCCACGACATTGATATTGGCGGTTTCGGAGATCAGCCGGACAGCGTCTAGCACCGACGAGTCCTTCAACTCGAATCGCGACAACTTGTAGTCATCCCCTTCGATGCGAGGCTCCTTGCCTTGCCGTGGCAGATTGTTGTAGTCAGGTCTCGCCTGGGGTGTTTGGGCAGGGACTGACTGGACTGGCGCCGCGGAGGCGTTCGGAGTGGCGGGTTGTGCCGCCGGGTCCTGGGCTGTGACCGAATGAAATCCAACCATCAGGACGAATAGACCCAAGCTTGCGATAGTCAGTTTCTTGAGATGTTTCATCGATACCAGACCTTTCCTCTTCCGGGAATTTCCAACTGAATCCCAGTTGTTTCTAGGTGGAGAACCCTGGCTCTCACCAGTTGATCACTGTCGGTGAGAGCCAAGACGTCCCCAACCCTTACGGTTGTTATCCCGCCATTGGCGAGTCGGAGTAATGCCCGCTGCTGTCCGGTCCTGTCTTCCGTGAGACCGATCAGCGTGACTTGTTTGACGCGAGCGGATGGTTGCTGCCGGTGGTCGGAGGAGCTCTGCAGTTTCTCCGTCCCGTCCGGGATTTCCCCGCGCTGCGGATTCCCGTGGGGGAGGCTGCTCCCGCTCGATTTGTGGTTCTCGACGGAAGTTTCTGCCAGGGAATAGGCAGAGGAGCGTGTTTTTCGGGACCCGTCGGAATCGGCCGAGGACGGACGCAAACTGTCGGCCGTGACAGTTGAACGCGGTTGTGTGGTCTTGCGAGGTCTGTTGCTCACGTCGATGGGAGGTCCGATCCTCGTAGAGAACGGCGATCGACGTGTTGTGGCTCGCCTGGCCGGATCTGGGCGATCCGGCTTTGAGGCGAGCGCGTTTTTGGCAGCCTGAGCTTGTGCGTCGAGGTGAGCCAACCGGGCACGGGCCACTTGGTTGTCGACATCTCGCGTGAGCACCAGCTGGTAAATCTGGCGGGCTCGGTCCGTCTCGCCCCGGCCTTCAAAATTGGTGGCCAACCGCAGCAACTGGACCGGATCGCCGCCGGTCTCCAGTAGTTCCTTGGTCCCTGGAGACGTTTCGCTTGGCAGCGGGCTGCTGGCCGGAGGTCCGATCACCGAGTCAACCGGTTGCCAGACCGAACAGCCAACTGGCCACAGCCACAGGAAGGCGATTGCAGAGTGCAACAGGTGTTTTGACATCGATTCGTGCCGCGCCGTACATGGAATTCCGGCGCAGAGAACCTGGAAGTCAACCTCTGCACCGGTGCCGAACAGATTGCCTTTTGCTCGGCTGGCGATGGCAGTGCCCCCCTTGGGGCACTGCTTTGGCTGGCATTTCGGGGTCTCAGAGAGCAGGCACTCTGATCGACACCAGTGGTATCGTCGTAACGAGTGGGCTGACTTTAGGGGTTGTCACGAAAAAATGGGTCTTAGCAAATCATCGGACCATGATCACCTGGTTGAGTGTTCCGACCTCGACAGAAATCGAGTTCGGCTCAATTGCTACGATCCGCAACACGAGATTGGATCTGCCATCGTGCAGACTGATCGTTTCACCTTGTGTGACCAGGAAAGTTCCGAACCCTTCGACGGACATCAGACCCACAGGCTTTTCCGTTTCCTCAGCCTGAAGAAGACCACGGAGTTGCAGTTTCGGAACGCCCTTGGAATCCAGTGCGGGGACGAACTGCGGTCCCGACAATCTGGCGGTGTTCTGCATTGTCGGTGTTGTGCTGAATGGATCTCGCATGTCGGCCTGGCCGCCGGTTTGCTCGGGGACCTCGTCGGCGAACAGCCATTGACGAAGCAGTGACCGCAGCGGGCTCGGTTGAGAGACCGGCCGATTTCCGACGGGGGCTTTGGCCTGTGGATTTCCCGACGTGGCAGAGGTGTTCTGTGCTGGCTTGGCTGTCTCGGCGTCCTGTGCCGTTGTGCCGGACTTGGTCTTGGTGGCCGGCGCGGCCTTCTTGACGTCCGCCTGTGACGTGGCTGGCTTGGATGTCTCTTGAGCCAGTGATGTCCGGGATGATGTCTGCAGCGCTGGGACGACAAGTCCCACGGCAACGACCAGTGTCAGTGCGTGAAAAGAGTGGCGAGTCATCATGGCAATCTCCGTGTTTTTAGCAGCAGTAAGGCAATCTCTCGACTGTTCTCATCGTCTGTTACCGGCCCCCGGCCGCCAGTTGGAAAACGGCTTGGAAGAACGCAAAGTAAACAAAGCCGACCATTCCACCGATGATGAGGATCATCACGGGTTCAACGAGTGCAGCCATTTTCTTGATGCTGGCCTGCAGTTCCTGCTCGTAGAATTGTCCGAGGTCATGAAGCACATCACTGAGCGATCCGGTTTGCTCACCGACGGCTACGATGTGAGAGACAACGTGGGGCACGACTGGGTTGCGGATGCTGCTGGCCAAGTCCCGTCCCTCGAGGATTTGGTTGGCAGCATCGTGAAAACAGAGACGGAATGACCGGTTGGATGCCATTCGAGACGCAAGTCTCAGGGATTCCAGCAGCGTGACACCACTGGTGAGCAGCATTGACATGGTGTGACAGAAGCGGACCATTTCGGCCACCCTGAGCAGGCGTCCGACCACGAACAGTCGCAACAACACGGCGTCGATGATCCGCCGGCCACTTGGCATCAGGAACACGGCCACCATTATGACGACTCCGATCAGGATGCCGATCGCGATGCTTGCGCCGTAACGACCGACGTAACCGGAAAAATCCACCATCAGCTGGGTGGACCAGGGGAGCTTGATGCCGCGTCGCATCAGGAATGCCGCAAACTTGGGGATGACTTTCCAGACCAGGAAAGTCGCGACGGCGATCGAGGTCAACACGACGATCGACGGGTAGGTGAGGCTGGTGATGAGTTGTCGCCTCAGTTCCTGCCGACGTTCCAGGCTCACCGCCGCACTGCTGAGAGCATGGTCGAGTTCTCCGCTGGCCTCGGCACTCTCGACCAGGCTGACGGTGATGTCACTGAAAATCCTGGGGTGTTGCTTGAGAGCTGACGAGAGACTGTGTCCGGTCTGAATCCACTCGGACATTTCACGAATCACCCCGGCCATCTGCAGCTTGCGAGTCTGCTCCATGGACACTTCCAGTGCCTGGAAAATCGTCAGGCCGTTGCGGAGCATCAGGGCCAATTGCCGCAACAGGAAGACGCGATCCCTGGTGGTGATCGGCAGATGAGATCCCAGATCGAACCAGCCGCCCAAGCGACCGAAGAGGCCCACGGACCGGCCGGTGTCCTGTGGTTTGAGGTCGACGATCAGCAGTCGCTGCTCTCGCAGGCCGTTGGCGGCAGAGGAGAGGTCCTCGGCGTCGAGGCTACCCTGCTGTTCTCGACCCGTCGCGTCCAGGACGGTGTAGTGAAAACGCGGCATGAGAAGGATGTTCCGGAAACAGTTGCAGTGTCAGGTGCCGAGCATGGTGGCGTGAAGGACTTCGTCCAGTGACGTCAGCCCGTCGAGCACCTTCTCGCATCCGTCCTGGTGCAGTCGGGTCATGCGGCCGTCGGCGCGTGCCTGGAGTTCGGATTCGGTGATTCCCTGCCCGATGAGTCGAGACAGATCCGAGTCAATCCAGAGGGCTTCGAACAACCCAATTCGACCGCGGTACCCCGAACCCAGGCAATTGGCGCAGCCGTTGGCTTCGTGAATCGTCAGATCGGCTCCGGCCTGCCCCAGTTGTTCCGCCTCCCATTCGGTCGCCTGGCGGGCAATGCGGCAGCGGGTGCAGAGTCGACGGACCAGCCGTTGTGCGATGACCCCGGCCAGTGTAGCGCCGACGAGGAAGGGTTCACAGCCGATGTCGACAAGGCGGGTGACTGCACCACAGGCGGTGTTGGTGTGCAGGGTCGAAAAGATCATGTGGCCCGTCATTGCCGACTTCATGGCCACGTCGGCGGTTTCCATGTCACGGATCTCGCCGATCATCATCACGTCGGGATCGTGTCGGAGCAGGGAACGCAATGCCGAGGGAAACGTCACCTTGTCGGTTCCGCCGATGTGCATCTGGCTGATACCCGGAACCAGGTACTCGATCGGATCTTCGACGGTCAGGATATTGACGTGTGGTTGATTGAGTTTTCGCAGTGCTGCGTACAGCGTGGTGGACTTTCCACTTCCTGTCGGACCGGTCAACAGGACCATGCCGAATGGCTTGCGGATGGCGGCTTCGAACTGCTGCAGCATGTTCTCGGACATTCCGAGATTGGTCAGCGTGAAGTCAATGGATTCGGTTCCCAGCAGTCTCATCGTTGCCCGCTCGCCCCAGCGGGTGGGCGCCGTGGCCACACGGATGTCGAACTGATCGACGTCGTCGCCGGAGATCTGGTGTGAGAATCGGCCATCCTGCGGAGCCCGTTGTTCAGCGATGTCGAGGTTCGACAGCACCTTGATCCGCGACAGGAGACTGATGCCGGTCTGAGGGGCGAGGTCGCCCATGAACTCCTGCAGGCGGCCATCAATCCGGAGCCGGATTCTCGTCGCGGTTTCCTGTGGCTCGATGTGCACGTCGGAGGCCCGCCACAGGTACGCTTCCTTGAGGATAGTCTCCAGCATCGCGACGACATCAGCGGCCTCATCTGATTCGTCGACAGGCCGGGGAGAACGAATGGCCCTCTGCAGGAAGCGGACAATGGCGTCGGGATCGGCAATCACGATCCGGCTGGTGGCCGAGAGATGACGGTTGATGGCCGTGATGACCTGTTGGTCATCCGGGTCGGCCGTAGCCAGCAGCACTTCTCCGCCTGTTTCGCCGAACGGTGCGACGTGGCGACCGGTCAGCAGGGCTTCGGGAATGCGGCGAAGAAGTGACGGGTCACAGGTTTCGGTGTCCAGGTCGACAAATGGCAGGCCGCGTTGTTCGGCCAGGGCGCGGTACAGGGCCGAGGACGGGAACCGTCCATGGGAGGTCAGGGCTTCTACCAGTTCCGGTCGGCGGCGGAAACGGTGCACGAGGCCGGTCGCGACGTCCGTCTCAACCAGACCACTGGCAACGGCCGCATTGGCCAACTCAGTAGCTGTTATGGCCATTGTCCGGTGACCTGTTTCTGGAAGAGGATTTGCGAAGGCGTTGTTCGGCGTTCAGTTGCTGAGTGAACAGGGCTTCCACTCGTGCCATGCGAGCAGCCACCTGTTCGTCGACCAGGCCCCTGATCACCAGGTCGGCCAGAGACTGCTCAAAGGTCTGCATTCCGTTGGCGCTGCCGGCTTCCATCAGGGCATAGATTTGCTGTGGCTTCCCGGTCCGGATCAGGTGGGACACCGCGTTGGTGACCTGAAGACACTCCACGGCGGGCACGCGACCGACTCGGGTGCGAGACGGCAGGAGTCGCTGGGCTACAACAGCCCTGAGTACCATCGAGACCTGCTGTCTTACCAGACGCTGTTGTTCCGAGGGGAAAACGCCGATCATTCGGTCGATCGCTCCCACCGCATCACTGGTGTGCAGTGTGGAAAAGACCAGGTGGCCGGTTTCCGCAGCGGTGATCGCTGCCTGGATCGTCTCGTTGTCGCGCATTTCCCCGACCAGGATCACGTCCGGGTCTTCGCGGAGAGATGACCGGACGGCCTCGGCAAACGACATCACATCGGTGTGCAACTCACGTTGATGAACCAGGCTACGCTGGTTGTGGTGAATGTACTCGACGGGGTCTTCAATCGTGACGATGTGACAGGAACGGTGGCGGTTGATGTCGTTGAGCAGCGTGGCCAAGGTGGTGGTCTTGCCGCTCCCGGTAGGACCTGTCACCAGGACGAGGCCGTCCCGCAATTGGGCGAGATCGTTCAACTGGGGTGGCAGGTTCCAGCCCTGCAGGGACCGAAAACCGTCCTCGAGTCGGCGAATAGCGATCGCCACGCGGCCCCGCTCTCGGAAGACGTTGATCCGGAACCGGCTGCTGCCGGGTGGCGAGTAAGCGATATCAACCGACCGCTCGGATTCAAAGTGTTCCTGTTGCCTGGGAGACATCAGGGATGTGGCCATCTCCAGAACATCTGGCTCGCTGATCGGTTCGGTTCCGAGGGGCACCAGCTGTCCCTGGCAACGGACAAAGGCCAGTTCGCCACCGGTGAGGTGGAGGTCGGTCGCCTCCATCTGCTCGCAACTGGCCAGCATCTTGTCGAGTTGCTGGCGGGGTGGCATTGGCATGGAGAGAGCCGACCTGTTTGGAGGAGAAACCGAGACGCGGAAATCCCTGACCGGGTTATTTTCGCAGTCTCTCGATCTCTGATCCAGTCGTGTTGAGGAAGATGTTGACATGAACTGGGCGGGAGTTCTTGATGTGCCGCGGAAAACTTGTGCCGAGCCGGCCTAGAGCGCGAGGACAATTTCCACGCTCAGCAATTGTGGGGAGGCGACCTTCTCCGTCTTGGTTTCGGACTGCATGTCGAGTTTGAGGACGACGATCCGGTGTGAGAGTTCCGCCAGCCCGGAAATGAACTCGACGAGATTCCGGAACCCACACTGGAATTTCATCTGGTGCGTTGGTCGCTCGTAGACAGATGACAGCAGGTTTTGTCCGATGGTCCGAGTTTGGCCGGCTGATCTCAGGGCGGAGTCAGCCTGCTTGATGTCGAAGGGGACGCTTTCGGCGATCTTCACGCCAATGCGGTTGGCCAGGTCCGAGATTTCGACTTTCAACTGCTGGATGCTTCCGGGATCTTTCGAGTCGGCAAATTTTCCCTCAAGGGTGGTCAACCGGTCCTGTGACTTTTTCAGGATTGTTTCGAGTTCGGCCAATTCGGCGGCGAGTTGTTCGTCGTTCTCCTGGGGTTCAACCGGCATTTGAAACTCATCGATTTCCTTCCCGGCCAGAACGCCCTGTTCCTGCCGTGCCGAGATCTGTGCCTGGATCGGTCGAAACCGGAACATCCAATAGCCGATGACCGCGGCGACAACAAAACAGGTCAGCATCAAAACGTGTTCTCTTTTTGAGACCCGGTTCATGGTGTGTTTCCTTCCGGTGTTGTCTGCGATGGAGCTGCCGACTGTGGACGCGACCGCTCGGGCTCCTGGTCGTCCGTTTCGGAGCTTCCACTGCCGTTGGGTGAACCGGCTTCGATTTCGGCGAAGTTGAGTTTTATCAGGTAGCCGGGCAGATCCAGGCGGCCGATCTTTGATTGAACCCGAGGTTCCTGCATTACCAGTCCCCACGGTTTCAGCCGCGTCTCAAGTGATTGAATGCATCTCTGCGCGGCCTGCAGCGTGAGAGACCAAGCCTCGATTTCTGTGCTGCCGGTCACTGACTCGGAGATTCGGTTGACCACGATCGATTCCGAGGATGCTCCGGCGACGGCTGTCAGCAAGGCGGGCACAAACTGGATCCTCTGCGGAACGGATTCGTTCAGGAATTGGCTCCTGGTCGTGGTGACTTCGAGTGTCGATTGGGTCTCTGTTAGCTGGCCGTTGAGTTGGTTGATTTTCTCGGTCTTTCGTTGCACTCTTTCAGCCTCGCCTTTGTATAACGCGAGCTTTTCTTCTTCGGTGTTCGTGTTCGTGTCCACCTCTCGAAATTGCTGCTGAGTGAGGAACTCGACCGAACCAATCAGTAGCACCGTCGCACAGACCACGGCCGTCCACCAGAACGGTGGACGTTGTCTCAGTGGGGGGGCGGGGTCACGGGCGACGACAGCAGCGACCGGGGACTTGTCCAGATGTACTGAAGGAATGGACGAGGCCGCCCCGATCAGCGGGGTCATCGAACCGGGGGCGTGGACGCCGGGATCCTTGGCCGGCTCCAGGACTTTCACCGGTTGCTCCAGGGATGCGGCCATGTGCTCGGCCAGGCCGGTGAGATCGGGATGGGTTCCGGCCAGCCAGATGGCGTGGGGCGATTTCTGGTCGAGTACGGACTGGCATTGTTCGGCTGTCGGGGCCGACTGGCTGACCGGCAGCAGCCGGACGTCTTCGATCCGGCCGGCCCGGATCTCGGTCAGCCCGATCCGGCCCGGACGGATTTCCAGGATGCTGGCATCTTCACCGGTCAGCTGGCCAAAGCCCGTACTGCATCCGGCCAGTGGACCGATTCCGGCAAGCCGGAACCCGAGCTGCGCCAGTTCTTCTCGCCAGTTGTCACGCACGCTTCTGAGCATACCGCACGCGAACCATGGCTGGAGTCCGTCGACTGACCGGGCCGCGTTTCTGGATTCGGTGGTTCGAGCCGGGTGAGCCCAGCCACAGACCAGGTCTTCTTCGGGAAGCGGCTGTTCCAGTCGCTCCTGGATTGCCAGGCAGTCGTCAAGATCCGAGCGACTGCCCTGTCCGTGTTCCATGACAGTTTGTTCGAGCAAGCGTTCAATCGCGCGGTCGCCGAGGTTGCCGGCAGCTGATTCCTCGAGTCCAGCTGATTCGCGAACCGAACGGTATTGCTCGTCTGTGAGCAGGCCACGGCAGACGAGAATTTCCCCGAGGGGTCGGGGGACAAAGTGCTGGGCGACCAGGGCATCGAACTCCCATCTCAGCAACTGTTGCATCTGTTGCCAGGACCTCGCCGATCCCGGGGACAGGGGCAACCGCAACACGGTGGGAACCACGTCGGAACTGAGAACGACGGCCCGCTTGGGGATCCTGACACCGGAAAGCCGTTCAAGCGCTGCCGGCAATGCCGTCCAGACATTTCGGGGGAGAATCTGCGAGACGGCCTCGACCCGTGGGTTTCTGCGAGAGACATTGACAACGGCGGCACGCAACGAGAACTCGTCGGATTCAATTACCAGCGTGCGAGCGGATCCGCTTGTGAGCCAGCCCATAATCAGGAACTTCTTGAGTGGAGGGGAAGAAGAGGCCGTTGGCCGTTCAGGGAATCACCAACAGGACCGTGGGACGTTCGACGCGTGGATAGAGGCTGACACGGGCCGAAACCGGTTGCAGGCCGGCCGTCACCGCATCACCGTCCAGAACGGTTTCACCGTTGTGGATGACGGCATCGGTGTCGGCGACCAGGACCAACAGGGCCCGGCCGATCGGGACCCGGACAACGGCCGCGCCACCAACGGCGGGCCAGTTGGTGACTGAGGAGTCAAATGTGAGTGTCTCGGGCGGATCGGTGTCGTCGACGGTGACCGCTGGGGAGGTGGTGAACCGCTGCCAACTGCCGTCGACGTAGACCAGCAGTGAGGCCCTCACATTGGTCAGCGAGCCGCTGGATTTCCGGACCTGGATCTGCCAGCCACTGAGGTTCACCGTCCAGTCGTCCAGTGTCACCTGGTCGGTCAGATCGGGATCAAATGGCGTGATTCCGCTGTTGCCTGCCGTGCCGTCGGCACCGAGGCTGACGACGGTGAAGAGTCCGCTGCTGCTGGTCACCGTCCAGCCATGGTTGGCAGCGTCGTCACTTGTCGACGCGTTGATCGTCCCCCAGCCATCCCGAAACATCGATATTCCCGTCAGGGAGGCCCTCAGTGGAACGTAGGGGCCGCGGTACCCTTTCAGGAGGGTTTCGGCCGTACCGCTGAGCGCGGTTTCGCTGCCACCGTTGTTCAGTCCGGTGGCGGCGGGGTCGGCATCAAACACGGGGGCTACGACACCGAACGTGACGGTTGATCCTGCGAGTTCACTGAGCGTCAGGGGAAGTCGGCCGATGTCGGGTGCGAATCCGGACAGGCGTTGTTGCCCGTCGAACACCACGCCACCGGTTGGCCCCACGACACCTGATCGGATCTGTTGGAGCTTCAGTCTCGTGTCGTCGTAGCGGAATTGGCTGTCGAGGTTGTCTGTCAACGAGACCGCGCTGTAGGCGACCATCGAGAGAATCAACACGACCAGCAGCAGTTCCAGCAGGGTCAGTCCACGAGGGTGCCGACCTCGCGAATGCTGCGGGGGAGTCGCGTCGCGCTCAGTTGACAGGATGATCCGCAAAGTTTTCACCTCAAAAGGAAGACGGCAACGTCGTCACCGGCGGTGGCCGAGGCACTGCTCTCGTAGGTGCCGTTGGCTCCCATGCTCATCAGCCGGGTGCTGTTGGGTACCGTGACGTCGAGCAACAGGTAGGGGCGGCCCCAACGGCTCAGTGCCGATTCCACAACCGTCGGAGCGGTTCGCCACTGCAGGTACAGGGTTGCGGTGACCGGTGATTTCTCGAAGGGGTCGGCCACTCCCACCACGTCATTGATTGCGGTTCCGGTTGTGGGGGAACCGGCACCGGTGGTCAGCAGCGAGGCGCCGACCCGGACATACCCGTTTCCGGTCCGACTGAGATAGGGGCCGTGCCAGCCGCGTCCCGCATCAGGGTTCCAGACCCCCAGCGAATGAAACGTGTCGATGGTCGAGTTGCCGTTGGTGTCCTCTCCGGAGTCGAGCACACCGTTGCCGTTGCGGTCCTCCGTCAGCGGATTCTCGAAGAGTTGCCAGAAGTTGGCCGGACAGTCGAACCAGGCGATTTCGGCTCCGGAGGCCACGTAGTCGGGGAGGTTGGCCTGGGGAACGAATCCTCCCGCCCGCGAGTCCAGATTGAAGGGGCCCTGGGTCGGGAAATAACCCGTGTCTTCCCGGAATCTCAGCAAGGCCTTCTTCAACTCACCGATTTCCGAAGTGGCCAGGTGTTGTTGAGCGCGTGTTTCGGTTTCGCCGAGTATCACGATGGCGGCGCCGGCGATGATCGCCATGACGGCAACCACGATCAGCAGTTCCAGCAGGGTGAATCCGCGAGGCAGCGATGATCCGGGCCGCACGCGAGTCCCTGGTCGCGGGACCCTGAATGGGCTGTGTGATCGGTGGCGAGACGGCATGGCAGTCACTTCAATCTCTTTGTTCCTGTGAGCGGCGTTCGGAAATTGTCCGTGTGACAAGATGTCCGACTGTCCGGGGCAGCAGAAACGGGGTGATCGACGCCCGGTGTGTTCGGCAGTTGCGGGTCCCCGTGCAACTCTCGTGTCCGCACTTGGGAGCCTTCAATCTGCAGAATTTCGCGAGCCGGTGATCGCCGGCCGATTCAAAGACAAACCGGAGAAAGCCAACACAACGTCGGCAATCGAGCTGGTCGATCTGGATGGCCGTGACGGGTTGGATCACGCGGTAGCTGCCAGGCATGTCGCCGAACCGGGCCAGGTGGGCTGCGGTGGCGATACGGAACGTCAATTCGTCGGGGGCGAGTGAGACCGAGACCTTCAGGACCGAGAGTATCGCGTGAGGGGGATGTCCCAGGCCGATCATCAGTTGGGCCATCGTGTAGTAGAGGTCGGGGTCGTCTGTTTCTCGTTGGGCGGCGTCCCGGCAGACCTGCAGGGCCCGGAGCGGGACTCCGACTTGTGCAAGCCCGATAGCCACTCTCCGGAGCTGCGAATCGGGCAAGCTGTTGTGGTCGGCCAGGTCGAGGAGAATCTGTCGAGCGACCTTGTCACTTCCGGTCGCAAGAAGGGACTCTGCCCGGGCCAGTCTTTGGTCGTCCAGGAGCGGCGCATGACATGAGGCCCTGTCAAACGAAGAAATCGCCGTGTCGAAATCTCCCATTTCGTGCAGGAACAATCCGTGCAATCCCCAGAAATAGGGTTGATCACGAGCTTCCGGTTCGTCCATCAGTTCTTCCAGAAGTGCCAACGCTTCGCGGAGGGCGCCACGCTGGTAAAGGATGCGGCACGAAGCCAGGGCATCGATGAGGGGACTGGTCATGAGAGGGCCCACCGCACGACGCAAGCCTGAAGTGGTTGGATGCAACTCGGTTTTCGAGAGCCGCGAGAGCAGCTCACACACGGGAGAGCGAAGTCGAGAGAGGCGGAAGCTCGACCGAGCCCGGGGAACGGCCGCGCGGCGGCCATTCCCCGGTTCCCGGTTCGGAGCTTACGAAATTCGCCTCAAACAAGATTTCCGTCGACGGCCTACTGCTTCTGGCCAGTCGATTCGGCGAATTCCTCGGCAAGGAAGTCACCGCGGGGATCCACGGCTGCTACAAACTTGGCCGGAGACTGGTTCACGTCGACCAGCAGAATGTAGTTGGGGTACTCGTTTTTCGCCACGGCACCGTAGAACGGGGCATGTGCGAAACGCGATTCGCCGACCTGGCCAGTACCACTGTCGCCAGAAGTGCTGACGACATCGGAGTAGTTGCCGATACCCAAGCCCACCAGGACGGCAGTGGGGTTCGCGCCGACCTTAACATTATCGTACAGGGGGACCGGGGTGGCCGGAACCTGGCCAGCCCAGACCATCAACTGCAGGCCGGTGTTGACAGAGGCCAGGTCAATCGCGAAGCCACGTCCGCGGTTGGCACTACCTGGCCGTGGTGCGTCAAAGGCCATCATGGGGATGGTGATGTCACCAATGGAACCGACCGAGGCGGGCTGCCCGTCGGCCCCCTTGATGGTGAGGTCGCCGCCGTTGTTGCCGTTGCCTACCACATCGATGGCCCGAATGTAGGGGGCCACGGTGCTTTTGCCGTCGACGAGTGCTGACTTGAGGTTGCCGATCTGGTCGTCGGTCAATACGGCGATGGTAAACTTTTTAGCCACTTTCGAGCCGAGGCAGGCAGCCTTAGCTTCGTTACCACCCTGTGTGCCCGTGCTGTCCAGCATGGCCGCCTCATAGGTTGCCCCAGCAGGCGTGGTAGCCATGAGGCTTTCGAGAT
>CEVA01090062.1_pt1 | contig 12931 bp, 2 predicted proteins | sample 361521 | NCBI WGS metagenome assembly CEVA01 (sample SAMEA2622823, study PRJEB7988) | marine metagenome | isolation source: saline water (ENVO:00002010), including
TTCTCCATCTTCGCCCGCGGTAGCGTCTGGGCCTGGGTCGTTGTCTGTAGGCACGACGTTAGCGTTCATCGAGTCACCATAGCCGCCTGCAGCAGCGCAGATTGTCTCAGTGACATCGAGCCATCCATCGCCGTCATCGTCGTTGTCAGCGTTATCGCCCATTCCGTCGCCATCTAGGTCGTTCTGCTCTGCAGGGTTCATTGGGAAGTCATCATCGATGTCTAGAGTTCCGTCGTTGTCGTCATCTGGGTCGACGATGTCACACTGGTGGTCGCGGTCATTGTCAGCTGGAACGGAGAACATGTCCATTGGATCGGTGTTGCAATTTGGCTCCTCCGTATCCAACCATCCATCGTTGTCGTCATCGGTGTCTGTGTAGTCACCAATTCCATCGCCATCAAGATCGGTGTACTCAGTAGCATCGTATGGGAATGCATCATCAACGTCGGGCCAGCCATCTCCATCATCGTCTGTGTCTACCTTGTCACATAGACCATCGTTGTCGTAGTCTGCAGGGACTGAATCAGCGTCTAGACTGTCAGAGCCACAGGCTGCTTCCTCGGCGTCGGTCCAGGCATCGCCATCATCGTTGAGGTCTGCGTTGTCGCCGACGTCATCGCCGTCTGTGTCAATCCATTCACTGGAGTCTAGAGGGAATGCATCGTCAGCATCGAGATACAAGTCGTTGTCATCGTCAGTGTCCTCATTGTCCCCATATCCGTCACCGTCGGTGTCTATCCACTCCAATGGGTCCTGTGGGAATGCATCAACATCGTTATCGTAGCCATCGCCGTCTAGATCTGTGTCCAATGGGTCGCAGATTCCGTCCAAGTCTTGGTCGACTGGGATGTCCATTACATCATATGCGTCCGAGTTACAAGCAATTTCAAGCTCGTCATCATAGCCGTCATTGTCGTCGTCTAGATCCAAGTTATCGCCGATGAAATCATTGTCGAAATCGGCCCACTCAGTAGCATTCAGTGGGAACACATCGATGATATCGTCATATCCATCGTTGTCGTCATCTGGGTCTATGACATCGCAAATGGTGTCGTTATCGAAGTCGGTTGGGAAGATCGCTGAATCTAATGGATCGGTTAGACAGTCTACCTCGTCCGTGTTGTTCCAACCATCGCCATCGAGGTCGTTGTCGGAATTGTCACCAATTCCGTCTCCATCGAGATCAGATGATTCGTTGGCATCATTCGGGAACTCGTCTTCGGAATCTACAACGCCATCGCCATCGGTATCCGAGTCTAATGTATCACATATGCCGTCTGCATCTGTGTCCTGCGGTACGCTGCTATTGTCATACGGATCAGTGCCGCAAGACACTTCCATGTCGTCATACCAACCATCGCCATCTGCATCCAGTGTGTGGAACGTGACGGTGATGTTGTAATCCTGACCTGTGGAGCCGGGGTATTGCGAAGCGAACCAATTCCTGACTCCAATCATGAACTCCTCGCCGCCATAGTAACTGCCAGAGCTCTGGTTAGTGGACCAGCACATCGGATTGACTGCGTAGTATACCATCGTGTTGATTGGTAGTGGACTTGATTGAGTTCCGTACAAGTCTAGAATAAGCAACACAGTCGAACCTGAGTTTCCGTACTGGACTCCATCGTGTTCCGCACAGACCTCGAATCCGTAGTTGGCTGGAACATCGAAGGTGTAGCGGTCAGTAGTATCGACAACAGGGTGGTTCCATCCTTGCCACTCCAGAGTATCTCCTGTCTGGTTGACGTATGTGTTAACATGGATAGCATCAGAAGCACCAGATCCAGCATCTAGACCGGAACTAGCGTCGTCTTGAATGCCTCCGACGAGACCGGACAAATCCAAGAATTGGATATCCATCGTGTAAGTCAGGTTGACTACAGAGTAGGAATAAATTCCAATTCTAGCCCAACCACCTTGGGTGAACCACAATCCAGTGGAGCCGGAAATACTACCGGTCGCGGAGCTACCTTGGGAAACGTAGTAAGCCCCATTTGCTGGATAAGAGCAGGGGAGGGTCTGAATTTGACACTTGTAAATGTATGAATAAACCGTAATACCCTGAGACTCCCAAGAGAGATTTAGCTGCATGTATTTTCCAGGTGGAATCAAGATGTTGTAGTAGTCACGCTCGTCAATAACATCTGAAATCCATCCAGTACAAACACCGCCTGTATCATTGGCATCACCGTTAGCATCAATTTGGTTTGAATTATTCAGCCAGGTATAATCTGCCCAATTAGTGCTGTAAACAAGATCGTGGGCATCGACTCCAGTTCCACAATCATCTTCAGGGTCGGGGTCGGTATCTGCAGTGATCAAATCGATTTCCATAGTGTATGGACCAGAACCTCTGTCCGTCATGATGATGATGTAGAAATCATATCCACCGTAGGTCAATGGAGTCCAGATGTCCTCTGGGTTGTTGTTGTATGATGTTGAGATAGAAGACAGTGAAGTTCCGGCAACATTCCTTCTGACGAACACATCTATGTCATTGTGCTCAGGGAAATGGACCACGAGGTGAATACCGTAGTTTGGTGGTACGTAGAGCTTGTACTGGTCGTACTGATCTTGGTAGTCATGTCCATGGCCAGTGTAGGTGTTGTTCACTGATGGCAACAGTACAGGGTTGGAAATCGAATAGCTAGAATCGCCAGCATCGACGCCCGAGCCGGCATCGTTAGATGGGTTGTTCCAAGTCTCAGACTGGTTGTAAGTCGACCAAGTCAATGTGTAATTATACTCTGTATCATCAACGAGGTTACCAACTCTTACTCTTAGCCAGATGATTGAGGGCGACGATAGTTCCGCTCTGTAGTAATACGACTCGTTGGAAGAAACTGCCTGTACATCGAAGTAAGAGCTAGTTGAACTGGAAACAGAATACTGGCTGTTGTATCTGCTCATGTACTGGTAGAGTTGCAAAGTATCAGAGGTGTCGTTCTTTGTCCACTCCAACTTAGCCCACAAACCCTGGTGTGCAGAGAGGCTAAACTCATACCAGTCCTCACGGTCTTGGCTATCACATAGCATCCCTGTAAAGGAGCCGCTAGTGCCTGTAATTGCAGTTGGCCCATCAGTTCTAGTATCTACAGCATCAGCTCCTGAACCGGCATCATCTTGCACCCAACAAGGAGGGAACACTGTAGGTAGTAAATTCAGAGTCAATTGATAACCGGCCGCAGATGCAGAGCTTCCAGGACCGTAGTAACTGACCTTGACATAAATCGTAGTGTTTGTAGCGGTTCCGAAATCAATGATTTCTGGCTTCGAATAGAAACTTGAGTCGAGCATCGAAGAGAAGGAATTCGAGGAATAAGACCTCAAATCTAAATCGGCACTCGCATCCCAATTCAAGGAAACATTAGCGAATGCATCGCCTGGAATCTTGATTGCGAAGTAATCGTTGGTGTCAGTTGCACCGACTGCTCCGAAGACCGAGATAGTAGGTGCTAGAGTAGTAGTAGTCATCGTATAAATTGGGTAAGTAGGGTTAGCATCCATCACTCTGATAGAAGTATAACCATAGTAGCCACCGTAGTAGGAACTGTAGTAGTTACCTCCTTGGATATACACTGTGTATGTTCCTGGATCACTGTATGTTCCAAGACTTCCAGTCTGTGCGGACTGAGCAACGCCCTGGAAGGAGTCTACAGTGCCATCAGGCTTGGTGATGGTGACATAATACTGGGTGCTTCCGAAGCAGTAGTATGAGAAGGAGAAAGAATACTGGCAGTGGTACTGCACATCAGCAGATTCTCCTGATCCTAGGGTGAAAGTATCGGTCTTGTGGTCAGGCCAATAGGTAGCAGAGCCGTCGCAGTTGGTATGGCTGGTGAATGTGCAACCATCATACATAGACAGTATCTCTTCGCCTTGGCTCCAATCGCCATAGCCGCCGCCATCGGAAGGCCATGTTACAATCTCGAGTCTGTACTCGTGAGGGTTTGCTGTGTTCACAGGACAGTAAGCATAGTAACAATCGATGTACAACTCGACTATCTGGCCACTAACATCAGTGCCCATAGATGTCAGTGCGATATCAGCATCTCCGTCGCCATCGTACATAATTCGGCCACCTGGACATGAGTATGAGGTGCAAGAGCCTGCCCCCAGACCCATTCCACCATCAGCCATGTCATTCGAGTTGTTCCATGTGAAGGTAGCATTCACACCGTAGCCCCAAGGGACAAGGAACGAATACACATCGTCGTCGTCAGTGTTTGAGCTGAATCCCTCAAGGGAGCCCCAAAACACAGTAGTAGTCTCACCAGAGCCGTAATCGATGTAAGAAGACAGGTCGATTACAGGACAACCATTACCTCCAGAAGCATTCAACTGCGTTGGAGGGCATATTTCATTTCTAGCATTGTACCCTCCAGCATCCTCTCCGGTACAGGCATCATGGCCTAAACAGGGACTCTGAGGAGTCTCCATCACAGGAGGTTCCTTCTCCAACATTGGGGGAGGATCTGCGGTCTGCATCAAAGGCAGGGCAATTGCGGCAATCATCAGTACTACTAGACAAACAGAGCGTGGGGCGTTCTCGTTCATGGGCGTCACTAACGTGCATGAGGCGATGTGAATGATATAATCGTGTTGGAAGATGCTCATACCACCCCTATAGGGGTGTAAATTGAAGAATTGGCTTGAAAACGGGAAAAAAAAGTATTTTTGGCCGATAATCCATTAATTATCAGGCATTTTGGATAGGATTTTTTTCATTCTTCCAGAATCCAACTATCATCCTCTTGGCGAATCCATGTTCCACACTCTTCACCGACATACCTCATAGGCTCAGTCTGGACATAGTCGCCCCCGTCTGGGAGGTCTTCCCAATTTTCGACTCTTGTTGTTAATTTCTGGTCCGAAAAATCAACGTCTTCGAAGCCAGGAGGAGGTGGAGGTGGAGGTTTCACAGTTGGAGTGGATTCTGGTGCAATATCCGAATTCTCAGAATCATCATCAGGTAGCTCATCATCGGTGCCCGAAGATGAATCAGTTGTGTCTTCGACGGGTATACTGTCTTCTTGCTCCAGAGATGGAGTGTCTTCGTACCTACTGTAGTCATCATCTCTCCAAGTATCTTCTGGACTTGGCGAAGTCTTTCTCGCCCTAAGTACGACAGTGGCTCCAATGGCTCCCAGTATAGCGAAAATAAGAATTCCTGTAATAATTGGGTTCAATTTCATATGATCAATTATTGACAGAGGGTTGGCTCTGTCCCCTAACCCATCTCCGTTGCGATCTTCCCACTCATCGGGATCCTTTGGGAAAGCATCGTTTGGATCACCTACTCCGTCCCCGTCATCATCAGCATCTATCACATCACAAGTTCCATCGCCATCTGTATCTAGAGGTACAGAAGTCTCGGACAACCTGATGGTCTGACAAATCGCCTCTAAATCGTCGGACCAACCATCATCGTCATCATCTGTGTCAGCGTTATCTCCGGTGCCATCTCCATCGTAATCCTCGTGTTCACTAGGATCGAACTGGAAATCATCATTGATATCCAAAACTAGATCGTTGTCGTCGTCGGGATCAAGCGTATCACAGATTCCATCCATGTCAAAATCAGAGGGGAATGAGTTAGCATCATTTGGATTAGTGCCACAGTTCGGTTCATCGATATCGTTCCAACCGTCGCCATCATCATCTAAATCGGCATTATCGCCCACTCCGTCTAAATCAAGATCGTCCCACTCCGAGGCATCGAACTGGAACATATCATAGATATCTTCGACGCCGTCGCCATCATCATCCGAATCCATTCTGTCACAGATGTTATCATTATCATAATCAACGGGTATGGAGATGGAGGAATAAGGATCTGTCTGGCATTCTATCTCATCAGAATCTGACCAACCATCGTTATCATCATCCAAATCAGAGTTATCTCCAATGTTGTCGCCGTCGGTGTCTTCCCATTCGGATGGATCGAGAGGGAATGCGTCCGAGGAATCAACAACAGAATCTCCGTCGTCATCCAAATCTGCATTGTCCCCTATATCGTCCCCATCAGTATCTACCCATTCGTTGGGATCCAATGGGAATGCATCCGAGATGTCTGCATAACCATCGTTGTCATCATCTCCGTCTATGGCATCGCACGAACCGTCTTGATCTAAGTCTGCAGGGATAGAGTCTGCATCTAATGAATCAGAACCACATGTCGATTCGGTTGAATCGGAGAAGCCGTCACCGTCGTCATCTGTGTCAGCGTTGTTACCAATGTTGTCGCCATCGGTATCTGTCCATTCCTCATCATCCAAGGGGAATGCGTCTGATGTGTCCGGATAACCATCATTATCATCATCTTCATCTTCAACATCACAAATTGCATCGCCATCTGTATCTAATGGCTGGCTAGCATAATCCAAGGAATCAGTTCCGCAACTATACTCATCCAAATCAGACCATCCATCTCCATCGTCATCGTCATCTGAGTTATCGCCGATTTGGTCGCCATCTGTGTCCAACCATTCGCTAGAATCGAGTGGGAAGGCATCATCCGTGTCATTGTAGCCATCACCATCGTCATCGCTGTCGAGGAAGTCGCAAACACCGTCCCCATCAGTATCTGTAGGCACACTATTGGCGTTGTCGGGGTCAGAACCGCAGGCTGTTTCGTTGTCGTCCCAATGCCCATCGCCATCTGAGTCGAGGTCAAAAATCCAGATTGTAAGCCCATAGTCTCCGTTACCAGAGTCCACACTAACTTGTATCAATACCGAAGTCCCCCCAACATAAGTCCCATTCGAGGTCACCGTCTCAGGGCTATAGAAAGTAGAAGATGAATCTATGATGTTATTCTGAGGGTTTGGTAGTTGAGCTAGTAGCAAATTGAAATTAACTAAGGTATCATCGAAAGATAGAGATATTGCGATTCCGTGATTCGCAGGCACTGCTGAAGAATACTGATCTATTGTATCTCCGCTATCGGATGCCCAGCCGTTGTAGTAATTCTCACCGATAGATGTGTTGAGTGTTGTCGGATTGTTGTAATCATCTGAAGCATCATCACCTGTCCCTGCGTCGTTCTGATTGTAAATTGGGCTTGTAGAGAGGTTATCGAAGGTGAGGTTCAGCAGATAGTCGCCCGAGCCCGAATAGGCAGTGACCCCGATGTTGTAGGTTATTCCACCCGAACCGTTGTACGGCCCTAGTGATTCGGGTTTACTGAACCAACTGTAAACTAGTAGAGATCCATTGGCATCATATAACTCAAGATCTAGATCAGGATTGCCTGAGGTTCCGTTCCAATCGAGACTCAGAGCGAAGCCGTGCTGTGGTGGTACTGTTATCCTGTAGTAGTCATACGAGTCGGTAGTAGAGTGAACATCGCCCCAGAGGGATTGGTTGACTGCTGACAAATTCATCGCTGTTGAATAGGTGTTGCCAGCATCGTAACCCCTGCCTGCATCATGAAGGCTCGTGGAGTTGTTGCCTCCGCCCCCTCCTCCTGTGGAAGTTGAGAAGATGTTGACGATTAGTGCATATTGGCCATCGCCATCGTAGTGGTATGCACGTATGTATACGGTGCTACCTCCTACCGATGTTCCATTCGAGGTCACATCATCATATCCGCTTGAGGAGACGCTGTAGTCTAGTCGAGTCCCGGCCGAGTTGTATAGTTCCAAGTCGAAATCACAGGTGTAGAATGGCCAAGAGGCATTACTGCAAGTTGAGCTTGAATTGGTGCCGTTAGATCCGCTGTATCCAGGAGATACCAACTCGACATAGATGCCGGTATTGTTTGGCATCGAGATGGAATAGTAGTCATCCTCGTCGCTGACGTCGGTCAAATTACCGAAGTATGTTGCATTGGTAGCATTCAGGGAATATGCAGAAGTGGTTGAGTTTCCAGCATCACCACCACTACCTGCATCGTTAGCAAGAACTGCCCCTGATAGACAAGCAATCAGAATCAAGGAGGACATGGTTGTAACAATGCGACCGTTTGCCATGCCATCAGGGGCAAGGGCATGCGCTTGAACTTTGGGACTACGAGTAGTGTACAAAATGCACCCATTCAGTAGGTCATTTCATCAATATTCGTAAAATCCTTGGCCGCTCTTTCGGCCTAGTTTCCCTTGCTCCACCATTTCGATTAGAAGTTGGGCGGGAGCATACTTGTCATCGGCGAGGCCTTCATGGAGTACGTTCATGATGTGCAGAACAGTATCAAGACCAATCAGGTCAGCTAGAGCAAGTGGGCCAATCGGATGGTTCATTCCGAGTTTCATTATTCCATCAATTGCCTCGGGTTCTGCCACGCCTTCCTGAAGAGTGAGAATTGCCTCGTTAAGCATGGGACAAAGGATTCTGTTACTGACGAAGCCGGGTGAATCATTGCACGACAATGCAGTCTTGCCCATCCTCTCAGCCGCTTCGACAACGGCAGCGTTGACTTCGTTAGTTGTATTTGAGCCATTGATAATCTCGACTAGTTTCATGATTGGTACTGGATTCATGAAGTGCATTCCAATTACTCTCTCGGGCCTTCTTGTGGAAGCGGCAATCTGATCGATACTAATGCTCGAAGTGTTGCTTGCCAGAATTGTTTCCGGTTTGCATATTGAGTCGAGTTCTTCAAAGGTAGAGAATTTGAGTTCCGGAATCTCCGGAATCGCTTCGATTACTAAATCGCAATCCGAAGCTGCTTGCTTTGATGTATGTGCGCGTACGCGCGCGAAGGCTGCATCGGCGTCTTGTTGACTCATTCTCTGTTTGCTAACAAACTTGGCAAGTGATGATTCAATAGCAGACATCCCCTTATCGACATAAGATTGCTCGATATCGATCATCTTCACATCGTATCCTGCACAGGCCGCGACCTGTGCTATTCCGTTCCCCATCTGCCCGGCGCCTAAAACCGCGATGCTACCGATTTCCATGACTATACGGAAAAGACCTGATGCATGAGCCTTACTCATTAGTCTTCGAGTGTTTCAACCGAAGATTCTACCTCGGACAATATATCATCAATGTCTGGGCCTTGCTCGAGTATTCTGTCACTCTGGGCGCGCCTTCTCCTAACGGCAACAGTTGGAATGACTATTATCAACAGTAGAACGATTGCGCTCAGAGAAAACCACCATAGCATGGGCCCAGAATCTCTAGCATCATCGATAGCCCAGTCAATCCAATCCTGCTCCATAACTTCAATTGTAGCCGAGTTCTCATTATTTGCGGGATCAGATGTCAGTGAATTGATAGTGTGAGTTCCCTGTCTATCGGGTATGCTGATTACAATTTCATAGACGCCTTGGGAATTGCAGTTGAATTCTATCGATTCGGTCTCACTCCAAATCATAACAGGAGCATTAGGTTCACAAGTTCCAGAGATTACCCTTTGCGTCTCCAAAGTTGAGGTTCTGTTAACTATCTCTTCCATAGTCAACACCGGCGGAATTGTATCTCGAACTATTGACAGAGTGTAATTGTCGAAGTGATCTAGGGCTTCGATTTCAATAATGAATTGATTTTCTCCCTCTTGCAATTCGAAAGTTAGTGGGACAATCTGTGCCCCGGGTGCAATCAGAATTCTCTGTTCAGAGTCGGCCCTTCTCCACCAGATCTCTTGATCAGGCCCCCTTTGCAAAGTGGCTTCTACTTCATCGATTGCCATTACCCCTCCATCCCAATTGGCTGAGACATGGGTGGAATAAATCGAGGATTCTAGCACCATTTGCCTACACTCTTTGAACCTGTTATCATTTTCTTGTGGCTCAGTCATATCGATTGCTTCTAGACAGACCTCATGCATACCTGTCCTATTTAGTTCGAAAAGTGCCCCGCCTGTTTTATCTGTGCGTTCACTGATAGTTACGCCGTCAATTGTGAAAGTCACGTGCACCTCCTCAGTGGCTATCCAAGACAGTCCCTGTCTATGGTCGAAGAACGAAGATTGGGTACCCGGACTGACTGACCAATCAACCACTGGCACTGTGCTATCGAAGGAAACTAGCCAAGTTTGAGTGGCAGAGTTTTCTGCCCAGTCAATCAACTCTAAGCTAATCAGATATTCTCCATCAGGAATACCCGTTGTGTTGATGTTATATTGTGCGGGCTTGAAAGATTGTCCGGGATTATCCTGCGTAATTGCTTGAGGCATGTTTTCACTCTCTACGCACTCGTTGATTTCGTGCAGAGTGTGGACAGAAAGAATTTGGAAGCACCACTCTTGGACATCCACAGGGATTATTGCGGTCAGAACTCCTTCAGTCAGATTTACTGGATTAGTTAACGCCGCTAAGTCGTAATGATACCCGGCCTGATCTGTTATATCGACGAATTGAGCAGATGGAGGAGTTGGGTCGTAAATCACCGAGAGTTCGCGTGAAAACGAGTTTCCTGCAGCGTCTGAAACGACTAATTCGAACGCGCTGCTGCCGCCGACGTAGTAGAAAGTCGAGTCTTGGTTCTGTCTTGGTTCGGCCTCCGTTAGTTGGATTGTATATTCTGCGTATCCGTTCTCATCGAGAATCACAGGAGTTCCTGAATGAGTGATACTGGCACCGGGTTCGGAATATATCGAATAAGTGAGGTTCTCTTGATTAGTAATATGAGGCATTTCTGATAGCATCAAGATGGGTGCTGTAATATCATAGGATACTGACAAATGGGCATTTGAAGAGTAGTTGGATAAATCGGTCACTGATGCTGTGTAGCGGTGCCACTGCTCGATTTCGGGCAGCGTAGCATTAATCCACACTTCTCTGAAACTAACATTTTCTGGAATTGCGAAATGGTTGCCGCTATTCCAAATTTCAGTTAGATTATGATACGATAGTTCAGTGTCTAATGCTTCCACTAAGTCGGCATCGGGAATGTTGGTTAGATTATCCGAAGGAATCCAATTGAGATCATCGAGTTTGAATCCAATACCAGTGTCCAGGGCATGAATATTTATTGGAACGATGGAATTAGTCTCAGTAGAATTCTCGGGTTGAACGAATGATATCTCGGGATTCAACTCAACCAATTCGTAGGTGTATGGCAGGCCAATACTAATTCCTCCTTCAAGAATAACTTCTACGTGGCCGGACCAAAGTCCAGCATGACTTGGGCGAGAATATGAGAGATTAACTTGGAAAGCAGAGGCCGGAGTCTGTCCTGCTAGGGATTGGCTTCCATTTGGCCAAAGTGAAGCAATCTCGGATTGATTCAGTGTGTAGTTATCCAGAATGGCTAGTTGGTTCCCACCCACTATGTCGATATCTATCCAGAACTGTGCTGAACCACTAGGAACTGACCATCCGTGGACGGCAACAGCGTAATATCCATCTTCAGGGTTTGTAATTTCTATACTCTCTGAGGATGAGCTTGACCAAGAACGTGCAACTTCCTCACTAGAAGAGAAGTTTCCGTCTCCGTTTGAATCTCTGAGAAGATAGAGGTCGAGATCGACATCATCTGGAGAATCCATGCGGATATCAATTTCTGTTGAGTTTTCAATCGAAAGATTGTACCACCATGAAGAAGATAGAATATCGCCTGTAACATCTTGAAAGGCGGTCTCATTTTCAAGATATACTGGCTGGCTCCATCCGTAGGAATAGACCGACTCGACATTCATCGGAACCGTGGAGACCACATGCACGGCATCTTCGCCGCTGCCTTGTGACCAATCGGTAACATACTTCTCAAAACCATGCTGTTCAGCGGCGACGTAGCCAACTGAGATATTCAAGGGATTATCATTAGTTGTAACTCCGTGGTGGGCAGTATGCAGAACCAACTGATTCAGACCCGGAGAAGCGGGTACTGCAAACACCTCTCTTGAATCACCAGTAAATGTGCCCCAATCATGACGGCCGGAACTACGATAATTGTTAGTCGAACGATCTTGTATGTAGAAAGTCGAGTCGCCATAAGCATCCGGGTCTTCTTCGGAATATCCATGTGGAGATTGAGATAACCATAATACATCAATATCCGTGTATGGATTATCATCCCAATCGACATCGAGGATTGCTGTCCCTCCGGTATCCAACTCCTCGGGCCAATCGACTGTCATGATTCGCCAATCGCCAGATTCGGCTCGCCAGTTCCATCTTTGAGCCCCAGAAATCCAAGACTCAGAATACAATGTCTGATTGCTTAGATTCCCATCCAGTGGGCGAGCAGTTATGTCGATAGGTGCTGTATAGGGGACGTTGGTGATGATAGGTAGAGTTCGCCCATTGATTACAAGACCGTGTTGATGTAGCCCCGGTTCAGCATCTAATGGCACGTTTACAGTGAAATTGTAGGAAATTGTCGAATTGGCAGGGAGGATGCTTGGAGGCCCAATCGAATGAAAAGTGCTTATCCAACTATCAGGAACAGATCCAAATGCAGTCCAATCCCATTCAATGCTGACATTTTCAAGTCCAGAAGGAGATACATCCCTTCTTGAGACTCCTAGGAACAATCCATCTCCCATATCGTCAAACGGCAATCCAACCCTCAGTTCAGCTTGTGGGCCGTGCATGTACCACTCAGCGTACTCATCGAATTCAGAAGATTCCGTCCAGTCAACATCATCCACCATTGAATCATTATCCTCGTCAGCGACCCAGATTCCATCACCATCATCGTCACTCCATCGATATAATGTGAGTTCAATGCGCTCGTCTGATGAACGGTCCAAATCACCATCAAACGCAGCATATTCGATGACTGCTCGGGCCCTAACCAGATTTGTATAAGGGTGCAATTGGTAACTTGTATTGTTGACATGAATAGGAATTAGTAAGTCAGGCCGGCCATCTTGATATCCGTCCCAAGTATTGTTTTCTCCGCCACTACTCCCATCCCCAATGCTAAGCCATTGGCCTACTTGGTGAGCCAATGCTTGGTGTTTCTTGCCAATAGCTGTAAAGGGAATTGGACGTTCACCGTGATTTGTAAGTTCAAAAGAGACCGTTTGTGATTCTCC
>CEVA01117136.1_pt1 | contig 12925 bp, 9 predicted proteins | sample 361521 | NCBI WGS metagenome assembly CEVA01 (sample SAMEA2622823, study PRJEB7988) | marine metagenome | isolation source: saline water (ENVO:00002010), including
GGGGGCAGTGTCAAAGCCACCTGCTAAGCAGGTGGATTTTTACTGTCTAAATACAGTGAATCAGCATACTTATGATGCCCTGATAAAGGTACGGTTTCATCAGGCCTGGGCGTAGGCAGAGCGATCACCTAACCAGCGCCAACACAATGCCTTGGCCACCTCTGGATGCTGTATTAGAAGCTGTTTGGCGAGCGGACGAAGGTTGTTGATTAGGGCTTTGTCGCGCTCTAAATCCGCCACTTTAAAATCGGTCATGCCGGTTTGCTTTGTGCCTAACACTTCTCCTGGCCCACGGATCTGCAAATCGCGCTCGGCAATAACAAAGCCATCGTTGCTATCACGTAACACTCCTAGGCGTTGCTGCGCAGTATGTGACAAAGGCGCATGATAGAGCAGCACACAATGGGAGGCTGCCGCGCCCCGGCCAACACGACCACGGAGCTGATGTAATTGCGCCAACCCTAAGCGCTCTGGGTTTTCTATGATGATTAGGCTGGCATTGGGGACATCAACACCCACTTCAATCACTGTCGTTGCCACTAGCACATCAAGTTCGCCGTCTTTAAACTCACTCATAACGCGTTGCTTTTCATCCGCCTTTAGACGGCCATGAACTAGGCCAATGTGCAGCTCAGGGAGGCGCTCACGAAGCTCTTCGGCGCTTAATTGCGCGGCTTGACACTGCAGCGCATCAGACTCATCAATTAGGGTACACACCCAGTAAACTTGTCTACCTTGCTCTTGTACCGCTTTGTGCACACGCGTTATGACATCGTCACGTCGGCTGTCGGGAATAGCAACGGTGGTAACAGGCGTGCGCCCCGGGGGCAGCTCGTCGATAATCGATGTTTCCAAATCAGCGTAAGCGGTCATCGCTAAGGTGCGAGGGATGGGGGTAGCGGTCATCACCAATTGATGTGGGTAGCAATCGCCAAAGCGGCCTTTCTCACGCAGTGACAAGCGCTGGTGGACGCCAAAACGGTGTTGCTCATCAATAATGATCAACGCCAGATTATTGAATTGCACCTGATCTTGGAATAATGCGTGGGTGCCAATAATCATTTGCGCCTGGCCACTTTGAATATCGCTCAGGGCGTGCTCACGTGCTTTGCCTTTGGTTTTACCACCAAGCAGGGTGACTTGAATACCTCGCGGGGTAAACCAACGGCTGAAGTTTAAAGCATGTTGCTCGGCGAGAATTTCTGTCGGCGCCATGAGCGCCACTTGGTAACCTTGGGCGATGGCACATAAGCTAGCCATTGCTGCCACTAAGGTTTTACCTGAGCCAACATCGCCCTGTACCAAGCGCATCATTGGATAGGGCTGCTGCATATCCGTTTTGATTTGTGCCACTACGCGTTGCTGTGCTGACGTCGGCGTAAACCCTAAAGACGCTAAAAACGGCTGCTCTAAGGCATTATTTGGCGCCAAGGTCACGGCCTTGTGTGCTTGCCCCTGTTGCCGCAGGGCCAACAGGCTGAGGTTATGGACCAGTAACTCTTCAAATGCCAGACGTTGCTGCGCTGGATGCTCACCGAGCTCTAAAGCTTGGGTATCGCTATCAACCGGCGGTTGGTGAATAAAGCGAATGGCATCGGTGAGTGACCAACCTGCGGGACGATACTGCTGTGGCAATAGCTCTTCTATCGGCGTGCGATTCAAGGCTTGTAGCGCTTGAAGCATTAGGTTGCGCAATGACAGTTGTTTTAGTCCGTCGGTGGTCGGATAAATGGCGCTTAAATGTGTTTGTGTAGGGAGGGCTTCGGGGCTGTCACTAATATTGTACTCTGGATGCGCCATTTCCAGCCCGACTTTAGCGCGGCGCACTTCACCAAAACAGCGGATCACTTTGCCCTCTTGCATGGCGTTTTTTTGCGCCGCAGAGAAGTTGAAGAACCTGAGTATCATGCGTCCGCTGCCATCATTAATATGGCATACCAACATCCGTCGGCGACCAAAGGTTATGTTGGCGGATTCAATGGTGGCCTGCACACACACATGGGTATGTGGCAGAAGCTCGCAGATGGGAACAATGCGGGTGCGGTCTTCATAGCGCAGCGGCAAATGAAATAGCATGTCTTGCACGCTACGAATGCCAAGCTTAGCAAGGCGTTCGGCCATTTTTGGGCCAACGCCTTTGAGCTCGTTAATGGGGTAGGTGTTCAGGCTTGGCAAATGGCATGTCCTTCAAACAGTTATAACCTAAGTGTACTGACTGCAGGGCCTTGCTTTCAAGTCACTTAGCGCTGACGTTTGTAGCGTAAGGTATCCCAGAACTGTTCATTGGCAATAATCTCACCGTTCTCGTCAAGAGCTGGGTAGGGCAGCTCCTTTTCTTTGCATTGCTGGGCAATAATAGGGTGACATCCTTCGAACAGTAAAGTGTGCTTTATTTGTGGATTGAGCATATCGCGTTCATACAAGCCAGCGGCTTCGCGTTGACGCTGTGCTTCATAGAGGATTAACGCTGCAGCCACGGAGACATTTAGAGACTGCACCATACCGCGCATTGGAATAACGATATGTTTATCAGCATGGGCAAGCGCTGCATCGGAAATCCCCTCGCGTTCTTGGCCAACAATCACGGCGGTGGGTTGAGTGTAGTCAATATCACGATAGTCGACGGCGTCGCTACTGAGGTTGGTAGCCAGCAATTGCACCCCAGGGATCTGTTCGCGAATACTACCAACAGCTTGATCAATATCGTCATGCATATGGGTGTGCACCCAGTTTTTGCTACCGCCGGAGGTGTTATTGGTGAGACGACGCTGCTCTTTCGGCCAGACCGCATGAATATGGTGACAACCGACTGCGTCGGCGGTGCGCACGATGGCCGAAAGATTATGGTGTTTATGCACTTCATCTAAGCACACGCTGAGATCGGTTTGTCGTCTATCTAAAACTTGTTTTACTCGGTGGTAACGCTTTTCGCCCATAGCCCATCTTTGCTGTTACAAAAAAGTGCGCCGATTATACGCCAATGTGGCTATGGGGTCACACTACGATTAATAGGGTTTTGCAAAGAAATCAGCGTTTCGGTTGACTGAATCGCTTCAATCGCTTGCACTTTATTGATCAGCACGTCTTGTAAGTGCTCGATGGAGCGTGCCATCACCTTAATAAAAATACTGTAATTACCTGTGGTGTAGTAAGCCTCGACCACTTCTTCGAGCTCACGCAATAACTCTAAAGTATGGGGGTAGTCACGGGCATTGTTGAGGTTAATGCCAATAAAGCAACACACATCATACCCTAGGCGTTTAGCGTCTACACGTACGTGGGTGCCAGTGATCACTCCGGCTTGGCGCATTTTTTCTATGCGCACATGAATGGTCCCGGCGCTGACTGCGCATTGTTTCGCCAATTCGGCGTAAGGGGTGCGGGCATTACTCATCAAGCTCTTAAGGATGGATTTGTCTAAATTGTCGAATCGATAATTTTCCATAGTTAAAATACATAAAAAATAAATGATATCTAATATATTTCAGTTAAATTGATTTTTATTTTTAAGTAAAGCTCTTTTTGTTAAATGGTATTGAATAAAACTGTCGCTGAGGTATGGTTTTTATATCGAACAGAACAGCAGCAATGGGAATGAGGACCATGAGCACAGAGTATATTCAACAACAGCAGCAAATTAGTACGGTTAAACAGGTATTTTCACAGCACTTAGCAGCGGCTTTGAATCTTGTTGAGGTGCAGGCGCCGATTCTTGCCCAGGTAGGAGATGGTATTCAAGATGAGCTCAGTGGTCATGAAAAGGCCGTCGCCGTGCAGGTGAAAACCCTGCCTGAGCAACGTTATGAAGTGGTGCATTCATTAGCGAAGTGGAAGCGTAAGACCCTCGCTGATTACGGCTTTGCAGTGGGCTCGGGGTTATATACCCACATGCGAGCCTTGCGCCCAGATGAAGAGCGTCTGAGCCCCATTCATTCAGTGTATGTTGACCAATGGGATTGGGAAAAGGTGATTTGTGAGCGTAGCGAACGCAGTGTAGCGACGCTAAAGGCCACTGTTGAGCAAATTTATGCTGCTATTAAAGCGACAGAAACCTATGTGGGTGAGCAGTTTGATATTGCTCCTTACCTACCTGAAAAAATTCATTTTATTCATGCCGAGAAGTTGCGTCAGGCCTACCCAGATTTAAGCGCGAAAGAGCGGGAGCGTGCGGTTTGTAAGCAGTATGGTGCAGTCTTTCTCATCGGCATCGGTGGTAAGCTCGCAGACGGTCAACGTCATGACGTGCGCGCCCCGGATTATGATGATTGGTCTACTCAGGGAGATGAGGGGTTGCCTGGGCTTAACGGCGATATCCTAGTGTGGAACAAGGTACTTGAAGATGCATTTGAGATTTCTTCCATGGGGATTCGGGTTTGCCCCGAGTCATTACTCACTCAGTTGGAGTTGAGCGAGCAAAGCCACAAAACGCAACTGCCTTGGCATCAAGCCTTGCTTCATAAAAAGCTACCACAAACCATTGGTGGCGGTATCGGCCAGTCTCGTTTAGCGATGTTGCTCTTGCAAAAAAGTCATATTGGTCAAGTGCAGGTAGGAGTATGGCCTGAACAGCTAAAACAACAGCAAGCCTTATTGTAAATCTTGTGGTTAGCGTGCTGAGCCTCATTAAGAGTAATGGGCTAAGCACGCCTTTTTTGCTGTTTAGGAGGTTTTAAACTCAACCTCTATTTTGCTTTTTTCTAGTTTTACAACGCAGGGTGGGTACTGCCTGGCGGTTTTCAATACCTTGTCAAAGATATGAATCTCAACGCCGGAATTTAAGCGTTGATGGGCGACAAGATTGGCGCCATCAAGCAGTGAGTGTAAGGTGTTATCTAAGCTAGACAGCTTAGTTTCAAGTTCATCTGCTTGTTGTACTAGGGCCAGTTGTGTGGCACCAATTTTTTCAATGAGTTGCTTTTTCTTTTCCGCATCTTTAATCGCTTCGGCTTTCTCTAGTGCATCTTGCAACGACGCCAGTTTATCGTCAGTCTGTGAAAGTTGCTGCACACAAGCGTCATTATCAGCGGTAATATCCGCGCCTCGGGCAACTAGATTAATGCGCATCTTGGCCCCCGACTCACTACCAATTTCACCGGCTTCAAGGCGGCAGGCATCGAGTACTTCACCGCCAAAGAGCTTACCATTTGGGCTCTCTTCTGGCCCCACTATAAGGCTTTCTAGGGCTTTTAATTGGCAATGGCTAGCTTGACGTTCGATATAGATATTGGTGGCTTCTAGATAGCAATATTGGGCGTGGCTGATATGTAAATTACCGCCCGCATTAATTTGGCAAGTAAGCTCAGCGTCATTTTGCTGGTGGTTGGGGTGACCAATGGTGCCTTGTTTGATGGTGATATCACCGGTGGCATTGAGAATACCTGATTCCACCGTGCCCAGTACGCTAATTTCACCCTTAGCGGTCACGCGCATACCAGGCTCAACGTTATGGGTGATCACCACAGAGCCATCAAAATCGATATGACCGCTTTTAACGTTCACTTCTTTAATCGTGAAAATATCGTCAACGCGCATGCCATTGGGAGATTCCACGGGCACACCAGAAACAGTCGCGCGCAGCTCCAGAGGGTTATCCGGATTGAGTTCGGTCCCCTCTCCAGGGGTTAAAGACAATTGCTCACCGGGTTTGGCTTCAAGTACATCGCCGGTAACGGTGAACCCCTCTTTCCCCGGGGTTGCAGGCTTTTGGATCATTAAAACGGTGCCAGGCTGAACGCTGGCAAGTTTGCCAAAGTCGCGCATATCAACCGTGCCGTCTTCACGGCGTTTAGGCTTGTTAATGCGATCTTTTAGGGTTTGTGTTTGTTTGACTAGTTCGCTGGGCTGCCCATCAACGGGTAAGCGTCCACGTGCTAGTGTGCCTTTCACTGAGCTACCAGGGGCCAATTCGAATTGCTGTTGTAAAAGCTTTTCTAAAAGCGCTTGCTGGTAGCCTCGGCGTACACCGGCCACCACAATGGCCTTTTTACCGGCTTCCAAATCGAGGGCTTTGCCCCCTTGCGCTGTGGTTAGTCGTCCCATCGCTGACATTTTATCGTCGCTGATGGTGACCTCTAAGGTGGCATCTACACGCTTACCGACTACGATACTCGGACCTGATTCTTCACCGCTGTAAAACTTATCGAGGTGCTCGTCGTCCACTTTACAGCCAGCAAATTCGGATTGCTGTAATGCTTCTAGCATGGCTGCTTTTGATGGTGGCGCCGGTGTCTCCTGCGTCACATTAAACAGCACATTGCCATTGTGGGCCAATTTAAACACAAATAATTCCTTGCAAGCACACGACTTTATTAAGTTTTATCCTACTTTATGAGATTTACAAGGAGAATGGAAGAGAGGAGAGGGCAGAAAAACTCTGCCCAAAAAATATACCAGTGAGGTGGGCTGTCTAATTAGTGGATGGCAGCTCCATAATTCCGTCGATTTCAACTTGTGCGCCTTTAGGCAGCTCTTTCACGCCAATCGCGGCACGAGCAGGGTAAGGCATTTTGAAATGTTGGCTCATAATTTCATTCACCGTGGCAAAGTTGCTCAAGTCGGTAAGGAAAATATTGACCTTGACCATGTCTTGTAACTCACCCCCGGCGGCTTCACAAACGGCGGCCAGGTTTTTAAATACTTGCTGTGTTTGTTCCGCAAAGTCATCAGAGATCATTTCCATGGTCTCTGCCACAAGTGGAATTTGCCCCGAAAGGTATACAGCGGTGCCTACCTTAACAGCTTGGTTATAAGTGCCAATAGCTGAGGGGGCTTCGTCGGTTGATATAATAATTTTATTCATGATTGTCCTTTACTTTTTACGGTAGACCTTTTGTACATCAGGCATCACCCGGATGCGGCGCATGATATTTGCTACGTGAATACGGTCTTTCACGGTCACGCCAAGGTCAATAACATATAAATTGCTTTCTTTTTCATCAGTTGTTAGTTCAACAATATTAGCGCCTGTTGACGCCACTAAGTTGGTGAGCTTAGCGAGCACACCTTGGTGGTTGATGATTTCCACACGCAAAGCGGCAATGTATTCTTTTTCTGGGTTATCTTCCCACTTCACAACAAAGTACTTTGATGACTCGCTTTGCCAGCCGCGAATATTTTTACATTCTTGGCGGTGCACGGTCAGGCCTTTGCCTTGGCTAACATGAGCGACAATGGCATCACCTGGGACCGGACGACAGCACTTAGAGTAATTGACCAGCATGCCTTCGGTACCAATAATGGCCGCCTTTGCCGATTTTTCTAAGTCGTCGATTTGTTCCTCGTCTACCTGCAGTAGGCGTTTGGCAACTAGCATGCTCATAATGTTGCCGCAGCCTATTTCGACCAGTAGTTCTAGCAAGGTGTTGAGTTGGTGCTCTTCAAGCACACGCGTTATCCGCTCTTCACCTATCTCGTCTAATGCGTGCTCGCCCAAAGCCGAATCAAGCAGACGACGCCCTAATTGCATAGCCTCTTCTTGGCGTTGGCTCTTAAGGTAATTACGTACACATAAACGTGCTTTTGCGGTAACAATAAAGTTGAGCCACGTGGCGTTGGGGTGTGCCCCTGAGCTGGTGATTACCTCTACGGTTTGCCCGGTATCAAGCGGTCGACTCAAGGGGTGCGGTTTGCGATTGACGCGGGCACCTACACAGGTGTTGCCAACATCGGTGTGCACCGCATAGGCAAAGTCGACAGCGGTGGCCCCCATTGGCAACTCGATAATACGGCCATCAGGAGTAAATACGTAAATCTCTTCAGGGAACAGTTCGGTTTTAACGTTTTCCACGAACTCAAACGATGAGCCTGCACTTTGTTGCAGCTCAAGTAGGCTTTGCATCCATTGACGGGCGCGCTGCTGAGCAGTATGGCCGGTATTTTCTCCCGCCTTTTTGTACATCCAATGTGCCGCGACCCCTTTATCGGCCATGTGGTCCATATCTAAGGTGCGAATCTGAATTTCCACGGGAATGCCGTGTGGCCCCACCAGCGAGGTGTGTAGCGACTGATAGCCATTGGTCTTTGGTACGGCAATATAATCTTTAAAACGTGTTTCAATAGGCTTATAAAGATTATGCGCCACCCCAAGCACGCGGTAACAGGTATCCATGCTATCAACAACAATGCGAAACGCATAAATGTCCATCACCTCGTTAAACATCAGCTCTTTGTTGAGCATTTTTTTGTAAATGCTGTAGAGGTGCTTTTCTCGCCCTGATACTTGCGCTTGAATCCCAGCATCTTCCAAGCGTGATTCAATCTCACCCTGAATATTACTGATCACTTCTTTACGATTGCCTCGTGCTTTTGCAACCTCTGATTTCAGGGCGCGATAGCGCATCGGGTAAAGCGCTTGAAAACCTAAGTCTTCGAGCTCATTTTTAATGTCGTGAATACCTAAGCGATTAGCGATGGGGGCAAAGATTTCTAAGGTCTCGCGGGCGATGCGACGACGCTTGTCAGGACGTAGTGCTCCCAGGGTGCGCATATTGTGGGTGCGGTCCGCCAATTTAATTAAAATAACGCGGATGTCCTGAGTCATCGCCATGATCATTTTGCGATAGTTTTCAGCTTGGAATTCTTTTTTGTCTTTGAAGCTGAGTTTATCGAGCTTACTGACGCCCTCGACGAGTTCAGCGACCGTCTCGCCAAATATCTCCGCCAGGTCTTGTTGCGAGAAGTCGGTGTCTTCAATGACATCGTGCATAAGTGCCGCCATAAGGGTTTCATGGTCGAGCTTCATGCTGGCTAAAATCTGCGTTACTTCAACGGGGTGTGTGATGTACGGCTCACCACTTGAGCGAAATTGTCCTTCATGGGCTTCACGGGCCACCACATAGGCTTTTTGTACCAATGCCACATCAGCCGGAGGCAGGTACTCGGATATTTTTTTCTTTAGACCTTCAAAGAGATACATTCACACTCCAAACACAGCGAGGCGAAATTGAACAGTTAAGGTGAATATACGATGAAAAGAGGGGAAAGCCAACGGCTGCGCGAGTAATGCAGCCGTTTTGAGAGCGTTAGAGGCCGCTTATTGGTTACCGCCAACGATAGCTGCAACAGCTGCCATTTCAGCAGCTTCTTGGTTTTGCTGCTCTTGGCGCTCAATGGCCTCTAGGGTATCCACAGTAATGTGGCCTTCCTCGATTTCACGCAAAGCGAGAACCGTTGGTTTGTCGTTTTCAGCATCAACCATAGGATCTTTACCACCGACGGCGATCTGGCGCGCACGACGGGCGGCGACAAGGATTAAATCAAAACGGTTGCCAATTTTATCTACTGCATCTTCAACAGTTACGCGAGCCATGCTTCACTCCAAAATTTAATTCTGTAAACGCATAGTTTACTGCAAGGTTAAGTTTAGGCCAATAGTTATTTTAACAAGTCGTGGATTAGTTCGTTATGTTTTACACGTTGAGCGCTGATGCTTAAGCGCTTGGCTTTAACGATGGTTTCAATCTCAGCTAAAGCGGTGTCAAAGTCATCATTAACGACCAAGTAATCATACTCATCAAAGTGTGAGGTTTCTGATTGTGCCTTGGCCATGCGCCCGGCAATCACGTCTGCGGAATCTTGGCCGCGATTGGTTAGGCGATTTTCAAGCTCAGCCTTGGATGGCGGCAAAATAAAAATAGTGGTGACGTCCGGGGCTAATTCACGCACTTGTCGCGCGCCTTGCCAATCTATATCGAGAAACACATCAATGCCGTTGGCTAGTTGCTGTTCTATCGCCGCTTTTGAGGTGCCGTAATAATTGTCGAACACTTGCGCCCATTCAAAGAAATCATCATTGTCGATCAGTGCTTTGAACTCAGCTTCGCTTACAAAATGATAATGCTGGGCGTTTTGCTCACCAGGACGAGGAGCACGAGTGGTGTGCGACACCGATACTTGCATATCACTATGTTGTTGGAGTAACGCATTGATCAAGCTGGACTTACCCGCACCAGATGGGGCGGATAAAATAAACAAATTACCACGAACTTGGCTCATGATGTCTCTCTAAATACTGGGGTTTAAAAAAGAGCCGCGTAGTATAGCGGATTTCTCAGCCTAGGTTAACTGGCGCATAAACCTGTTGTCGATTCATGCGCCACAATAGTTTTAGTGTTTAAGCTTAGCCTGAGAAAAACGTGGATACAAAGCTGGCAGCACAAACAAAGTTAATAAGGTGGATGTCAGTAGCCCACCGACAATCACGCTTGCCAAGGGGCGCTGAATTTCGGCCCCCACACCTTGAGAAAGCAGCATGGGAATCAAGCCTAATGCCGATGTGATAGCGGTCATCAGCACCGGGCGCAGGCGCTGTGTGGCTCCTTCAAATACTGCGCTGGCTAGAGCTTGGCCGCTATTGATACGCTGATTGATGCTCTCGACCATGACCACTCCATTGAGTACGGCAACGCCAAATAGAGTAATAAAGCCTACCGAGCTTGGCACCGATAAATACTGCCCACTTAAATATAAGGAAAACACCCCGCCAATAACTGCCAATGGGACGTTGATTAGTATCAGCAAGGCTTGGCCGACGCTGCCAAACGCAAAATACAGTAACAGCGCGATGGCAGCCAGTGACAATGGAATAACAATGCTGAGGCGCTGCTGGGCCCGCTGTTGATTTTCGAATTGCCCGCCGATGGCCACAGAGTACCCGCTGGGCAGCGCCACATCATTTGCGATTTGCTCACGAATTTGAGCCACCACCGAGCCCATATCCCGGCCTTGGACATTTGCTTGGACTACAACTCGGCGCTGTACATCGTCGCGGCGCACCTGAGGAGGCCCCGATTCAATACTAATATCGGCCACATCGGCTAAGCGCACCCACGCCCCGTTGCTAGCTTGCAAATATAAATTGCCAATGGCTTGTGGGGTTTGTCGGTAGGGTTTATCAATGCGTACGTTAATATCATAGCGTTCATTGCCATTGATAATTTGTCCGGCTTGTACACCGCCAATGCCGTCGCGTACCAAGCCCATCACATCGGCGACTTGCAAGCCATAACGAGCCAAGGCTTGGCGCTTTGGTTTTACGATCAGTTGTGCTTCGCCGGCAATTTGTTCAAGCGCGACATCGCGGGTGCCTGGCACCGCTTTTACCGCATTGGCAATGGCCTCGCCCTGAGTCGCTAGCACTTCAAGTTCGGGGCCAAATAGTTTGATGGCCAGCTGCGCTTTTACTCCAGACAGTAACTCATCAACTCGCGTGGCGATAGGCTGAGAAAAGTTAAACAACAACCCTGGATAGGCGCTGAGCTTTTGTTCCATCAAGGCTTGTAGTTGGTAGCGGTTTTCTGCACTTTGCCACTGACTGGGGGGCTTTAAGCCAATATAGATTTCGATGTTATTGACCGGCTCGGGGTCACCACCAATTTCGGCCCGACCGATACGGCTCAAAGCGTACGTGACTTCAGGAAAGCTTAATAGTTTGGCTTCTAGTTTGGGGGCCACCGCAAGTGCAGTTTCGAGGCTTGAAGAAGGCGCCAAGGTAACGCGCAGGTTAATGGTACCTTCTTCGAGCTCGGGAACAAATTCGGTTCCCAACTGCCCTAGGGTGGCAACAGCGCCAGCAACGAGTAGAAGCGCCGTGACCACCACCGCTTTGGTATGCGCTAGGGCCTGGTGTAATGCTTTTTTATAAAGCACATCCAAGGGTTTGAGTATCAAGCTGGGCCGCGATGTGATTTGACCGGTAAACAGATAGCTTGCGAGTGCAGGAACGATAATTAACGCCACGAAAATGGCACTGATCACCGCTAAAATAATGCTTATCGCCATCGGTTGGAATAGTTTGGCTTCAACGCCTTCGAAGCTAAAGAGCGGCATAAACACGACTAAAATAATGGTTGCGGCGAAAAACACGGGTCGAGCGACCTCTTTCCCCGCGAGTAAAATACGCTCGCGTGCCGTCAACGTGCTGTCTTGGCGGCTTAAATGCTTAAACATGTTCTCAACCATTACCACTGAGCCATCGACCAGCATGCCAATCGCCACAGCAAGACCGCCAAGCGACATTAAATTAGCAGAAATGTTAAGCCACACCATCATCATTAAGGCCATGGCAATGGCGATGGGGATGGATATGAGCACTAATAACGTGGCGCGTAGGTTCATTAGAAATAGGGCGAGCACAACAACGATAAAAACGAAGGCGAGAGTGAGTGCATTCACCACCGTATTCACGGCTTTGGTGATAAGGTCTGCTTGGTCATAAAAAGGTTGAAATCGTACCCCTTGTGGCAGCGCTTGATTGATCATTTGCACTCTTTGCTCGATCCCATCGATGGTGGCTTTGGTATTGGCACCCATGCGTTTGAGGACAATGCCAGAGACCACCTCACCTAACTGTTCGACCTCGCCCTGGGCGTTTTTACGGCTCATGGTCACCGCACCTTGGCGAATCTCGCTGCCTAAGCGTACCTCAGCAATATCACCGACGGTAATGACCGTGCCGGCGACGGTTTTTACCGCCACTTGTTTTATTTGCTCAATGCCTTGGCGTGAGTGAGCAAACCAGCCGGTACCGCGCACTACCAGCTGTTCTTGACCACGGTCCATATACCAACCGCCGACATTGTCATTGCTGGCATCGAGCGCGGCGACCAGGTCTTGCTGCGTTAATTGGTAGGCGAGTAACTTATTCGGGTTGATAGCGACTTGGTATTGGCGCACGCGACCACCAAATGACAGCACATCAGTGACGCCGTCAATCGGCATAATCAGCAGCTTTACCACCCAATCATTGAGTGAGCGCAGGGCCATCGTATCGAGCTCAGCCTCTGCATCGGCTATGAGTAAGTACTGATACACTTGCCCCAAGCCTGAGGTATTAGGGCCCATTTCAGGGCTACCAAGACCGTCAGGGATTAGCTCTTTGGCAGCTTGTAAACGCTCAAAAACCAGCTGTCTAGCAAAGTAAATATCG
>CEVA01200874.1_pt1 | contig 12921 bp, 14 predicted proteins | sample 361521 | NCBI WGS metagenome assembly CEVA01 (sample SAMEA2622823, study PRJEB7988) | marine metagenome | isolation source: saline water (ENVO:00002010), including
TAGGCCGAATGACACAAAGTCTACCCGATACCCCGTTTGTACAGAAGCGGTCCCGCTCCTGGACCCTCCCCGGAGGACGTCATCCAAACGACATCCGCAGCCTCGCACGGGACGTCTACGGCACCGTCGTCCTTGGCACTGCGGATGGTCTGTTTCGGTTCAGGGACGGACGGTTCGAGATCGACCGGGACATCCCCTGCCCGGACGTCAAGCGCCTGAGCGTGAGGGAGAATACTCTCGTCGCCTGCACCGGGCTCACCCTGAGCGAGCGATCCGGGGACAGCGCCTGGCGAAATCTCCTCCAGGAGACCTGGGATGACGGCGCCGTCATCGACACACTCCCGGGGTCCCCACCATCTGTCATCCTGAGCGAAGCCGGTATCGGCACGATCGAGGACAGCGTTGTCAGACCCCGACCAGATATGTATCCGCCAGATGCCAAAGCGTTCCGGTTCGCCGCCCGTCAGGACGAAGTCTGGGTCGGTGGAACGGACGGCGTGCGAATCATCCAGGCGGATGGAACATCGACCGATCTCCTCCGCGGTCACAGGATCCGCGATATCGTCTTCACGGAAGAAGACCACGCCCTGGTCGCGTCGGCTGAGGGGCTCTATCGGATCTCCGCTTCTGGTGACGAGGAGATGTTCGAGACGCCCGTCACAGACTTCCACGCCCTCGCTACGGGTGACGGATGGATCTGGGCAGGCTCCTCGCTGGGTCTCTGCGGATGGGACGGTGATCGCTGGCACTATCTGGCCGGGCCTCGCTGGCTCCCGTCCGATGACGTGCGAGCGATTCTGGTTGTCGACAACTGCGTCTACGTCGGCACGGGCGATCTGTCTACCAGCCGCCCTGCTCCCTCCGACAACGACGGCCAGTGGACGGCTCTCTATCTCGTCGCGCAATCCTATCGCTACGCGGTGACGGAAGAACCCGAGGCTCGCGCCTGCGCCGAACAAGCCTTCGACGCCATCGCCTGGCTCGAGGCCGTGACAACCGTGGGCGGTTTCCCCACCAAGGCCATCGTTGAGAGTGAGGAGGACAAGGGCTCGGACCCCGTGGCCTGGTATCCCACCGCAGACGGCCGATGGCTGTGGAAGGGCGATTGCAGCTCAGATGAAATCGACGGCCATTTCTACGGATACTCGATTTACTACGACCTAGCCGCCACCGACGAAAAGCGCGCCGAAATCCTGTCCCTTGTCGATCGCGTTATGGGTCACATTCTGGACATTGGGTACCTCCTCATCTGCGCGGACGGGAAACGCACACGCTGGGGCGTATGGGCTCCCGACTACCTCAACGGCCCCTGGCGAGCTCAGCGAGGCCTGAATTCGCTCGAGATCCTGTCCGCCCTCCGATCCGCGGAGCACATCACCTCGAACAGCCGCTACGGTGACGCCTACACCGACCTCGTCGAAAACCACGGCTATGCCGAGAACGCCCGACGCACGAAGATCACCACCCCCGGACACGTCAATCACTCCGACGACGAGCTTGCCTTCATCTCCTGCTACCCGCTCCTGAAGTACGAGACCGATACGGGTCTACGCGACATCTACCTGGAAAGCCTTCATCAGGCGTGGGAAATCGAGCGGCCCGAGCGAAATCCGTGGTGGAACTTCATCTACAGTGCAATCGTCGGGACGCCGACCGACATCGATAAGGCCATAAGGACCCTCCGCGAGATCCCCTGCGATCTGCTCAACTGGCCGGTTCGAAACAGCCATCGCCGTGACGTCACCATCGATGCTTATCGTGGTCGCAAGGGTGAGGTCCAGTCGACACACGTCCTGCCCTACGACGAGTTACCAATGTCGAAATGTAACGGCAATCCCTACAGTCTGGATTCGAGGACGAACGGAGCGAGTGAGGACGACGGGACCTACTATATCCTGCCTTACTGGATGGGGAGGTATTACGGATACATTGGAATGCAGAATGAAAAGTCGTAAGTGCAAAATGGACGGACGCGATGACCCTTCACACCCGTTTCCAAACGGTCTGACGCAGCACGATCAACAACGCGGCCAGGGTGAGCGATCCCACGACGATCCACACGGGCGTTCTCGCGGACTCCGCGAGGCCCGGTGTCGTCCTCATGATCAGACTACAGAGGGCGATCGCGAGAAACTGCAACGTGCTGACTGTCGTAAACCGGAGGACGAGCCGCCCGGATTCTGCCCCTTTTCGATAGGCGGCTTCAGACAGAATGATGATGGCTAGGCCACCTACGCCGAACAGGAAGAAGATGACCTTGTCCAGCAGCGCAGCAAGTTGCGGAGTTCCACCCGCGATCGCGATTGCGGCAAGGCCGACTTCGCGAAACAGCACGAGGTTGAGGAATCCCACCCCCATCGTCACGACCCAGCAAGTCACCACGACCAGCTTCATCGTACGGGAGACTTCCGTCTGAGTTTTCTCAACCACTTGGGAGACCCCTGGTGATCACGCGTTTCCTGTCCCTCATCGCCCTTCTCACTTGCCTTGTCTCTGACACGGCCGGAATCGATCGTCCACGACCACCGAGACACGAGTTTTCGTTCGTCGTCCTGGGAGATAGTCAGTTCGAGGGTCCCAACGCCTACAACCGCTTGATCGACGAAGTGGTCCGGCTCTTCCCGTCCTTCGTCATCCAGGTCGGCGATATGATTCAATTCCCCGCCGACTCGACGGTCGTCCGTGCTAAATGGAAACGCTTCAAAGCCCAGATCGCTCCCCTCGGAGAGATTCCTTTTTATCCTGTCCCGGGGAACCACGACGTCCTCGATTCATCGCGTGCTCCCGGCGGCGAACCCGTCTACCGCGAAGTCTGGGGAGAAACGTACTACTCTTTCGACTACCGGAACGCCCACTTCGTCGTCCTGAACACCGACGAAGGTGTAACGAGCGAGATCGTCGGCAAACAGTGGACGTGGCTGGTGAAGGACCTGCGAGAGGCCGCCGGAAAGGACCATATCTTCGTTTTCTTCCATCGGCCGATTTACTCACTCGCCAACGAGGAGGCGCTCCACGCTATTTTCGTCAAGCACAAGGTAAGCGCAGTTTTCTACGGTCACCACCATCACCTGAATTTCCACGAGCGCGACGGCATCACCTATCTGATGACCACCTCGTCAACCGAAGCTCGGAACCCCTACGGCGAACGATCGGGCGTGTTCCATCATCAATTGCTCGTCACGGTCCGGAATGACGAAGCGAGCATCGCCGTCATCAGGGCCAACAGCGTCCTGCCACCTGACATCGTGTCGGTCGAAGACAACAGCGACCTGCACAACCTCCATCGAAAATTCTTTACCCGCATGGAAAGCCGTTTCAGCGATCTGCCGAGAGACGGGAATCGGTACACCGTCACTCTTTCGGTGAACAATCCATCGGGGCAGGACCTCGTCGCCTTCTTCGAATGGGAACTTCCCAACAATCGGTGGGCCGTCGAGCACAGTCGCGGAGTGCGCGTGGAACTCCCCGCCAGCACCCGGGACCTTTCCGTCACCTTCACCCTCACGAGAAAGTATCCTTCGGCGCCCGAGGCCTATCCCAGCTGCATCGCCAGAGCCCATTACCTCACCCACGACGGAGACGTGGTGGAAACAAAGCACCGATTCACGATCCTGGGTCCTGCAACGGAAGAGAACCCGTGACGACGTCCCCTCCCTCCCTGTCGCATATCCGTGTCGTGCTGGTCGAGCCCGCACAGGCGGGCAACATCGGCTCGGTCGCCAGAGCGATGAAGAACGCCGGTCTAACTCGGTTGTACCTCGTCAGGCCCGTGGACCATACGACCGGTGACGCCCGAAAAATGGCCCACGGATCGGGCGACATCCTCTATGGGGCCACGGTGACCGATACGCTCGATGAGGCGCTCGAGGGCACGATCCTGACAGTGGGAACCTCCGCCAGGGCGCGTAAGGATTTCGATGTGCTCTACGGCCCGTCCGAAGTCGCGACACGCCTGGTCTCCCTACCCGCTGACTGTGAAGGAGCGCTGGTCTTCGGTCGTGAAAAGACCGGGCTGACGAACGATGAACTGGAAAAATGCCAGCTCCTCTGCCGGATTCCGTCCGCACATAGCTACCCCTCACTGAACCTGTCGCAAGCCGTCCTGATTATGGGCTACGAGCTCTATCGCACGGCCGCCAACCCCGACGAACGACCCGACCTGGAGATCGCGCCCTACGAACAGATCGAGGCGATGTACGCACACGTCGCGGGGGGGCTCGATATGCTCGGGTTCAGCTCGCATCATCGTCCCGAGACGTTTATGCGGTCGATTCGGAGGCTATTCGGACGGATACAGCTCGAGAAGCGGGACGTCTCGACCCTCCACCGGATTTTCCGCCACATCGACCGGTTCGTCGTCAGACACAACATCCAGGTCGAACCCGACGGCCCGATGTCCCGGGCCAATCGCGCCACGGACGTCTCGGAAAGCGAAACGGAGAAGACCGACGAGCCTGAATGAGCGACATCGCCATCTACCTCGGATATCTGGTCCTCTACGCCATCCTGCACAGCCTCCTGGCGACAGAGGCCGTCAAGCAGACCGCATCGCGACGCCTCGGTCGTGCCTATGCAGGCTACCGGTTCGTCTACGTCGTCCTCAGTGTTGGCCTGCTCCTTCCGCTCCTCTGGTTGCCCGAACCTGAAGGCATCGGCTACACCGTCGAGGGACTTCCGCCCTGGGGCTCAGAACGATCCAGGGTACAGCGATCGTCGGGTTCATCTGGACCCCGACAACGGCAGGTTTCTGGGTCTGACGCAACTCCGCACGGATCGTAATTCCAACGAGAACGACGTTCCTTTCTCCACCGCCGGGCCCTTCAGATGGTGCCGTCACCCGCTTTACTTCTTTACTTCGCTCCTGCTCCTCGCGAACCCATCAGTAAGCACTGCCTACGCCGTTTTCTCGCTGTGGGCGGTCGCCTACTTCTACCTAGGCAGCTTCCTGGAGGAGCGCCGTTTGCGAACCGAGTTTGGAGACGCCTACGCGAGATACCAGGAGACGACACCCCGGCTCCTGCCTCGGCCGCCCCGCAACGAATAAAGCCGGCCCCGCAATCGGGACCGGCTTCTCACTCTTCGTACTTGGAGATTCTGTTAGGCTGATTCGGGTCGTCGCGTCGCCACCCCTTCGCGTTCCAGAAGCACCATCACCTTCCCAGGATGTAACTCTTTTTCAGACGCAATTTCCTCGACCGTCTTGCCCTCCTGGTAAGCCTTCGCAACGTCGCTGCCCGCCACGTCCTGTCGATATCCCTTCGTCCCGTAGATCCCCTCGTACTTCTTCACCTCGATATCGCCTTCGACCGACACCTGACACGCCAGCCGGAGGTTTCCCTTGAGCTGGATGAACCGGAACTTCTCGATCGCACCCTTTGGCGATACGGCTCCGGACGGTTTGACTTCAACCGTACACGTGCCACAAAGTCCCATTCCCTCGCAGTTCGTGTATTTGGCGATGCCGTTGTAGAGGTCGATATCATTTTCGATCGCCAGCGCTCGCAGGTTCGTGTGCGGCGCGCACTCGATCGTTCTGCCTTCGGGCGTGAAGGTCACCTTGCAAGTCGTTTTCCGTTCGTCCATCCCGTGAATCTGCGTCGGCATTCCTGTCCCCCCTCAACCGGTCGCCCGTCTACCCCGGACTCGTTCGCGAACGCCAGAAGGTAAATCCACACTCCGCGGTAGACAAGAAAAAACAGCCATTTAACGGGTCTTCTGTCTGCAGATCCCGCGTTGACAGCCCCTGAACCGGGCTCTATACTTAGCGCTCCTTCGAGCCTTGCGTTTAAAGGATCGCGTATGTTCGGACTTCACATCCTCGATGTCGCCACACTGAGCATCTACCTGATCGGAATCGTCATCGCCGGTCTTTGGGCCGCGCGAAAGGTGAAGGGCGTGGGCGACTACTTTATGGGCGGCCGGGCCTTCGGCAAGGCGTTTATGATTATGCATTCTTTCGGCACCGGCACGCACACAGACCAGGCCGTGACGGTTGCCGGCGCCAGCTACAAGCTCGGCCTCGGCGGAATCTGGTATCAGTGGCTCTACCTTTTCGCCACCCCGTTCTACTGGATCATCGCACCGATCTTCCGTCGACTCCGCTGCATCACGACCGCCGACTTCTTCGCCGGCAGGTTCAGTCCTTCACTCGAGTTTCTCTACACGTTCTGGGGGCTTTTTTACTTCGCCCTGCAGATCGGGACGATGCTGCTCGGAACAGGCAAGACGGCATCCGCGATTACGGGAGGCGGCGTTACCGAGTGGCAAGCCATCTGGGTAATGACTCTGCTGTTTCTGTCGTACGGTTTGCTTGGAGGGTTGCCCGCCGCCATCGTCACGGACTTCATCCAGGGCATCTTCATCATCGTGCTTTCCTTCCTGCTCTGTCCATACGTCCTAGAGCAGGTGGGCGGGTTCAGCGGGCTTCACGCGCAGGTCCCGGCCGAAATGTTCAGCCTGATCGCCCCCGGCGACCCACCACCCGGTTACGACCGTATCACGCCCTTCTTCATTTTGATGATCGTCATCAACGCTCTTGTCGGAATCGTGGCCCAACCCCACATTCTGGAGAGCACGTCTGCCGGTAAGACCGAGCTCGAAGGCCGCATCGGTTTCACTTATGGAAATATGATAAAGCGTCTGTGCACGGTGGCCTGGTCCTTCACCGGCATCGCTTGCATCGCCCTCTACCCGGGGCTCACGGACCCGGAGCACGCTTTCGGACTCGCGTCCCGCGACCTGCTACCCATCGGGCTGATCGGCGTGATGCTGGCATCGATGATCGCCGCCGTGATGTCCACGTGCGACTCCTTTATGGTCGACGGCGCAGCGCTGTTCGTGGAGAATCTCTACAAGCGCCATTTCCGCCCGGACGAAACAGACAGGCACTATATCAACGTGGGCCGGGCCGTTTCGCTCATTATCGTCGCGGGCGGGCTGCTCGTCGCGGATCAGTTCGTGTCCGTCGTGGAGATCATCCGGTTCAGCTGGTCTTTCGTGGCATTTTTCGGCATCGCATTCTGGGGCGGCATCGTCTGGCGACGCTGCAACAGCCACGGCGCCTGGGCGGGCATTCTCGTGTCCGGCCTCCTCTGGTACATATCCGACGCCGTGTGGGAGTGGGAGCTGCCCGCACAGTACCTGCTCTACACGATCGGCGGTTTCGCCGCCCTCGTGATCGCCAGCAAGCTCACCCCACCGCTGCCTGAAGAAAAGCTGAATCGCTTTTATACCATCCTGCACACGCCCGTCGGCGAAGAGCAAAAGCTTCGCGACGCGGGTATCACTGTCGTTCTGGAGTAGGAGGAACCGATGTCCGACCTCGAAATCAGGAAGCCCAACCGACAGACCGTCATCGGATTCATCGTTGCCTGGGTCTGCGTCATCGCGATTATGGTCCTCACGATGGTGATCGCCCAGATCGGGGCGTAGACATTGAAGATCGATGATCGATCATCGTTGATGTACCCCGACCTCCCGCCCTTGACGTCTCTCTCCACCAGAATATTTTCGTATAAACGTATACATACATCTGTGGAGGGGTGATGGAAGACAACAGGCTGTCGTTTATCGATCGGTTCCTGACGTTGTGGATCTTCCTCGCGATGGCCGTCGGCATTGCCATCGGTTTCTTTTCCCCGGGTGTCGTCAACGTCATTACCGATCTCCAGGTCGGCACCACGTCGATCCCGATCGCCGTCGGCCTGATCCTGATGATGTACCCTCCCTTGGCCAAGGTGAAATACGAGGAACTGGGCGGGGTCTTTCGCAACGCGCGGGTACTCGCCCTGTCTCTCGTTCAGAACTGGGTCATCGGCCCCGTCCTGATGTTCGGCCTCGCCGTCCTGTTCCTGTCAGGCTACCCGGAGTATATGGTCGGCCTCATCACCATCGGCCTCGCACGCTGCATCGCGATGGTGATCGTCTGGAACGACCTGGCCAAGGGTGACCCAGAGTACGCCGCAGGCCTCGTGGCTTTCAACTCGATCTTCCAGGTCCTGTTCTTCTCGATCTATGCGTGGGTCTTCATCACGGTACTGCCCCCCTGGTTTGGACTGGAGGGCGTCGTTGTCGACATCACCATCTGGCAGATCGCGGAGAGCGTCCTGATCTACCTTGGCATCCCCTTCTTTGGTGGGATGCTGACCCGCTTGGTCCTCATCCGAGTCAAAAATCGCGACTGGTACGAATCGAAATTCATTCCTCGGATCAGTCCCCTGACGCTGGTGGCTCTGTTGTTCACGATCGTGGTGATGTTTTCGCTCAAGGGCGAGTTCATCGTTACCATCCCCCTCGACGTTATACGGATCGCCATTCCTCTCGTCGTCTACTTCGTCCTGATGTTCTTCGTCTCGTTCCATATGGGGAGGAAGATCGGCGCCGGCTACGGTCAGACCACGACCATCGCCTTCACAGCTGCGAGTAACAACTTCGAGCTGGCCATCGCGGTCGCCGTCGCCGTATTCGGAATCGACTCTGGAGTCGCCTTTGCTGCGGTGATCGGTCCTTTGGTGGAAGTCCCGGTCCTCGTAGGCTTGGTCAGTGTGGCGAAACGATTCGAGCGAACCTACTTCGCTACGGCCGAGCCCCAACCCACATCCTGAGACGCCCGTGAAACACGATCTCCATATCTTCAAGGCATTTTCCGACGAGACGCGACTCCGGATCCTCTTCCTTCTTGCCGAACGAGAACTGTGCGGGTGATGGCCGAGGCCGGTGTCGATATCCGCAACCAACAGTCGCAACACATCGACGACCTGTCCGGGATTCCGTTCGATTTCGTCATCACCGTCTGCGATCACGCCGCGGAGCGTTGCCCCGTGTTTCCGGGCGAGGTTGCCGTTATCCACCGGCCATTCGACGATCCACCTAGCCTCGCCGCAGACGCGGAGACTGAAGAGGACGCACTGCGGCATTACCGTCGGGTCAGAGACGAGATCCGCGACTATGCCGAAAGTCTCCCCGGCCCGCTCGAGCCCGCTTGACGGATTCCCACCTTGCCGGCGTTTCCTCGTCGGCCTATTTTCATTTCCCTCCTGCCACTCCCGCGTTCCTTTTGAGGATCGTTTTTCAATGATCAGACCCTATGAACCCCGCGACCTGGACCGCATCAAGGAAATCACCGTAATCTGCTTCGAAGGGGTCTCAATCGATCACAACATCGAGAAAACCTTCGGACAATTCGCTGAGACGGACTGGAAAGCGCGCAAAGCCACGCATATGGACGACGACGTTGCTGCGAATGCAGGCGGCATCTTCGTCTATGAAGAGAACGGTGTCGTCATCGGCTACATCACGACCCGCATCTTCCGAGACGCCCTGATCGGTCAGATTCCGAACATCTCCGTCCTCCCCGGACATCAGGGCAAGGGCATCGGAAAGGCCCTGATGAACCGTGCGTTCGACTACTTCGAGCAGCAGGGAATGAAGGTGGCCAAGATCGAAACCCTCGACCAGAATGACGTCGGCCAGACCTTCTATCCCAATGCCGGCTTCAAGGAAGTCGCAAGACAGATCCACTACGCGATGCCTCTGAGCGACAGGAAGATATAGAGGCGGTAGACGATAACGAAAGCAGAGGCGCCCTCCTCGGTCATTCGAGCAGAGCGCCTTCCATTTTGCCTTTTTGCTTCTGCCTTCTGCCTTCTCACTCCTGCTCCCACACAAGAGGAAAATGCTCCCCGCGCATCAACTCCCCATCCCCCACTTCCACGAAAGGCTTCATCACGTGGTTGCCGCTGGCCACGAAGCGTGACTCTTCGGTCATATAGTGAATGGCGATCGCTCGTCGGGGCCGTTCGCTCTTGTTGGCGTGTGAACCGTGCCACGTCAGCGCGTGATGGTAGTGGACCTCACCTTTCCGAACTGGACGAGTCACAATCTCGACGTCGTGATCCTCGAACCGGTCCGGCATTCCGTCGTAACCGTCCAACCCTTTGATGAACTCGATGTGGTTCCCCCACTGATGGGACCCGGACACCATACTCATACACCCGTTCTCCACGTCGACGTCATCCATCGCGACCCAGGCGCTCACCTCCGTCATTGGTTCGATGATCGGCCACAGCGGTGCGTCCTGGTGCCACATATTCACACCGCCCGTACGGGCAGGTTTGTATTGAATCTGATCGTGCCAGATCCTCAGCCGGCTGGCCCTCGTGAGCTGAGCGATCTCCTCTGTAATTTTCTGGTGACTCAACAGGTCCCGATAGGGCTCGCTCGCCTCCCAGATGTTCACGACCTGCCAGACCGGCTCCTCCGGCTTCGATCGATTCATATTAATGAGCCTTACCGGCTGTGGGACGCCCTCACGATCCTGATCCGCGATCACTCGATCGAGCTCGTCGCGCAGGACGTCGACCTCGTCATCGTCCAGGGCGGCTCCCCCGTTCAGGTAACCCTCTCGATGGAAGGTATCGACCTGTTCTTCGCTCAGCATTCGACTAACTCCGTCCTTCTGCAAGTTGACTGACCGCATTCTCGAAAACGCATATCGTTGCTCTCGAAAATGGTCATTGCCGGCCGACGTGGCAATGCTAAAAAGAAGCCCCGAGGTCACTCAAAAAGAGCAACCTCGGGGCTCCCCAGCTAATCTGGTTACGATCCTGCGGCTTGCAGGAGTCGCTCACTTCAACATCACATCGATCTCCTGATGCACCCGAATGTCACGGACCACATCGACGAGATTCTTGAATGCATGGGCACCACCGTCGACGATCAGCCGTCGCAGGGCTCCCATCTCCTCGTCATCGTAGGTTCCGTGCATCTCGATATCCTCGAGATAGGCCTTTTTATCCTCCTTGGGCAGCTGGGAGAGCGCGTCGAGTAGCGTAAAGAAGCGATAGCACTTTTCGTCTTCGAGGCAGCGTTTAGCTGCTGCCAGCAGTTTGTGTTTCGACTTGAGCTCTGTCCCGAACTTCGGGGTGGCAGCTTTCTGGCGGGGCAGGTTCATCTCATCCTCCTGGACGTTTTTCGAATGGACGCCCAACAGATGAGCAATCACCAGACCAGATCACTCCAATTCGCTCAACTCACTAAAAATAAAAACTTTACACAATTCCGAGCCTCTCCTCCCATCCCCAGACGCCAGAACATTCTTCCCCCCCCACGATCTCACCCGCAACTTTCTTCATTTTGCCTTCCGGCCTCCGCCAAAGCTACGGCGTGTCAGGAGGCTCCGGCCCAACGGGCTACCTTTTGAATTTTGCCTTTCTTCTCACTCCTGCCTTCTGCCTCAATAAGACATCGACTCCGGTCTTCCGAACATCAGCCGGTATCCGAGGTAGGCCAGCCCGACAACGACCGCCGCTTTCGCAACGAACCACAGCAACCCGATCACGGTCCCGACCAGCATCATCAGCACGCTGAACCCGACCACCGCAGCAGCGACAATCATCAGGGCTCCAAAAAATTTCGAGATCATCGTTCCCTCCTACGTCTGGGATGCCTTCTTGCGAAGGGCGGTGAGTTCCTCTTCGACCCGACGGTTTCTTTCGAGCCGTTCGTAGTCGTCCGACGGTGGTGGATCCGTGATTTCCTCATAAACTTCGGCCGCGATCTCGTCCCGCTCGACGTCGTCCACCAACCTGTCGTAGGCCTGAAACGGTTCGGCGTCGAACGTAGGACCACCTTCCGAACGGCGATCCGACTTCGCCCGACAGGCCGCAAGCGCCGGCCCTCTGGCTTTGGCGTCCTTGAGCTTGACGCGAAGCTCGGACAGGCGTGTCTTGAGCTGTTCTGACACGCTGGCAGCTTCTGCAACCGCCAAGGACTGTCGATCGATCGACACGTCCAATGCGAGCTTCCGCTCCAGCAGCGTCCTAGCCTCCTCGTCGTTACCCGCTCGCACAGCGCGTTCCGCCTCCGCTTCAAATCCGGCGGGTCGGCTGCGCATTCCAATCAACCTCCGTTCCATCATCCGGTGGTTGGCAATCGCCCGGCTCGTCTCTGCGACCACCGCGTTCAGGGCTCTTTCCATATCGATCACCATCTGGGTCACGAGTTTCGGGGTATCCTCGAATCGACTGACAACGTTCTCCACTTCCGCCCGCACGATTCGGCTCATCCCGCTAATGGTTCCGGCCATTGGTAACTCCTTTTAAGAAGGTCTCAGCGTTCGCCGACAACGCTTCGCACACCCCGTACCAGATGGTTGCACCGAACCATTTTTCACATAAAGCATTATTAAATAATATTTTACATATCATTCCCCAATACTCCCCCTGTTCGACCCAGGGTGTATCCCGCCATCGGGGAGGCGTGATTCACCAAACAGAAAAGGCCGACGCGTCAAACGCATCGGCCCTCATCGAATTCGCAGGTGAGATGGGATTCAGGTTGCCGCAAACATCGAAGCCACCTGATGGGCGGGTTTGCCTCCTGACCGCCGGACCCGAATCAGTTCCCCGACCACACTGACGGCGATCTCTTCGGGGTTGTCTGACCCGATATCAAGGCCGATGGGTGCGTGGATCTCTTCGAGTCGTGCCCTGGATACGCCGCTATCTTCGAATTCCTTCCACATCAGAGCGACCTTCCTGCGGCTCCCCAGCATTCCGATGTAAGCCGCATCTGTCTTGATCGCCTGCTCCACCACGGGCTTGTCGAACTGGTGACCACGGGTTACCGCACAGACGTAGGCAAGGTCGTCGATGGGCAGATGCTCGAACGCCGTCTCCATATCGAGCACGAGAGTCTCATCCGCCATCGGGAATCTATCCTTGTTCGCGAACATCGGCCGATCGTCGACAACCACGATCCTGAACCCTACTGTTGCGGCGATTCGGGCGATGGCGAAGGATACGTGCCCGCCACCAAAAAGATAGAGCGTCGGTTCCGGACAGATCGACTCCAGGAATATTCGGGCGGGCTTCTCTCCGGGCTCGTCCACATCGATCACTTTCAGAAGATCTTCGGGGACGG